>Ga0315909_10003534_pt1 | contig 18960 bp, 17 predicted proteins | sample LakEriMetagenome_11_FD_203527 | JGI IMG/M metagenome (GOLD analysis project Ga0315909, IMG submission 203527) | Freshwater fungal communities from buoy surface, Lake Erie, Ohio, United States - Buoy 2 MA125 | ecosystem: Environmental > Aquatic > Freshwater > Lake | place: USA: Lake Erie, Ohio... | reverse complement strand
GGGCAGCATTACGCCATTGCGCCAAGCCGCCGACCACTGGCAAGCCGTGGCAAAGAGTCCCTGGTGGAAGTCGATCATCTAAAAAACCGACAGGGGTTGGTCCCTCACCTTGCGCAGCCAAGTCAAGCGCAACTTCCGCAACTACCTTGCCGTCGCCAGCTGCTCCCAAAATCAGCAAGCCACTCATATGTTTTTATCTAAAAAATCGATAACGGCATCGCAAACATACGTTACATCTACACCTTCGTAGCACGGTAGCGTGATGGTGGAAGCCTCTAGCAACCTTGCGTTCGGACAATGGTGACCATAGCGGTGCGCAAAATAGGTGGTTGCACTTTGACAGTAGGTGCCAATTGTTGCCTCAACATGTCGCTCTTTGAGGCCGGTAATCAAGGCATCACGGTTGACATCGATTGGCACGCGGAATGCTAATGACTGAACGTTGTGTATTACATCAGGACCGTGCTGTTGCGCAACAAAACCAAGCGACTCCAGGCGATTGATGTAAGTGGCGCGTATCTTGTTGCGATCGATAACGATGTCGTCCAAGCGGGCCAGTTGCTTGAGTCCTAATACGGCTTGCAACTCGCTCATTCGGAAGTTGTAGCCAAAATCAACGAAATCGAGTCCGGGGCCGCGCATACCGTCTGCCCCATGAGCAAGCTTTATAGAAAGCCATTTCGCCCAGTCTGCACGAGCAGTGGTAACCGCCCCCCCTTCGCCCGTGGCCACTAGCTTGCGCGGATGAAAGCTAAAGCAAGTGATATCGGCAATTTCTCCGCAATGGCGCCCCCCTTCGGTGGAGCCAATCGCGCAGGCCGCGTCTTCGATCAGCGGAATACCCCGTTGTCGACACAACTCTGCGATTGCGGTGAGTCCGGTCGGATTACCGAGCGCATCTACAAAAATCACAGCCTTGGTATGCGAGGTAATCAAACTTTGCAACGCTTGGGCCTGCATGTTGTATGTATCCAGAGATACATCAGCAAACACCGGTCTTGCGCCAAGATCTTCCACAACATTGGCTGTGGCGGGAAACGAAAAGTCGGAAACGATGACTTCGTCGCCGGGACCTATGCCTAAAAGCTTGAGACAAACCCAAAGCGAGGTAGTGGCCGAGGTCGTTAAAAATGCATGTGGGGCACCAGTGTAGTGCGCAATATGGTCTCGAAAGGCATCTGCATATTTACCACGCGTCAGAATACCGCTGTCAAGTACGTCGCGAAATTCCGCTTCAACGTCGACAAAGCTCACATAGGGCTTGATTAAACGAATAACGTTCACGGCACAAAACCTTCCTGATACCAACGCAGTGTCTGAGCTAAACCTTCATCAAACGAAGTTAACTGGTAATCAATGAGACTACTGATTTTTTCGTTACTGGCTTTGTGACAAAGCACATCAGCTTTTCGCGCCTCGCACCTTCGAATCTCGCCTTTATAGCCAAGCTCGTGGCAGATACGTGGAATCAGCTCACCAATCTTTATCTGATTGTCTGTTGAAATGTTCACAGACTCCCCTGAGGCAAGCACGCTATGCAATTTGATCACAGCATCCACGGTGTCAAAGACATAAATGAAGTCACGGCTCTGTTGTCCGTCGCCGTGAATTTCAGGAGGCGTTCCGCGTAACACATGCTGGGCCGTGGCAGGAATCACACCGGCCATCAAACCTTCCCAGTTTTGGCGTGGTCCGTAATTATTAAAAGGTCTGACAATATAGGCGTCCACATCAAACATGCGAACATAGCTTTCGACAGCGACGTCACTGGCCAGTTTGCCCGCGGCATAGGTTGTAGTAGGGTTACGCGGATGCGTCTCATCCATTGGTTCATAAACGGCCGTACCAAAGACTTCAGACGTAGAAAAATGACAAAGGGTACGATAGCGCCCTTGACGTTGGGCTTCCAGCAAATTCAACACCACATTAACGTTAGTCGCGAAAGCGCCGGATGGGTTTAAAAAAGAGTAGTTGAGCGCCTTGGTGGCACAATTGAAAACCACATCAACATCATGCCGCGCAAAGATGTAGTCAAGGCTGGTCGTGAATTCGGCATCCTCTCGGTAAAAGGTGACGCGCCCACTCCTACGAGCCATCGTCAGATTGGCTTCGCGACCTAGAAAAAGGTTGTCAACTACCACGACCTCTTTCGCGCCTTCGTGCAGCAAGCGATCAACCAGGTGGCTGCCAATAAAGCCCGCACCGCCAGTGACCAATACGCTTTGTCCTGCAATGGGTGCGCGCACCGTCGTCATGGCGCAACGGCTCCACGTATGCGATCACAAATCAGCTGGGCGGCCAATGCCGCGGTGGCATCCGGTGTATCTTGAACTTTAATTCCGCTGCAACTCGCTACAAAGGTTTGTAGCTCAAGCAGTAGCGCCTCTTGGGGTGTCACAGACACCGTTTCGGAGACTGCAGAGATGACATAGGGCTCACTGCTGGCTTGCCGAATTTTTGATTCACGATTGATAACGATTTCTTTGCGCAAGAGATCGCAATCAACAAACATGTCAAGGCAGGTGGCCTCAATAGAGCGAATTCTTTTCTCCGTGACTCGGCTTGCTTGAATTCGCGAGAAACGGCCGTTAACGTGGGTCAACAAAGCCGAAGCAAGATCAATCATGGAACCTTCACGAAATCCGTAAGCAGCAACATCACTGACGGGTCCATTCAAAAATAGCGCGAGGTCGATATCATGAATCATCAAGTCTGTGACAACATCGACATCCGTGATACGAGAGCTCAGGCGATTGGTTCGAGTGAAGTCGACGCTGATCACGTGTTGTGACTTGTCAAGAATAGTTTTCATCGAGCGCACCGCCGGATTAAAGCGCTCGATAAAACCAACTTGAACATTCAGATGGCGAGCGCTCGCCAAATCTACCAACTCTTTTGCTGCAACGGAGGTTTCAGCGAGCGGCTTTTCGACAAAGATGTTTTTTACGTGCAAGGCGGCTTGTCGCATGTAGTCTGCATGGGTCACCGTTGGTGAACAGATGACTACCGCCTCGACTTCGCCGAGCGCTGCATCAAGATCATCGGCAACCGGAATTTGGTACGGTGCTGCGGCATTTCGGGCGGCCGTGACATCAATATCAAAGACAAAGCGAAAATCAACGCTTTTGAGCATCGACAAAACGCGCAAATGGTTCTGCCCCATTTTGCCCAAGCCAATCAGGCCAATACGTATGGGTACCGCTTGAATCATCTCAGGCTCTCCAGTCGATTACCAAGCTTGTCAATTCGCGCCACGGGGCGCGCGGGATTTCCCATGACCAAGGTATAAGGCTCTACGTCATGAGTGACAACGCTGCCAGCCGCTACCATCGCGTATTCACCAATCACAACGCCGCAGACGATGGTCGCGTTTGCGCCGATGCTGGCACCAGTTTGAACACGGGTTGTCGTGATAACCCAATCCGGATTGAAGGCACGTGGCACTCGATCGTTCGTGAAGGCGACATTGGGGCCGACAAATACCTCGTCTTCTATCGTGACGCCATGATAAACAGAAACACTGTTTTGGATTTTGCATCGGGCGCCAATTTTGACCGCATGATCAATGTAGACGTCTTTGGAGATGATGCACTCAGGACCAATTTCGACACCCTCTCGAATTTGTACGTTGATCCAAATTTTCGTACCGAGGCCAATGAGGGCATTTGCGGCAACGTTAGCAGTAGGGTGTATGTAAATTTGGCTCATGACGGGACGCTCGCAATGGTTGAAGCAATCATGACAATAGTCGGGGTGTCGAGGTAAGGGTGCATTGGCACCGCAAAAATACGAGAAGCAATATCTTCTGAAACGGGTAGATCTCCCATTTTGTACCCCAAGTCTGCAAAGACTGTCTGTAAATGCAGTGGCTTAGGGTAGTAAATCGCCGTGGGTACGCCTACTGCTTTGAGTGCATCCATCAGGCGTTGGCGATGGCCGCTGCTTTCGGCTAATAAGCAATACTGCGCCCAAGCGGAGCGATAGTTGTCAGGTATGGAGGGAACCGTTACGTGCGCGCCAACCGATGCCAGCGCTGTGGCATATTCCTCGGCCACGCGCTGACGAGCTTTTAATTCTTCTGGAAAAATCTTGAGCTTGGGCCCCAGGGCTGCCGCCTGCAATGCGTCAAGGCGTCCGGTCAACCCTAAGCGCACATTTTCGTAACGGTCACTTCCTTGACCATGAACGCGTATTGAGCGGAACAGAGTGTCTAGCGCTTGGTCATCGGTAAAAAGGGCACCACCGTCGCCAACACCACCGAGCGGCTTCGCTGGAAAAAATGAAGTACAACCAATTTCAGCGAGTGCCCCAGCGCGTTTCGAACCATGCATACTGCCAAAGCTTTGAGCAGCGTCTTCAATGACGAACAGGCCGTGCTCGGCCGCGATGCGGTTGATTTGATCATAGTCTGCAGGTAACCCAAAAATATCAACGCCAATAATTCCCTTGATATTTTCATGGCGACCCGAAGTAACTGCTCGCTCAATACTCACAGGACAAATGTTGTAAGTCACTGGATCGACATCAACAAACAGCGGTTTGGCTCCCAGCATCGCGATGCATTCCGCACTTGCTACAAAGGTAAATGGCGTTGTAATCACAACATCACCTTGCCCCACCCCTTTGGCCATCAATGCGATAACCAGTGCATCCGTCCCAGAGGCGCAACTTGCCACGTATCGAACTCCCGCGAACTCGGCTAACGATGCCTCCAGCCGCTCGACTTCGGGGCCAAGAATATATTGACCACTTCGTAGTACGCGTAACGTGGATTCTTCAATTTCCTTTCCAATTAATGCATATTGAGAATTCAGGTCAATGAAAGGAACATTTTTAATCATAGTATTTGCCAAACATGATTCTTCATGATTCGATGAATTTTGACCTTGTCATTTGAGCATCGGCGAACAACGACGAGGAAGATCTATTGATATTTTTGACGTACCAACCTACGGCCTCTTCAAGGCCTTCGTGAATTCTATGGCTTGGTTCGTAGCCCAACAAGGTGCGGGCTTTCGTGATGTCTGCAAGGGAGTGACGCACATCACCGGCACGAAAATCTCGGAACTGTGGCTTGAAATCTTTGAGATGCGGGAAGCGAGACTCAAGAATGGATCGAATCGTCTCCAGCAACTGGATCAAAGTGGTGCGGTCGCCCACAGCGATGTTGTATACCTGATTTGTCGCCTCATCGTTTTCCGCTGTCGCGGCGAGCAAATTGGCTTGAACAGCGTTGGCGATGTAACAAAAATCACGACTGGTTTCTCCATCGCCATTGATCCAAACAGATTCATTATTCATCAAGGCCGCGGTCCACTTAGGTATTACTGCTGCGTAGGCGCCCTCGGGATCTTGTCGTGCACCAAAGATATTGAAATACCGCAAACCAATTGATTTAAATCCGTAACAACGTGCAAAGACATCAGCATATTGCTCATTGACTAGTTTGGTGATGGCGTAAGGGGAGAGAGGCTTGCCAATTCGATCTTCAATTTTTGGCAAACCAAGATGGTCTCCGTATGTTGAACTGGATGCCGCGTAGACGAAGCGCGCCACTTTGGCATCCCTGGCTGCCACTAGCATGTTGAGGAAGCCACCGATGTTGGCCTGGTTGGTGGTGATGGGGTCCTCCAGGGAGCGTGGCACAGAACCTAAGGCCGCTTGGTGCAAGACGTAATCAGCACTCGAACAGGCCTTGCGACAATCTTCGAAGTTACGGATGTCACCCTCGATGAAGGTGAAACGCGCCCACTGCTCGGGCGTCACTGCCGCCCGTATCTGTTCGAGGTTATGACGATGGCCGGTCGCGAAGTTGTCCAAGCCAACCACGTACTGGTCCAAGGTGAGCAGACGTTCCAGCAGATTGCAGCCAATAAAACCTGCCACGCCGGTCACGAGCCATTTCTTTGGTTTTCCGGGCAGTTTGCCAATGAGTTCGGTATATGCAGTCACGGGACGGTCCACTTTGTGATTACATCCGCCACAGGGTGGCGCCGTAAGCTTGGATGGCAGCGGGGTCGTAAGCCGACTTCACGTCGGTAAAGACACCGCCCATTCTTAACTTGGCGAGGATGTCATTCAAAGGCATTTCCTTGTATTGCCGATGCGATACGGCAGCGACGATAGCATCGGCTTGTGCAGGCAGCTTGTCCCAAGAAGTCAGGCTGATGCCGTATTCATGTTCGGCCTCGCAGTTTTTGGCAATAGGATCGTGCACAACGACGTCGCAGCCGAAGGACTGTAGTTCCTTGACCAAATCTGCCACCTTAGAGTTACGCAAGTCGGGACAGTCCTCCTTGAAGGTAAGTCCAAGGACGATGACCTTGGCATTCTTTACCGCACTGCCGTTTTTGATCATGCCTTTCACGGTCTGCTGTGCCACCCAAGCCGCCATCCCGTCATTGATGCGCCGGCCGGCAAGAATGACTTCGGGGTGGTAACCCATAGCCTCGGCTTTGTGGGTGAGATAGTATGGGTCGACGCCAATACAGTGGCCACCCACCAGTCCGGGACGGAAGGGCAGGAAATTCCACTTCGTTCCTGCTGCCTGAAGGACCTCCAGGGTATCAATACCAATGCGGTCGAAGATCAGCGCCAGCTCGTTCATGAGCGCGATGTTCAGGTCGCGCTGGGTGTTCTCAATAACCTTGGCAGCTTCGGCGACCTTGATGCTGCTGGCCCGGTGTACGCCAGCGATAATGACGGATTCATACAGGTCACCCACGGCCTGGAGGGTGGGTAAATCATCCCCGGAGACCACCTTCACGATTTTGGTGATGGTGCGCTCCTTGTCGCCGGGATTTACGCGTTCCGGAGAGTAGCCGACATGGAAATCCTGCTTCCACTTCATTCCGGAATGCTTTTCTAGCAAGGGAATGCACACCTCCTCGGTCGCGCCTGGGTAAACCGTGGATTCGTACACCACGATAGCGCCCTTTTTCATGTGATGACCGACGGTCGTGGAAGAACCCACCAGCGGTGAGAAGTCAGGCGTGTGTGCATGATCCACCGGGGTAGGGACAGCCACTATGATGACATCTGCCTGATTGATGGTTTCCGGGTCAGTGGATACCGTAAGCCTGGCAGCTGCCTTTAGGTCTTCGGTACTTACTTCGCCAGTGGGGTCGTAATAATTCTTGTAGCTCGCGATCTTGGCCTCAGAGAGGTCGTAGCCAATTGTCCGGTATTTCTTGCCGAACTCGACAGCTAGGGGAAGACCGACATACCCAAGGCCGACCACAGCCACCACCGTGTTTTTAGAAATACTTAACATAATGAGATCCTTCAACAGGCCGTCACTCTTGGTAATCTATGGTCTTTTAGCCACGCCGTTTGGCGGTTTCGTCACGCTCGCACGCACAAAATTAGCTGCACGACGGTACTGCTCAAAGCGTTTTAGGCACGCTACCGCCGTGCCGTTTAACGATCAACAAGCGCGGACAGCGAGGTCTAGCAGGGAGATTCCGAGGCTTGTAAAAGGAATAGATAGTGCGATAAGCCCAACGGAGGCTCTTATTTTGCCACAGCGTAATGATTTTGAGGAATGTTTCGGCCCAGCTTTAACCGATTGTGCGCAGGCTGACAGAGGCAACCCGGAGAGCAGTACGCGTCAAACTCGTGACTTTGTAGCGGTATAGAAGTTGAATCACAGCGTGGAAACGACCCGTGTTGAACATTTTGCAGGCCCGTGCAATGAATTCCTTGTGGGTAAGAGCCCGCATCTGTGGAGTCTGCCACTGTGTCCGCCGATTGACTTTAAATTGTTCCAGAAAGTGGTAGGTTTATGCCGGGACAAGGTCCGCTCAGACCTTTTTAACAAACCCTAGCTCGATCGGTACAACCACCGGCTTGCTCATCAACTCGATCAACACCATCACCCGCCGATCGCCATCCGCCATCTGATAAATCCCCTCAATCCCAGCGAACGGTCCATGCGTCAGCTGAACCTGCTCACCGACCCTGAAAAGCCGCTTAGGCTCTCCGAGCAGGCTGGCTTCATGTGATCTGAGCAGATCAACCAAAGCATCATCAACCTTTGCAGGCTCTGCACCAAACCGAACCAGACGGCTCACACCCTTGGTTGACCGAATCGGGCTCCAGCTTTTGGCCAAAAAATCCTGTGCGAGCTTAATGAAAAGATAACGCGGGAACAAAGCCTCCTCGCTGAGCGCCAATACGCCTTGCCGAAGTTTTTGTTTGGGAAGTAGCGGCAGGTAGCACTGATAGCCTTGCTGCTCAAGGTTCTGGAGCGCGCATTTCTCCTGCCGGAGCTTGGTGTAGACGAGGTACCAGTGCATTTCAGTCTCAGTGCATATTTTGGCGTAGCGTATGGTACCCGAGGGCGAGGGTGATGAGGCAGCTTAATTTTTAGGTCAGCGGGTGGCGCAGTTTGCATTATTTTTATTTTGAAAATTTTTTGACTGTCGGCGCACGAATTCTGCGGGCCTGCGGGACCGGGACGACTAGCCCGGGGTGAGAGGCTATACTCTTCCTTGACATTCGCTCCCTCGGACCCTCATGAACACTGTACCCCTTTGGGTGCAACTCCTTGCTCTGGTCATCCTGACCTGCACCTCGGCTTTTTTTTCGATCTCTGAAACCGCGCTGATGGCGCTCAACCGCCACCGGGTCAAGCACCTGGCGCGGCGCGGCTCTCGACTCGCCAAAACCACCATCTGGCTGCTGGATCACACCGATCGCATGCTATCGCTGATCCTGATCGCAAACACCCTGATCAATGCACTGGTGACCGCGCTGGTGACGTCGATTGCGATTGCGGCATTTGGCAACAATGAAGAGGTGCTCACTGTCGCTACCGCGGTGGTGGCGTTTTTTCTGATTGTGTTTGCGGAGATTACCCCCAAGGTCATCGGCGCCACGTATCCCGAGCGCATCGCTTTGCCGGCATCGATGGTGATCAAACCCCTGATCCTGATGGGTCGGCCGGTGATCTGGTTTGTGAATTTATTCGTTCGCGGCATTCTGAAATTAACGCGTATTCGTACCGGCAGCGAAATGCGTGATCAGCGCTTGTCTCCGGAAGAGCTGCGCTCCATGGTGCTGGAGGGGGGTAATTTCATCCCGGTAAAGCACAAGAGTATTTTGCTGAATCTATTTGATCTTGAACGAGTGACGGTCGAAGATGTGATGACACCCCGCGCGCAGATTGAATCGTTGAATCTCTCTGTGCCAGTCGATGAAATAAAGCATCAACTCACCACCTGCTATCACAACAAGCTGCTGGTGCATGAAGGTGAGGTCAACAAGATCGCCGGCATTCTGCATGTGCGTAAAGCGATAGCACTGCTGAATCAAGAAGATGAGCTCACAGTCGATCACTTTCGTGCATTGCTAACAGCGCCGTATTTCATTCCACCGGAGACAGATTTGTTCACCCAGCTGCAGTATTTCCAGGAGAACCAGGAAAGGCTGGGCGTGATTGTGGATGAGTATGGCGAGGTGCAGGGACTGGTGACGCTCGACGACATTATCGAAGAGATGGTGGGTGAATTCACCACCTCCACCCCCAGTGCATCGCGTGCAGACCAGTTCGGTTGGGACAAGCAGGGTGAGTGTCTGCTAGAGGGCACGACCTCTCTGCGTGACGTGAACAAGCGCCTGAATCTGAATCTGCCGCTGGATGGTCCGAAGACGCTGAATGGCTTGCTGCTGGAAGAGTTGCAGGATATTCCGGAAGCAAGTGTGAGTCTGAAGATTGCGGATTGTGTGATTGAGATTGTGCAGGTGCAGGAGCAGGCTATTAAGATGGTCAAGCTTTATCGGGTGGGGTGAAGTTGGGCCCAGTTCTCTAGTCTCTGACCGTTCACTCGTTCAAATTCGCGGACGTCGTTCGTGACCAGCGTGAGGTTGAGTGATCAAGCGTGGGCAGCAATCATGGTATCCATCGCGCCGATGGACATGTATTGCTTCTCAAGATATGTTCGGACTCTTCCGTACGTCCAAATGACGTCCTCATTGAATGGCACGATCGCCAGCGGCGCAAGAAACAAGCGACGGGCATCTTCGTTTAGGGTCGAGCCTCCTTTGGCGACTCCATAGGCCAATTCTGCGGCGGACACGCTTGAAACACCAATCTGCCCTGCCGGCTCCTGCCCAAACCGTTCAAGAACCAGCGCTGGCCGGGCGTTGATCACATTAATGCAGATGTTTGTATCCAGCAGATAACGCATCAAGGAAGCTGCTCCTCACGATTCTGCGTTAAAGGCTATTCACGCTCCCTTTGGAATCCCGGCTCAAACATATCAAGAGCGGCCGGCACGCATGCCCATGGGTCATTCAATAGCAGCAGCAAAACCCCGCCGCCGGGCGTCCGTTACCCGCCATTGACAGTTTGTTGGGTGCAACGGCTGCCCAACATGGACTAAGTCTGGTTACCCGGAACGAACGGCATTCTGCAGGTCTGGGACTTGAGGTCATCAACGCTTGGGCTGGCTGATGTGCGAGTCGATCACGCTTCACCTGAATTTAAGGGAAAAGCGGGAGAGCTTTCGCTAGGACACCCTCAAGGCTTGGAAAGCGTACCGCACGACCGGATACATGTGACAGCCAATGAAGCTGATGCGTGGATGGCCAAGCTCGACCAAGGTAACGATATCGATCCCACTGAATGCCGGGCCTGTTCTGGTCGCCCAATCTGGTGCGGTGAATACCTCGCATAATCACCGCATTAAAAGCGAAGATAAAAACGACATCCGGGGCAAGACATACTGAAGAAATCTAAGACCCGTGGGCGCAGCAACAGTTTTGAGTTGGCGGCGCCTTGGCTTCAGGGCTACACAACTGTTGTATCCAAACATCACCCCAAGCCAATTCCCTCGCAATCAACCGAGACCTCTCGCGGCCCCAAAAACAACAAACCACAACCGGCTCTGACACCCGGCATCATCGGCCCGCGACATCAATCCACGAGCCTTCATGTCCGTCACCCCCGCATCACAACCACCCGCCTCCGCTCTGCCGCGCGTACTGCTGCAGGCAAAGCTGCTGACGACGCAGCAGGTAGAGAGCGTCACGCGCAGCAGTACCAGTGAAAAAATACCTTTCATCGATGCGTTAATCAAAAGTGGCGCGCTACAGCCAGTGGCGCTGGCGCAGTTCTGCTCTCAGACATTTGGTTACCCACTGCTTGATTTAACCGTCCTCGATATCCAATCCCTACCCGAAAAAGTGATTGATGACCGCCTCATGCAAACCCAGCGCGTGGTGGTGCTGGCCAAGCGCAGCAACAAGGTATGTGTCGCCATTGCCGATCCAACACAAACGCAGGCGCTGGATCAGGTGAAGTTTCAGACGGGCTTGTCGGTGGATCCGGTGATCGTGCCCCAGCCGCAGCTACTGGATTTGATTGCGCGGCTCTCGCAAAGTGCCGAGCAAAACCTCTCCGACATGATCGGCGACGATCTGGAAAATATAGCGCTGATTGATGAGTCACCCAACAACACCAGTGACACCAGCGCCAGCGAGATTGATGACGCGCCGGTGGTGCGGTTTCTGCAAAAAATTCTGACGGACGCAATCAATATGGGCGCTTCGGATCTGCATTTTGAACCCTTTGAAAAATTTTACCGGATCCGCTTTCGAGTTGATGGCGTGCTGCGTGAAATTGCGCAGCCCCCGCTCGCCATCAAAGAAAAACTAGCCTCGCGCATCAAGGTGATTTCGCGTCTGGATATTTCCGAAAAACGCGTACCACAAGATGGGCGTATGAAGCTCTCTGTTTCGACCACCCGCAGTATTGATTTTCGGGTGTCGACGCTGCCAACGCTGTTTGGCGAGAAAATTGTCATGCGGATTCTGGATGGCAGCCAGGCGCAACTGGGTATTGATTCGCTGGGCTATGAGGCTGATCAGAAAGCCCTGCTGCTCGATGCCATTCATCGCCCTTACGGTATGGTACTGGTCACCGGCCCCACGGGTTCTGGCAAGACAGTGTCGCTATACACCTGCCTGAACCTGCTGAACAAACCCGGTATCAATATCGCCACGGCAGAAGACCCTGCGGAAATCAATCTGCCGGGCATCAATCAAGTCAATATCAATGACCGCGCCGGGCTAACTTTTCCGGTGGCGCTGAAAGCCTTTCTGCGACAAGACCCGGACATCATCATGGTGGGCGAGATTCGTGACCTTGAAACTGCCGACATCGCGATCAAGGCTGCACAAACCGGTCACATGGTGTTCTCTACGCTGCATACCAATGATGCACCCTCCACGCTGACACGTTTGCTGAACATGGGGGTTGCGCCTTTCAATATTGCTTCCGCTGTCAACCTGATTACTGCGCAACGACTCGCGCGGCGCTTATGTAGTTGTAAGCAGCCGGTCAACTACGACACCGACACGCTGGTGAGTGCAGGGTTTTCTGAAGATGCTCTTGGTGACTGGACGGCGTATCAGCCCAGGGGGTGTGATCGCTGTAGCCAGAGTGGTTACAAGGGCCGGGTCGGTGTGTATCAAGTGATGCCTATTACAGAGGCAATGGCAAAAATCATACTCGCCCATGGCAGCGCGCTGGAGATTGAAGCGCAGGCACAGCGCGATGGCATCAAAAGTTTGCGCGAATCCGGTTTGCTGAAAGTGAAGCAGGGGCTGACGAGTTTAGATGAAATTTTGGGGTGTACGAATCATTAGGTTGGCCCTGTTTTTTCGAAGTTGGTTGGTGCACTACGAAAGTCGCTGCCCCCCTTCTTGCAGGGTGCCTACCCGCAGCGCATTGTTTTAACCCATGAACATCAAACACAAGAAACTCGATACCTCCAATCGCCTCCCAAAAGAAGGACACTCCCATGACAACCGCAAGCCCTTCGCGCATCAGCAAACCCACCCGCAATGAATCCGTTTTCGTCTGGGAGGGGAAGGACAAATCCGGTCGCACCGTGCACGGTGAATTAAGGGCAGCGAGTTCAGCCAGCGCGAGCGCCAGTCTGCGACGACAGGGAGTGATGGCTACTCGCATCAAAAAGAAAAAACTCGCGCGCACAAAACGCATCAGTGAAAAAGATATCTGTTTCTTCACACGCCAGCTAGCCACCATGATCAAAGCAGGCGTGCCTCTACTACAGGCTTTCGAGATTGTCGCGCGCGGGCATGCGAATGCTTCCGTTTCGCGCTTATTACTCGACATCCGCGCTGATGTGGAAACTGGTACCAGCCTAGCGCAAGCGTTTCGTCGTTATCCGCAGTATTTCGATGCCCTGTTCTGCAACCTCGTCAATGCTGGCGAACAGGCGGGTATTCTGGAAGACTTGCTTGCACGGCTCGCCACCTACAAGGAAAAAACTCTTGCCATCAAGAGTAAGATACGTGGCGCATTGTTCTATCCCGCAGCGGTGCTAGCGGTAGCTTTCATCGTTACCTCAGTCATCATGATCTGGGTGGTGCCTTCCTTCAAAAGCGTATTCGAAAGCTTTGGTGCCGAACTACCCCTGCCTACGCTGATGGTCATCTGGATATCGGATCGCTTCGTTGAATACTGGTATCTGCTGTTTGGCAGTATCGCGATGGGGTCCACGCTCTTCATTCGCGCGTGGAAACGCTCGCCGGCCCTGCAGGCTACGACCGATCGCTGGTTGCTGCGCTTGCCGGTATTTGGCGAGGTCGTTCGCAAAGCCGTCATTGCGCGTTGGACGCGTACACTATCGACCATGTTCGCCGCAGGCGTGCCCTTGGTAGAATCGCTGGATTCCGTCGGCGGCGCGTCGGGCAATGCGGTGTATCTCGAAGCCACGCAGCGCATTAGTTCTGCAGTCCGCAGCGGCACCAGCCTGACCATGGCGATGCAGCACGCGCAAGTTTTTCCATCGATGGTGACGCAAATGGTCGCCATTGGCGAAGAATCCGGAGCACTCGATCAAATGCTGCGCAAGGTCGCTGAATTTTATGAAGAGGAAGTCGATGCTGCTGTCGCATCGTTGGCGTCGCTGATGGAGCCGGTGATCATGGTGTTCCTTGGCGGATTGATTGGAGGCCTGGTGATCGCGATGTATTTACCGATTTTCAAATTGGGCTCCGTGGTCTGATGACGGATACCTTGCTCTCGCTGCAGCCCGCGCTGTCGTCAATGCTGCCATTTTCTCTGACAACCCTGCTACCCCCATGGCTGATGGCCGCACCTGGCGATCTGCCTGCGACGCTTGCGTGGGCTGCGATCGGTATCGTCATCGGTAGCTTTCTGAATGTAGCAATCTATCGGCTGCCGGTGATGATGCAGCGCGAAACCGAAAACTTCATCGCCCTTGAAAACGACGAGCCCGCACCGCACACCCGCCGCTACAATCTGATCGCGCCACGCTCGGCTTGCCCCTCTTGCGGACACACGCTCTCGGTGCTGGATAACATTCCGGTCTTGAGCTACGTCTGGCTCAAGGGACGATGTCGCTATTGCCGCGCCCCTATTTCGCGTCGCTATCCACTGGTAGAAATCATCACTGCGCTGCTATCGGCGCTGGTGGTGTGGCAGCTGGGAAGTGAGCTGAAAGGCTTTGCCGCGCTGTTGCTGGTTTGGTGGCTGATCGCACTGACCTTCATCGACATCGACACGCAAATGCTGCCCGACGATCTGACCCTGCCGCTGGTCTGGCTGGGTCTTTTGGTCAATCTGAGCGGCGCCTTCGTGCCTTTATCCGATGCAGTGACCGGCGCCGCTGCGGGCTATCTTTCCCTCTGGTCGGTCTACTGGCTGTTTCGTTTCGCCACCGGGAAAGAAGGCATCGGTTACGGCGACTTCAAGCTGCTGGCCGCGCTTGGCGCCTGGCTAGGCTGGATGATGCTGCCTTTTATCGTGCTGCTGTCCTCTGCTGTGGGTGCGCTCGTGGGCATTGCGATGATTGCGCTGCGCGGCCATCAGCGTGACAAGCCGATTCCCTTCGGCCCTTTTCTTGCGGTCGCCGGGCTGATTGCGCTGTTTTATGGCGATACGCTGGTGCAGCTCTGGTTGGGGCAGGGACTCAAGCCGTAATGAGGGTGGCAGCGCATGGGTAGAGCAACGACGAAAGTAAATTAAAACCATAATGAAATCATCCGAGACTTTTAAAAAATTTTCCGTTGGTCTGACCGGCGGCATCGGCAGTGGCAAGTCGCTGGTCGCGGATCAATTCGCCGAGCTGGGCGTAGCCGTAATCGACACCGACCTGATCGCCCATCAGCTCACCGGGGTCGGGGGCGAGGCAATGCCGGCGATACGCGAGATCTTTGGTGATAGCTTTTTAACATCAGAAGGTGCGCTGAATCGTGCCGCCATGCGCACCCATGTGTTCTCTGATCCCAGCGCGCGCAAGCAGCTCGAATCCATTCTCCACCCCATGATTGCCACGCAGACCCGAGCGCAGGCAGCATCGGCAACGGGTGAATACCTGATGTTTGTCGTGCCACTGCTGACCGAGTCAGGGCAATGGAAAAACCGGGTAGACCGAGTACTGGTCGTGGATTGCCCTGAATCCCTGCAATTATCGCGTGTGATGCAGCGCAACCAACTCTCCGCGGATGCGGTTCGGGCGATCATGGCGACACAGGCCACGCGTGCCGCGCGTCTGGCGATCGCCGACGATGTCATTGTCAACGATGACGCTCCTGTTGCCGTCAACGATGCCGTTCTGCGTTTGCACGAGCTCTACCTGACACTCGCTGCAAAAAAATAAGGATCAATTCAGCTCAGACGTTTGTAATTTCCGGTGGCTTCGGTCAGAATCACACACATTCTTTTTTGCCCAACCCCGAGGAACGCTGCTTTGATCGTTTACGAATACCCATTCAATGAGCGTATTCGCACCATGTTGCGGCTGGAGGACCTCTACGAAAAATTCCGATTTTTCGTTCAGCAGGACCATCCGCTCCAGCATCATGTCGCACTAGCCACGATCTATGAAATGCTCGAGGTCTCGGGCCGCGCTGACCTAAAATCCGACCTGTTGCAAGAATTAGAACGACAAAAGCAGACCCTGCTGGGTTTCAAAACCAATCCCAATGTCGAAGTCTCACGGCTAGATCAGGTGCTGTCCGACATCGAACGTACCAGCAGCGCGCTGATAGGGATGCAGGGCAAAACCGGTCAGCATATCCGTGACAACGAATGGCTGATGAGCATACGCGGCCGCACCATCATCCCCGGCGGCGCCTGCGAATTCGACCTCCCGTCCTACCATGCGTGGCAACAGCAATCTACCGAACAACGCCGTGCCGATATCACCGGCTGGTTCGCGCCGCTTGAACCGATGTTCTCGGCCATCACCATCGTGCTGAGGCTGCTGCGAGAATCCGGCAGAGCCACCCATATCGTCGCCGCGGCCGGCAGCTTTCAGCAAATGCTGCAAGGCCGCACTTATCAAATGCTGCGCGTTGTCATCGACGAGAAGCTCCGCGCAATTCCTGAAATCTCAGCCAACAAATATGTGTTGTGGATACGCTTCACCAGCCAGGGTGGCGACATGAAACCCAAGGCGCATGAAGGCGATGTGCCCTTCGAACTCACCCTCTGTAATTTTTGATCTGTCCGCATCATGGCTACCATCGTAGACTGCCCCACCTGCGGCAAGAAAGTCGAATGGACCGAAGCCAGCAAATACCGGCCGTTTTGCTGCGAGCGTTGCCGGCAGATTGATCTTGGGGCTTGGGCTGAAGAGAAATATGTGATTCCAGGGGCGACGCCATCGGGAGATGAGGATGAGATGCAGCGCTGAGGTAGATTTTTTGCTCGGGAATGTATCCAACGTCTTGGCAGGGTGGTGAACGACGCTGGATACCGGCCTGCGCCGGAATGACGGTTCGAAAGTCAGCGGGCCCCAAAACTATCATCCCGACCCATACGGAGACTCAGCAGCGTGCGATGCACTACCGTCCCCAATATCGAACCGCACCTTATCCAACCACGCCAGCAAAGGCACCGTCGCTGGCAAAATCGGCGCCACTGCGAACGCAACTCCCTGCCACGCTAGTGCCTGACCCTCCAAGGAGCGCGGCTCGCCGCGCCACTGACGACTGATAAAAAAATGCAGCCGCACATGGGCATGCGGATACACATACTCGACGCAGCACCAGGGCTCTGCTGTCTCAATCTGCACATCAATCTCTTCAGCGAATTCACGCGTCAACGCAGCCAGCACTGATTCACCTGGCTCGACTTTCCCACCGGGGAATTCCCAATAACCCGCATACGGTTTGCCCTCGGGACGACAGGCCAGAAGCACATCGCCATTAGCCTGCATTAGAATGCCGACCGCGACATCAATAGGAGAAGCAGCCACCTGATCAGTGCGCGTGCTTGCCAGCCCAGTCCCGCGCAAACTGCCATGCAACGCGGCCTGAGCGTGAACCGCGCTGCAATGCCCAGCGCAGTGCCTCAGGTTCAGCATCGGCAAACTGCGATGCATCGATGCCGAAATGCTTGAGCCAGTGACGGACGATATCCAGATAGTCGTCCTGACGGAACGGATAGAACGACAACCACAAACCAAAACGCTCGGAGAGGGAAATTTTTTCTTCGACGGTTTCACCCGGATGCAAATCGCCGTCATCGACGTGTTTGTAGCCTTCATTGTCAGACATGCGCTCAGGCAGCAGATGCCGACGGTTCGATGTTGCATAGATCAGCACATTGTCTGATTGCGCCGAAATACTCCCGTCCAGGGCGACCTTGAGTGCCTTGTAGCCACCCTCGCCCTCCTCAAACGACAAGTCATCGCAAAAAATAATGAAGCGCTCGGGCCGCTGCGCAACCATATCCACGATATCGGGCAAATCCACCAGATGGTCTTTGTCGACTTCAATCAGCCGTAATCCCTGATTGGCAAATTGCGCCAGACACGCCTTGATCAGCGATGACTTGCCTGTACCCCGCGCCCCTGTCAGCAGCACATTGTTAGCGGGGCGGCCTTCGATGAATTGACGAGTGTTCTGTTCAATTTGTTCTTTTTGCGAAGCGATGTTGTGCAGGTCATCCAGATTGATGCGCGAAGGATGCAGCACCGGTTGCAGATGGCCGCGACCATCGCGACCAACACGCCAGCGGAATGCTGTCGCGGCTGTCCAGTCAACCGTAGCAGGCGCTGCGGGCAGCAGGGCCTCGACACGAGCGAGTACGCGCTCTGCGTTGATGAGGAATTGTTCTAGTTCTTTCATTTTTATTTTTTATGTACTTAAAACGACACTGGATCCCGGCGAAAGGTGTAGCGGGGGTTTCAGAGTGCAGGCAGTCTGCCCGCGAAACAGCGTTAGCTTGCAAGCCAGTGCGCGCCCTGCAGGGGGTCCAGTGTCTTTAATCGCTACCCGATATCAAGAACGATAATCTGCATTAATAGACACATACTCATGCGATAAATCGCAGGTCCACACTTGCGCGCGCGCGTCGCCTCGCGCCAGCATCACACGCACGCCGATCTCGCTTTGCTGCATTACCCGCTGTCCGTCTTCTTCACGATAATCCGGATTGCGACCACCTTGCCTGGCCACCCAGACATCATCCAGATACAAATCAATCTTGCTCACATCCAGATCCGTCACGCCGGCATAACCGATCGCTGCCAATATGCGACCCAGATTCGGGTCAGATGCAAAAAACGCGGTCTTTACTAGTGGCGAATGCGCGATCGCATAGGCAATCTTGCGGCACTCGTCAGCATCGCGACCCTGCTCGATACTAATAGTGATGAATTTCGTGGCTCCCTCGCCATCGCGTACGATCAGCTGCGCGAGTTCCTGCGACAACCAGGTCACTGCAGCGGCCAGCGCCTGATACTCATCCGATTCAGCGCTCGTTACTTCCAGCTCACCAGCGCCCGTGGCGATCAGCATGAAAGCATCATTGGTCGATGTATCGCCGTCAATCGTGATGCAGTTAAATGAAGCATCGGCCGCTTCTTTGACCATCTGGTCCAACAGCGCCTGCGGCACCTTCGCATCACAAGCAACGAATCCAAGCATGGTGGCCATGTTCGGGCGAATCATGCC
>Ga0315909_10003533_pt1 | contig 18961 bp, 4 predicted proteins | sample LakEriMetagenome_11_FD_203527 | JGI IMG/M metagenome (GOLD analysis project Ga0315909, IMG submission 203527) | Freshwater fungal communities from buoy surface, Lake Erie, Ohio, United States - Buoy 2 MA125 | ecosystem: Environmental > Aquatic > Freshwater > Lake | place: USA: Lake Erie, Ohio... | reverse complement strand
AAAGAGATGCAAGATATATCATAGACGCACTGGTTTACGATGCAAGCAGAGTTGGAAACAGCCAAACAGTAGCTGCTGCTCTAGCATATTTTAAAGATAATGCAACAGGAACTTTTATTAACGATGCAGTAGAACAACAAATGCCGTTTTTTATTGCTGCATTAAATTACTTAAAAAATCTAATATTAAACTACGCATTATCTGGTATTGCTCCTCCAGTTTCTTATCAAGCATTGAATAATGTAGCAAGCCCAATTGCATTTAACGGCGGCTTTGGTTCTCAACCAACAGATCTTGTTGAAGAATTGTTAGACATTGTGATAACAGCACTAGTTGATCAATCTAAGGATAACATTCCTCTTCCTAATCAAGGAATTAGCTCAACTATTATGGTTAAAACCGGAACTTATCATGAAACATTGCCTATCGTTGTTCCAGCTCAGGTAGCAATCGTTGGAGATGAATTACGAGGAGTTGTAGTACAACCAGCGTTAATCATAAACACGTTCGCAATAAAATCAGAAAGTGCAGATAACACGTTTACAGTCTATTCAACAGAAGGAATGTACGATGAATGCCCAATTCAGATTGTAAGAACTTCTGATTTTATTACAAACTTAACAGGTGTTGTTGGAGGAGCCAGCGTTGTTTCTGGAACAACCTACTACGTCATCGGAGATAGTATAACTCCTACAAAATTTAGTATAAGTGCTGCTCCAGGAGGATCTGCTATACCTTTACAAGATGTATTGACTGGCGGATTCAATCAAATTATTGGCGGAGATGCAATTAGTGATATGTTCCGTTGCCGAAATGCAACTGGGTTGAGAAATTTAACATTATCAGGATTGCTTGGAACACTAACTGAACAAAATGAGTTTTTTACCAGCAGACCTACAGGCGGCGCCTTTGTAGCATTGGATCCAGGTCTCGGGGTGAATGACACATCGGCATGGATTCAGAAAAGAAGCCCTTATATTCAAAACGTTACTATGTTTGGAGTAGGATGTTCAGGAATGAAAGTTGACGGTACACTACACGGCGGCGGTAACAAATCTATGACTGCAAACGATTTTACTTGTATTATCAGTGATGGTATTGGTGCATGGATTACCGGAAGCGATTCAAAAGCAGAACTTGTTTCAGTGTTCTCATACTATTGTTACACCAGTTATTTTGCAGAAGACGGTGGCCGCATTCGAGGAACTAACGGTAACAGTTCTTATGGTGTGTACGGATGTGTTGCAGAAGGTTTTGATGCAAACGAAGATCCAATTACTGCAACAATTGATAACAGAACAACACAGGCAACTGCTGAAGTTCAACAAGCGTTTGGCCAAGATGCAAATGTATTAAAATTAGAATACAATAACGCTGGTAGTGAATATAATCAAGCAACTACTAACTTAATCACTTATAGTAACAATTACATTGATCCATCTTGGGTTACCGATGGTAATATAACCATCCAACAGAATTTAATTAGTCCGTCTACTTACAACGATGGCTGGACATTTACGGGATTAACAGCAAATACAGATAGTTCATATATCTATAAAGATATTACAATTAGCCCAACAGGCGCAATTTATACAAACTTATTTGGATCCAACATATCTGGATCAGGATCAGGGGCATCATTTGACATCACAGTAAACGCTACTAGTTACGCTGTTGTTGTGTCAACGTCAGGAACAGGCGGTACTGGTTACGTTTTAGGAAATCAAATAACTATTTACGGTAGTCAAGTAGGTGGTGTTGACGGGCTTAACGATGTTACACTAACGGTTTCAAGCCTAGTAGGTTCAACAATTATTAGTGTAACACCAACTGGTACAGTTCCAGCAGGTAGTGCATTAAACTATACAGCTAGTGTACACGTTAAAAAGGGAACTTCAAATTATTTTGATTTGATTGCCTACTATACTGGTGCAGTTCAAAACGGCTCAGGCATATTGTTTAACTTCCAGACATTGGCAATTACTCCGTATGCTATCACTGGCGGAGTAAATCCAACGCAATACGGGGTTATAAGTTTAACTAACGGTTGGTACAGAATTTGGTTTACAACATATGATACAAATGCTTTGAATAATAATTTAAGATTCACAATATATCCTCGAGGATTGGCATTTCCCGCTGGATACTCGCACGTATACGGGTCACAACTTGAAATTGGATCTGCTCCAGGATTTTATTTAACAACAACTTCAGCAGGTCGATTTACTGCATACGCAGATTATGTTATTAGCGGAGCTGGTACAGGAGCAGTTATTGTTGCAGATGAAATTAGAAGTAAATCTGTTTATGAAACTAGAATTACAGATCCTTTGGAATCAGGAGCAGGAGGATCTGGATACTTAACATCTAGTAATAATGCTAGTGGTGGTGATCCTTACTTTATTCTATTATCTGGAGCTGAAGTTGGAACTGCTGCAGAATACAACGGAATGCGAGTCTTTATTAACAGCGGAACTGGTGCTGGGCAATTTGGATTTATTGCAAACTATGATGCCGGAACTAAACAGGCTTTTGTATGTAAAGAATCAGTTGCGCCTTTAACTATTTCTGTTGCAAGTTCAGACGATAATACATTCTCGTTGGCTAACACACTAACAAATGAAACAGATGTAACAGCTTTGTATGTAGATCAACCAGTACAATTTTTACCAACATATTACAATACTACAGTTACGTCAACATCGCAACGTTCAATTGAAATTACAAATATTACTGGCGGTACTACTAACACAATGAATACCGCAGACACATCTGCATTGTATTATAATATGGCTGTTACTTTTAGTGGTACTGGAGTTACTGGCGGTGTTGTAGAAAACTTTACATATTACATTTATGAAATAGGTGATCAAACAACTTTTAAATTGTCTGCAACACCATTTGGTAATGAATTACTTTTAAACAATGTTGTACCAACAAACATGTTTATGGATATTCCTACAAGTTCGTTCCAAATGACCACAACAACGACCAATAATATGTTGGCAAACATGCCAATTCAGTTTACTGGACAATCTTTGGGAGGAGTAACACTAGGTAACGTTTATTACATTAACGATGTATTAAACTCAACTACATTTACCATTAGTTTAGCATTAATAACTCCAGTAGTAACTGCTACTACAGCAGGCACTGGTCCAGGCTTACTATCTGATAGATTAACAGTTTCGTCAACAAGTAATTTAGTACCGTTAAATCCAATTGTTTTTAGCGGAGAAGGCCTTGGCGGATTATTAACAGACACAAAATATTATATTTCTAACATTCTTACTGCAACACAATTTAGTGTATCACAAACTATTTTAAATGTGTCAGTAACTAACACAGAATTTGGAACAAACTTAATTACTTGTAATAGTACTTCAGGGTTTATTATTGATAATCCAATTAAATTTTCTGGAAATTCATTTGGCGGAATTAATAACGAAACAACATACTATATTCTAGCGATTAACGATGGAGCAACTTTTGCAGTATCGACGTCTAAAGGCGCTTCGTCAATAACACTGACAACAGCAACAGGCTCAATGGTTGGAAGAACTTGTCCAACACCTACTGTTGTTTCGTCAGAATCTGGTACTATGGCAGCAACTACTACTAGTTCTAAACTTGCATTAACTACAACTTATGGCACTATGACTGCGGTGTTCTCAACACCTATATTTGGTGGAGTGGATCGAGGAACTACTTACTATGTTCGAACAATTACACCAGGAAACCCAAGTAAATTTACAATTACATCAGCACCTGGTGGACTCTTAGACGTAGCATTGACACACGGTACCGGAACCATGCAGATGGGCGAAGTTGGGTGGGATCATGTTAATCCTGGAACTCCTTCAGAAGCAAACTTAGATTCTACTAGTTTATATTTTATTGAACCAAGATTAACATTTAGTCCACCAAATTTCCAACAAAACTCAACAACATTACCAACTTCTTCAGTTGGTACAACATACGCATCTATTGCTTACGGTGCAAACTACTGGATAGCTGTGCCTAACGGTGGAAACCAAGTGGCAAGAACTGACGATGGTATTACTTGGGAATTCTTCACACTTCCAACTGTACCAACAGACTGGAGCGGAGTTGCTTACGGAAATACAGTTTGGGTAATTATATCGTCAGGAAATGATAAGGTATTGTATTCTTTCTCTAACGGTCAAAGCTGGAAGTCAACAACACTTCCTTCTAGCGATACATGGTCAAGTATTGCATATGGCGCCGGAAACTTTGTTGCTCTAGCAACAGGCACAACCAAAGCTGCATACTCAACAACGTTTGGTGCAACCTGGAGTGCTGCAACTTTACCTGGTGCTATAGGTGCATGGACAAATATTGCATACGGTAATAATCGATTTGTAACAGTTGCCAATGCAAGTACACGAGCAGCATACAGTACAAATGGCGGACAAACATGGACTGCTAGTACATTACCTGGTGCAAGTTCGGATTGGACTGCTGTAGCATACGGAAATGAACGATTTGTTGCTGTAGCTGGAACTAGTAGAAAACCAGTTTATAGTTTTGACGGAATTACATGGTACACTTCAAACTATTCATTTGCAGCAGACCATGTCTGTTACGGTAACGGTGTATTTTTAGCTTTAGAAACAGGTGGAACAACAGCTTATGTTAGTGAAGACGGCACATTCTGGAAGCAGAGAACTGTTTCTGATGACGATTATGAAGCATGTGCCTTTGGATTTACGGCCACTGACAATGAAGGCGTATTCATAATTACTGCTGGAAATACTGTAGGAAGTATAATAGAAGCAGGAGCTAAAACTAAAGGCCGTCCAAATGTCGAGTCTGGTGTTATTACTTCTGTTACATTATTTGAAACAGGATCTAATTATGACGGCGTTCCTACAATTACAGTCTTTGATCCTAGTGCAACATCAGTTGCTACATTATTACCTAGAGTAGGTAATGGAGTATTAAGTGCTCCTACTTTTATTAACAGAGGATTAGGTTACAACACCAGTTCAACAGAAATTAGTATTAATGGTAGCGGATATGCTGATCAGTATCAGGTTGGTTTAGGAATCGCAGTTAGTAATTTAACTTCATTGCCAAGACCAGGTGACGACTTAACCATTGACGGCGATGATATTATCTATAAAGTAACAAGTGCCACAGCAATTAACGGAACAGTAGCACCAAATATTACTGCTATTATTGAAATATCTCCGCCAATGAGTGTTGCATTGAGTCCAGATCATGATGTAGATGTTGTTATACGTGAAAAATATAGTCAAGTACGTTTAACAAATCACGATTTCTTAAATGTTGGTTACGGAAGTCAACCAGAATCTGGATATCCAGGTGTACCAGCTGCTACTGAATTACAGGCACAAAATCAAACAATTGAAAATAATTTTGGACGAGTATTCTTTACGTCAACGGACCAAGACGGTAATTTCAAAGTTGGTAATTTGTTTGGAGTTGAACAGGCAACCGGTATTGTTACATTGAGTGCCAGCCAATTTGGTTTAACTGGTTTGGAACAATTGAGCTTAGGTGGTATTGCAGTTGGTGGGTCAAGTGTTGTTGTTACTCAGTTTAGTACAGACTCTACGTTTGTAGCAAATAGTGACACAATTATACCAACGCAAAAAGCAATTAAATCTTATCTAAGTGCTCGTCTAAGTCAAGGTGGTTCAAACACATTTACTGGACAAACAACAGCTGGTACAGTTGTTATAGGAGGCCCAAATCAAATTAACAACACAATTCCAGCAGGGCAGGCAGGATCTCGAGTAGAAATGGTCAATAAGGTTAACTTCTTTGGAACAGATGGTGGTTTAATTGACGGTGGTTTAATGGCACTAGATTTCTTCATGACAAATGCAACAAAGCGTGGTGGATCACGCTGATAATAACTATAGATTATAGTTTAGATAAATATGATTATCAAAGGAATAAAATAAAATGGCAGAGTTTATACTAGGTAGAATTAAGTTCGTATATCGAAACAACTGGGCTACAGGTACTGCATACGTTGTTGACGACGTAGTTACCGCAGGTGGACGCACATATATTTGTATATCAAATCACACGTCTGCTGTCTTGTTTGAAACAGATTATGATCCAATACCAGAACTATCTAAATGGAATTTAGTAGCAGACGGTCAACAATGGAGAGGCGATTGGGTTGCAAGTACTTACTATAACTCAGGCGACTTAGTAAAATGGGGCGGCATTGTTTATCAATGTAATACCGCTCACACTTCTGCCACTTACGTAAGTCCAACATGGTTAGGACTTGAACAAAATTCAGCTTTATGGGATGTTTTTGCCACATCCTTTAATTGGTCAAGTGCTTGGGCCTACAACACTCGATATAAAGTAAATGATTTAGTTACATATGGCGGTTACACTTATGTTTGTACAGAAAAACATATTTCAGCGCCTACAACTGCAACACTTAATGCTACAGGATTTACTGTAGGTGCAGGTACTGCAACGTTAACTTATGCAACACAGGTAGTTGCTCCTTACGCAGTTGGATCAACTGTTACACTTGCAGGGTTTGATCCAGCAGCAACTAGTACACCAAGCAACATTAATACTACACATACAGTAGTTTCTTGCACTACAACACAATTAACATTTGCCTTAACTGGAACATATACTGTTTCAACTTTAGGAACAGTTTCAGGATCAAGTAAATTAGGTCTTGAAAAAGATTCTGATAAATGGGACTCATTTAACGAAGGCATTGTTTATTTAGGTGACTGGGTAACTAACACTCGATATAGAACAAACGATATTGTTAAGTGGGGTGCTGACCTTTGGATTTGTTTAACACCACACTTATCATCAGATTTTATTGTAAACACTGCCTACTGGGAAATTTTTGTAAGCGGATTCCAGTTTGAAAATTCATGGGATATTGCAACAACATATCAAATTGGTGACGTTGTAACTTATGGCGGATATTCTTATGTCTCTAAGACAAATAACGTTGGTTTGATTCCAACAACCAATACTTCCGACTGGGCTGTATATACTACAGGATTTAGCTTCCAAGGCGATTGGGCAAGTAATATAAGTTACAAAATTGGATCAGTAGTTAGAAACGGTGGTTACACATATCTTTCTTTATTAGATAGTCCAAGTATCACTGCTGAAGCAACCGACACAGACTCTGCAACCGATATTATAACAGTTTCTTCAACTGCGGGATTTGTTGCAGGCATGCAAGTAGTATTTGATACAACTTTTGGCGGACTAACAGCAGGAGTTAAGTATTATGTACTAGCCGCAGGTTTAGACACAACAGAATTTAAAGTTAGTCTTACTCCTGGCGGAACCCCAGTTGCGTTAACAGATACAACATCACAAACTGTAGATCTTACTGTAACTCCATATGTACAAAATACAACATACTGGGTAAAATTAAACTCTGGTCTACAATGGACTAACAACACAACAACTTATACAGAAGTTTCTGGAACAAACGTTGATAGTCTTGGATCAGGAGCAAAGTTTGATGTTGTTAGATCTAGTACAATCTATTCAATTACTGTAAGTACAGGATTTGGCGGTTCAACTTATGCACCTGGCGATACTATTAAAATTTTAGGAACAAGTGTTGGAGGAATTTCTCCAGTTAACGATGTGTTAATTACAGTTGATACTGTTCTTTCTGGTGCAATCACTAGTGTATCTTGGGTTGGAATTTCATCAACATGGAAGGCCGGCACAGTTTATACTATAGGTGACCTAGTATTATTTGGTGCAAATAATTATATTTGTGTATCTGATCATGCTGCAACTTTAGGAAGCAGACCAGATAACGATGTAACAGCATTATACTGGAACTTGTTCTCTGCTGGTGCAGAATCAGCATCCTTGACAACTACAGGCGACACATTCTATTACGGGCCAAACGGTCCAACAAGATTGCCTATTGGAGCAGACGGACAAGTACTACGTGTGTCAGGCGGCTATCCAATTTGGGAAACTTACGGACATATTTTCAATACAGTATTTGTTAGCCCAACAGGAACTGATGCTCCATATCCTGCATCAGGATTTAGCATTGATCAACCTTGGAAAACTATTCGATATGCTTGCAAACAAGTAGAAGATGGTTACAGAGATCCTCAAGCAAAAGCATTGCTACAAAAAAATAAACATTTCTTAATCAAAGAAGTTAACAACTACATTATCTACACTTATAGAGCTAGTGTTTCAGGAACTGGTGCCGGCGCATTCTTAACTGGAAACACTAACGGTTTAAATGTTAACATGCCAATCAAATTTACCAGCTTAACTGGTAGTCTTACAATTGGTGGCTCTCCTATTGATACTAATACAACTTATTATATTAAAACTATTAATCCTGGCATCAATTTTACTATCAGCGGAACGGCAGGCGGTGTAACATTAGGCGCAGGTGGTACTGGTACAGCAGTTGCAATTTTTTCTTATGATTCTGAAAAAGCAGAACGTGATGCAGCATACATAGTTGAAGGCCTAACATTTGACCTTAGCCATGGCGGAACACAAAAGACAACTGAAAATACTCTTTCATTCTACGACGTCACCGGTACAGAATATATTACTGCAATGACTGGTTATCAAATTCAACAGTTTATTGGCAGTCATCAATATTTGAAAATTTTGATTGCAAATGTATTGAAAAATACACCACCAGCAATAAATTATCAAACATTAAATTCTGTAGTAGATGTTGTATATCAAAATATTGATTTAACATTTACAGCAGAAGAAGATTCAACAGTTGTTGTACAAGGATTACTTGATATTTTAATTGACGGACTAACAGCCGGCAATACAGCAGGAGTTCCTCGAGCATTAAACCCAAATACTACAATTAATGTTAAAACTGGAACATATACAGAAGTATTGCCAATTGTAGTTCCAGCTAATACTGCGGTTGTTGGTGATGAACTACGTTCAACTGTTGTTCAACCTAAACCAGCTAATGATATTTTAGTTAATGACAAGTCTAAAACTATAAGTTCATTAAATCGTGTTAGAGATTTAATTTCAGATATTGTTTTAAATGTAGCAGTAACACCAAGTTCAGGTAATACAGCAGTACAAAAATACTTAACTGCTGATGGATCTACTGGTTCAATTACAGCCGTTGAACGTGTAGTCAATCGAGTAGAAATAGTTTACGATATCGTTAATACAGGTTTTGGTGCTATTCCAGCATTTCAATTTTCAACACCAACCAATTACAATACGGCAGGTTTAACCAACGTTGCTTATGCATCTACTGGTTATGCAACTGGTAACACGTTGAATTTTAATGACGGCAAAACACAGTTAACTAATAACTATGATTTTATTATAGCTGATACACTACAGTATTATGCTAACGGTTCTTACAGCGCATTATGGGCTGCAACAACCACAGAAGGTCGTGACAAAGGCAAGAGAGATATACGATATATCCTTGATGCTATTCAACACGATATGACATACGGCGGTAATTATCAGTCATTAATTGCTGGTAGCTCATATTACAGTTCGTATTTGTTAAACATTTCAGCAGCTGAAAAGCCTGCGTTCTTAGATTTGTTTGGTTTTATGAAAACCTTAATTGGTAAAATTGTTCGTAAAGAAGCAATTACAGCTCAAGTTGGAAACACCGTTGCTAGAGTTAATACTGGTACAGCAGGTTCTGCGGCCGCAGGCGCATTTGCTGAGGACAGAGTTCAAAACGTAATCGACTGGCTTGACGATGGCGAATCACCTGCGTCAGTTGCACCATATTATGGTTGGGCTTCAGCAGATTTACAAACAGCTTACGCAGCAATACAAGCTAAGAGAACAGAAATTGCTCTTGATGCAACAGGATGGGTTCAAAAATATTATCAGAATGTTGCATTAGATTTAGATTTAACTACTAGAGATGCAGGTTTGATTATTGATGCAGTTGCATTAGATATGGTATTAGGCACTAACTTCAATTCTATGAGTGCAGGCCGCGCATATTTAAGAGGTACAACTTCAACTGAAGCATTACTAAACGGTCCAATTAAGAATCCAACACTTGGTGCAATTAATTTTATGAAATATAAAATTAAAAATATTGCGGCAAGTGGTGCAGCTGCACAACTTCAAACTACTATTGATGATATTACAAAATCAATATCAGGAGGAGTAACTCCACGTATTAACTATCCAACTCCAGTATTACCTTCTGCAACTTATTCTGCTGTAGCAGGTACTAACTTAACAGGTACAGGAACTAGTGCAACATTCAACTTTGTACGAAGTGTTGCTGGTTTTACTGCGTCAGTTAATGCAGGTGGCTCAGGATATGTTGTAGGTAATACTATAAGAATTCTTGGATCTGCAATTGGTGGAGCAACTCCAGCTAATGATATCGTCCTTACAGTAGCCAGCGTTTCAACTACAGCAGTTAGCACTGTTACTGTGTCAACATTTAACGATGCAGTTGTGTTGTTAGAAGACAACAGAACATTTATTTTAGAAGAAGTTGTAGCATATATCAACTTTACATATCCATCATTGGTCTATGATAGAGATCTAACAAGACGAGATACTGGATATATTTTAGATGCATTACACTACGATTTAACATATGGCGGAGACTTTGCTAGCCAACAAGCTGGTCAGGCTTACTGGTCTTTTGGAAACAGTCAAATTTCAGCTTATGTTAAAACAGCCGTGTTGGCTTCTGTTTCTAGACTAAGCACAGTTGTACAATCAGTTGTACAAAGTTCTGCGGTATCTGCCACTTCTGGTAATTCAGCAACTCAATTGTTTAAAGGTGTAACACAAACAGCAGGCTCTGCATTAGCAGCAACAACTATTGCCAGTTTAGTTACAAAGATTTACAACTACATTGACCTTGGACTAACCGCAGGCGCACCAGTAATTACAATTACAGCGGTTGCAACTAATAATACATTTACATCAAACGCTCACGGCTTGTCAAACGGAGATTTAGTTGAGCCACAAACTACACCAAGTTCAGGTCAAGGCGGCTTTGGACTAGTTGCAGACACAACATATTATGTTGTCAATGCCGCAACTAACACATTCCAGTTAGCCGCAACTTATAATGGAACAGCTATTGCAACATTTACAAACGGAACTGGATTAAGTTTAGTCGCTCACGACACAAACATGCCATATATCGGCTGGGTAAGTAGCGATTTAAGACAACAGTATTCAACATTGTCTGCTGAAACAGATGCCTTGCAAGATAGTGTAATTACATTTATTGATTCAAATTATCAAAACTTAGTATACGATGAAGCATTAGCTAGAAGAGATTCTGGCAAGGCAATTGATGCTGTGTCATTTGACTTGATGTTTAACAGTAATTTCCGTTCAACTAAAGCTGGACAGTCTTATAATAGACCGCAGTCTAGTGTGTTAAAAGGAAGACTATACTCAAGTACAACTGAATCATTAAAATATTTGCAAACACAAATAACTACTGAAATTGCAGCAAATCCAACCGCAGTAACAAGAGCAAATTATGCAATGCATAACATTGTTGCTCATATAAGAAGTGGTTCTGGAGAAACACCAGAGATGAATGGTACTGTGATGTATAACAACAACAACGGTATAATTAATGGAGCTAATATATTACGTGAAAATATTGATTTCTTAGCACACGAATCTACTGCTTGGGTCAATGCAAGTTTTGGCGGCACTGTGACAACAACAGCAGACACTGGCGAATTGTTTACAACAAGTGCTACACATAATTTAGAAGTAGGCGATCCAGTTAGATTTACATTTACTCCAATTACCGTAGTTGCAACAGCTACCGTTGCAAGTACTAAAAAGATTACACTAACTAGTGTAGCGGGAATTGTTGTTGGAATGCCAATTGTATTCTCTGGCACAGTATTTGGTGGAGTTCAAGCAGCAACACCTTATTATGTACAAAGCATTGCTGGGTCAGATATTACAATTAGTCTAACTAACGGTGGCGCAGCACAGATAGTAGATACTGATGCAACTGGAGTAATGGGTGTTACAGTTGGTGGAGTCATTGGTGGAGTTGTTGCAGAACAAATTTATTATGTTTTAACAACACCTTCAATCACTACATTTACAGTGACAGAAACACAATTTTCTTCAACTGTAAAAACATTATCAGATATGACTGGATCAATGCAAGTCAAATATGCATTTGATGAAGTAGCATGTCGTAGAGATATGTCAGAATTTTTAAATGCACTAGTTTATGATTTGCAATATACTGGAAATTATAAATCAAAACGTGCAGCAGAACTTTATCTAAATGCTGTTAACGGTTCTGAATTAAGCAACATGTGGTTAGTTCGTAATTCAACAGGTGTAAGAAATATGACCCTGTCTGGATTATCAGGACCATTGTCAGTACCAAACGAGTATGGTACAAAACGTCCAGAAGGCGGTGCTTATACATCGCTAGATCCAGGATTTGGTCCATACGACTCTAACGCATGGGTTAACAGTAGAAGTTGCTATGTACAAAACTGTTCATTGTTTGGAGTTGGTGCAACTGCTCTTAAGATTGATGGCGCATTACACGCAGGTGGTAACAGAAGTATTGTTGCTAACGACTATACAACATTTATCAGCGATGGTATTGGTGTATGGTGTACTGGTGCAAACTCATTAACAGAACTTGTTTCAGTATTTGCATATTATTCATACGCAGGGTACATTGCTGAATTAGGTGGACGTATTCGTGCTACTAACGGTAACAGTTCATACGGTACATACGGAGTTATTGCAGAAGGCACAGATACTTATGAAGTGCCGTTATATGCAAACTTAAACAATCGTGGTGAAGATGCTTATATTACAAACGTTGTAACTGATGGTGCAGATGAAGTACTACGTATCGAATTTGCAAATGCAGGAACTAATTACACAAACGCCAGCTGGACTGTTAGTGGTTCAGGATTTAACGCTGCGGCTACTGGAGACGAGTTTAGAGACTATGGTGTTTTTGAAACACGTTTAATTGACTTAGACGATGGCTATGGCTATGGCGGAACAGGCTACCTAACAGCAGCCAACGCAGCTCAGTTAAGTGCTGTTGGATATATTACTATTGCAGCTGCTGACGGACAATTAAGTACAGCCTACACTGGAATGAGAGTAGTCATTACAGCTGGTACAGGTGCCGGACAATTTGCTGCAATTTTAACTTATAACAACGGTAGTAAAGTTGCAAAAGTTTATCAAGAGTCCTTTACTAATTTAACTGTAACTGGCAGTACTGATGCAGGCGATACATTGACTGTAGCAAGTACAGCAACATTGTACGCTAACATGCCAATCTATCTTGGTTCAGCAATTGGCGGATTACTTGCTAATACGCTATATTATGTACGAAGCGGATTTACAGCAACAACATTTACAGTTAGCACAACAAGCGGCGGCGCAGCAGAACCAGTAACAGCAACAACTACTGGACAGACTGTAACGTTGTACGCAGCTGGATGGGACAGTGTAGTGCCAGGTAAGACTATTGAAAATAATCTAGACTTAACCACAACTTACATTATTGAACCACGCATTACTTATAGTGCTCCAGGTTATACAAGCACTGCTAGAACACTAGCAACTTCTGCAACATGGCAAGCCGTAACTTACGCAGCAAACACATTCTTAGCAATCCCAACAGGTTCTACAGCAACTACATATAGTGTTAATGGAACAACATGGAGCGGTGCTGGTAACTTACCAAGTGCAACAACATGGGTTGACGTTGCATACGGTGGTGGCGAAGGTGCAACTGCCACAGCTATTGTAGGCGGATTAGGTGGTGTTGGCGCTCAGTTAGAAGCTGTATTAGGCGAAGGCCTAACAGCCGGCCAAGTTGTTAGTGTGAATGTTATTGAAGGTGGTTTTGGATACTTAACTCCACCAACAATTGAATTTGTCAGCGCAACTGGAAGTGGAGCAACTGGAACTGCAATCGTATTAGACGGTGCAATTACCGGTATTACTATGGATATTACTGGTTCAGGTTATTTGACTGCTCCAACAGTTAATGTACGAACTGATGTAGTTACTGGAATCACTGTTAACTTCTGGGGCAAAAATTATACAAGTGCTCCAACAGTAACAATTTCAAATCCTGGAGGTGTAACAACTTCGTCTTGGTCAGCAACAACTTCAGTATCTAATGGCCAATATTTAATTACAGATACAAATTACATTTATCTAGTAACAGGAAGTGGAACTACTGGTGCAGCTAAACCAACACATTTAAGTGGTGCCGTACTTAACGGAACAGCAACACTAACATTCTATGGACGATTGGCTAGCGGCACAGCAGTCTTAACCAACAATGGAGTAAGTTCAATCACTGTTGGTTCTGGTGGCGGACTAGGTTACACAACTGTTCCAACAGTAACAATCTTAGATACAAATGCTAAGTTTATTACAATTCCAACAACAGCTAGTGCAGGAACTACAAAAGCAGCGTATCAAACAGTAAGCGGAGCAACAACAGCAGCTGCATGGTCGCAAAGTAGCGGTTCATTACCTAACGGAAGTTATGCATCTATAGCATACGGACTAGGCTACTGGGTAGCTATTGGTGGAACAGCTACAGCAACACGTTCATTTGATGGTAATACATGGAACACTGTAACAATTGCCACTCTAGGTGCTGGAACATATTCTAGTCTTGCTTATGGTAACGGTTACTTTGTTGGTATTGCAACAGGATCTAACGCAACTGTAGTTTCATCAACTTCAGGTAATAGTTGGGCAGCAGGCGGAAACATGCCGTCAACTACTACTTGGACAAGTATTGCATATGGTAATGGCAGATTTGTTGCTATTGCCAGCGGTAGTAAAGCAGTTGCTTATAGTATTAACAACGGTACATCTTGGTTATCAAGTCCAGCAGGCTTGCCAAGTTCGTTAACTTGGACAAAAATTACATATGGACAAGGTTTATTCTTAGCGATTGCTTCAGGCACAAGTTCTTGTGCTACAAGCCCAGATGGTGTTACATGGACATTGCGTACAATGCCAAGCAGTTCTGCTTGGAAAGGTGCAGCGTTTGGTAATCCAACTATTGTAGGTAACGGTGTTAGCCCGATATTTGTTGCAGTATCTAATACTAGCGGACAAATAGGAGCAAGTATTAGAACTGGTGCAACAACACAAGGTAGAATAGAAGTTTCCTCTGGAGTTGTTGCAGAAATTAGAGTAACAGAACCGGGTTCAGGATACCCAAGAGGACTAGTTACTGCAACTACCACAAGTACTAATGTTATCACAACTTCTGATACTACAAACTTAGTGGCATTACAACCAGTTGAATTTACTGGATTAGATGCATATGGCTTAATTACTGACGTAACATACTATGTTACTACAGGAAGCATTGTTGCTAATACATCATTTAAAGTATCAGCTGACGTAGCTCTTGCAACAGCAGGCACCGCAGTTAATTTAACCAGCGGATCAACATTAACTGGAAGTTATAGAGCCGGTCCAATTGTAACTCAAGTTGATCCTAATAAAACAAGAACAGCAGCTACTCGTGTACGCATGGGTGTTGGTGCATTAGGAAATCCAAGTTTTAGTAACAGAGGAACAGCTAATACAACAGCAACAGCAAACGTAACTGGTGATGGTTATGCAGATCTATATCAAGCAAGTAACTTTATTAACGTATCTGGACTATATGCTGAACCAACAGCAGGCGCAAACGTTGAATTTGCAAGTATTCCAGGTGTATGGTTCAAACTGGTTGCAGTAAACAACTTGTTAGGTACAGATGGTAACTACACAGCTACATTCCAAATTAATCCATCGTTGAGTGTATTAAATGCACCAGCGCATAATGATAGAATTACTACTAGATTGAAGTACAGTCAAGTACGTCTAACAGGACATGACTTCTTATATATTGGTACTGGCGGAACCGCAAGTACTAACTATCCAGAAGTTGACGTTTCATCAGCTATTACAGCTAACCAATCGTTAAGTTCAAACGGTGGTCGCGTGTTCTTTACAAGTACTGACCAAGATGGTAACTTTAACGTTGGTAATTTGTTTGGAGTACAACAGGCAACTGGTACAGCTACATTGAACGCTAGTGCGTTTAACTTGTCAGGACTACAGTCCTTGCAACTTGGTACTGTAAGTGTAGGCGCAGGCTCGGCAGTTATTACTAGCTTTTCAACAGATCCGTACTTTACAGCTAATAGCGATAATATCTTGCCAACTCAAAAGGCAATTAAATCATATATTACAGCTCAAATTGGTGGAGGACAAAGCTCGTTGAACGTAAATACACTGACTTCGGGTGTTATATACGTGGCAAACAATACGATAAGTACTACAACAGGAGTACAAATAAATGTCAAGGCTAAGATGTATTTCACAGGCGGCGTGGACGGTGCTCCAGTTGCCCTAGTATACTTCATGCAAAAATAATAATGGAGAAATTATAACATGGCAACAGGAAGATTAGCAACACCAGTGCAATTAGCTACTGGAAATACAACATTATATACAGTGCCAACTGGTTACTATACTGTATGTAATATATCACTTACTAATACCAGCGCATCAGCTGTGACTTTTAGATTGGCTATCGCGTCAACTGCAACACCAAGTGCTGTTGAGTGGATTGAATACGATACAAACCTTGTAGCAAAAGGTGTGTTTGAAAGAACAGGTATTGTAATTGGTCCTGGCTTATTTCTAGTAGCATTAGCCAGCACAGGCGCAGTAGTCAATGCAACAGTATATGGCATTGAAACAAGTACATCATAATTGGAATTGAGCGAGAAAAACTATGGCACGATATAATACCGTAACACCAACCACAACCGTTACAGCTGCTGGCTCGGTTACACCATCTGGTGGTTTACTAACAACACTTACAGGGTCAGCACCCTATACAGTTACACTGGCTAGCCCGTTACTATTTTCGGGTCAAAATCAGATTTTCTTTAACAACACTGGTGGTGTTGTTACATTAAGTACACCCGCAGGTAACTTAGTTGGTCCTGGATTTACAGCAGCTACTAGCCAAACAATTCCAAACCAAGCAACTTATACACTAACGTCTGACGGTACAAACTATGTTATTACCAACAACGAAGGTGGTCCGCAAAGTGCAACTACATTTACTGCCAGCAGTACATTAACTGCAAACGGAACATTAACTGCTACAAGTACAGTTGGGCTAAGTGGCTCAAATGCTGCAATTACAATTAGTCCAACAGGAACAGGTACAGTTACAATTAATCCAGCAGGCGCATTGTCAGTGACAGGTGCTGCAGGATTAACGCTAGGTACAGCAGGCCAAACTACCACAATGAACGGTAATATTTCGGCCAGTACTTCAAACCAAACAGTTACATTGAGTCCTAGTGGTACAGGTAGTGTTACTATTAGTCCAGCAGGTACTAACTCTGTAACAATCGCACCAACAGTTGCTGGTAACATTAACAACATGAACATTGGTGCAAGTACTAGAGGTACTGGCGCATTTACTACATTGGCTGCAAACAGCACAATGAGTTTAAGTTCAACAAGTGCTACACATACAATCAGTTCAACTACCTCATCAAGCGGAACAGGTTCAGGAGCATTAACTATTGCTGGCGGCTTAGGCGTAGCAGGAACAGCTTATGTTGGAGGACTTAATACTAGCGGAACTATTACAGCTAGTGGAACAACTACAGTTACTGGTACATTTACCTACGGTGGCGCAACAGTTTTAACAACTACTACTTCACCGTATTTAGGCACTAACAGTATTATTAGAACGAACGCTCAAACAATCAACGAATCAATTACAATTCCAGCTGGGACCTCTGGAGTAACAACAGGTCCTGTTACTATTGCATCAGGACAAACAGTAACAGTTAACGGCGATTGGAGTATTGTGTAATGAGTACACTAGTTACAGATCAGTTAGAAGGACCACATGAGGCTAACCACCTCATAGCGATGCCTAATAACACTACGTTGTATGCTCCAGGACAAACAATTCAAACAGTTTGGCGTAAATTTCAAACTGTAGCAACATACAACAGTTATAACGACAACGTCAGTCGCCCAATAAGCGGCTTAGATGTTAGCATAACATTAAAACGAGCTAACAGCAAAGTAATCTTAAAGTGGTGGATTTTTTACGAATGTCATCATAACATCACCTTCCAAGCTATTCGTGGCGGTAGTGTTATTGGGTTTAACTCAGAAGTAGGCAACGTTAGATACAGCGGGATGGGAGCAGCTGACTACGAACACAGTCACAATCAAGACAGTACTCCAACATATCAGCATCATTGTTGGATTGATACTCCAGGTTCAGTTGGGCCGCACACTTATCAAATTGGATCTAGAAGCAGCGGAGGTTCTAACTATGATATTAGAATGAATCGCAGCTGGGCTGGTCCAGGCGACGATTACGAAATTGGTGTTAGTTGGTGTGTAGTAGAGGAGATTGCGGTATGACCGTAACTATTAACAATCTTGAACCAGCAACCGGTACAGAAATAACATTTAATGCAGCTCACAGAATGTTGCATCAAGGTAAAGTTGTGCAAACCATTACAACTACCACTCATACTCGTCCAACTCTTACCGCAGCAAATAGCGGTAATGGCACTATAATTAGTACAGCATTAAATCTTACAATTACTCCGTGGCGAGCAGACAGCACTATTTGGTTGCGTTGGACTGTTGCTTACGAAGTAAATCACGACACTGTATTTTTAGTACAACAAGATGGTAGTTTAATAGGATACAATACAGACTTAGGTAATAACCGTTGGAGTGGTATTGTAACTCCGCAATATGACGCTGATTATTCGTCAACTCCTCAGGTCAGTACTATAAATTGGTTTGTAGTAGCAGGATCAACCGCTGCAAGAACTTATCAGTTATGTATTAGAAGTGCTGGTGGCAGCAATCATACATTTGCTCTTAA
>Ga0315909_10003532_pt1 | contig 18962 bp, 38 predicted proteins | sample LakEriMetagenome_11_FD_203527 | JGI IMG/M metagenome (GOLD analysis project Ga0315909, IMG submission 203527) | Freshwater fungal communities from buoy surface, Lake Erie, Ohio, United States - Buoy 2 MA125 | ecosystem: Environmental > Aquatic > Freshwater > Lake | place: USA: Lake Erie, Ohio... | reverse complement strand
GCATCTTTTTTCTTGATACCTATTTTCGGACGTAGTTTGTAATAATTGCTGTCCTCGTATGGTATAAGAGTATTAAGACCGTCATTTCCACCTGCCAATTGAACAATTACAAGTATACTTTTATCTTTTTCTGGCAACGGAGTTGACGCCATTGCCGATTGCACCAGAAATTCCGGTGCAAATTGACCAAGTGATATTAGTCCAATTCCCGTGGATGATACTTTTAGAAATTCTCTGCGTGTGTGTGGTAGATTTTTCATGGTATTAACATAGTTGATATTCTGGCGATTGTAGTATCGTAACAATTGCTCTTTTCAATCTTGTGGTGGGAGTGCCGCTGTCTTTTTTTCCTTTGAGGGTGGGGGTACCTAAAAATCTCTCAATCCCATAAAGAATTTCTCTTGAAGGATTGTTTATGAATCTATGGCATAAAACAAAAGATGCTTCCTTGTTTGATAGCTTTGATAGTTCGGCTAACGATTTTTCGTTGAACACAAATTCATATGTTCCATTTTCCTTTGCCAATGATAATTGTTTTTGTTCATCGGCATTTAATGTCTTTTCATCTATTGTGGCGAAAAGATTTTCAACGGTTTGTCTTCTTGCTTGTATGGTTGATGAATTTATCCAATTGGTTCCACCAACCCAACCACGAACGTTTGGTGGATAAAATGGCATTTGACCCATTGATCTTAATGGTTGTGTAACCAATCTTTGAAGCGGCGAAACTTTTATTCCCATATCCTGTACAAGACCACAGTAAAAATGAATAGGACTCTTGATATAGTTTCTTTTGTATTCCTTGGAGTAAAAGATATTGCTTCCAAAAAACAATCCAAGCAAAGTCCTCAGACTGTAATTTTTGCTTCTCCATATCTTAGCTATCTCGTCCAAATATTGTATTGGAATTTCTGTGTCCGTAAGGTAGAACTTTATCATTTCTTGCGGCAAGAATCTTCCTGCGGATGGTTGTTTATATGCAATATCTATTACATCATCACCGCTGAATCTTCCTGTGTTTTCAAAAATGCTTTTTATTCCCATGTCGCGCTGTTGATTGTTGATGAAAAAGTCTCCACCTTTTGTTCTATATCCAGTGAACGCTTTGGCCGATTCTTTGATATCATTCTCGTTGTAATTTCCCTCTCCAAGCACAAACAGTTCAAAAAGTTCTCTGGCAAAATTTTCATTTGGAGCTTTTTTGTCGCTTCTATTTAGATCCAAGTATTGAATCATAGCAGGTGAACGAGATATTTCTTTGGTTAGAGATGGTGCAGTTATATATGCGTTCTTTGCTATGATTTGGAAGTGTTGATGTATGAATGTTGGGTTTCTCACTTTGTCCGCGCCAACTACATACACATCGCTTAAAAACAACACCCACTTGTAAAATGCAGAATTTTCAATTTCGGCGGCATCTTTAATCCATTGCATCGCCAAATCATTTATTCCGTTTCTTTCCTTGTTTTGTATTTCTCTGCGAATTTTTGCACGCTCTTCTGGTGAAGTTGCTCCTCTTAATGATGCTTGAAGCTCTTTCTCCTCATTTTCAAATCTTACTACAGAAGGCGGTTTTATAATTCCCTTTGACATTGCTCCCAAAGAAAAAAGTCTATTAAGTGTTTTTCCCAATCCTTCTGAAACAGCAAGCTTCAACATTTCTGGTGTCGCTGTCCATCCTACTCTGTTTAATAGATGCCGTGCATTTTCTTCATTCCACTCTGAAACTGGCAACGGCTTCCATGCATTTTCAACGCTTATACTCAATACATTTGAGTTTTTCATACAGTAGATAAATATCAAATAATCTATGTTAAAATAATAAATGATAATATTTATATATATGTCCAATTTCGAACAAACATTTTTAAAGCATCGTAAGCTTCTGAACGAGCATTTTCAGTTGAATGAGAATGCAGAGTATGAAGGCAAGTTGGACAAATTGATCAATAGCCTGAAACAAAAGAAAAAAGTGCTGATTCTTACTACGAGCAATCGTTGGGTTGGTGACAAACAAAAACCAAAGAGCAGTGTACTAGCTGAATATGTTGCAAACGAAATTGGAAACGCTGAAGTTATCGATGTATCAAAATTGAAGATATATGATTGTGAAGGTAACGTCAGTAAGAACGAAGGAAATAATTGTGGAGTAAAAGAAGCAGCACTAAAAGACAAAACCAAGAATCCTACAGGAGATCATCGTTGTTGGTGCAGCTACAACAACAAAGACGATGAGTTATGGAAGATCAGCAAAGTATTGTTTGAGTCAGACGCAGTTGTATTTTTTGGCAGTGTAAGATGGGGACAAACAAACGGAGTATATCAAAGATTGATCGAACGTTTGACTTGGCTTGAAAACAGACACAGCACTTTGAACGAAGATAACATTATTAAAGATAAAGATGCAGGTATTGTGTTTATTGGTCAAAATTGGAACGGTGAGCAAGTTTTGGAAACACAAAAGAACGTTTTGAAGTTCTTTGGGTTCAAAGTTCCAAATGAATTAAGTTTTAATTGGCAATACTTGAATGATCCAAAAGATGAAACTCAAGAAAGCTATAAAGAAGCACCAAAGGCATTTGAAAAAGCTTTTGATGTAAAACTTGAATAAGTCATCAAGGCAATCTGTACTTGATGTAACTGATGCTGCTTTCCACCAAAGAAAGAGATCTGAACATAACCCTACGGACTTTTCTCCATACTTTTGTGTGAAAGATATATTTGTTATACCAAATCCTATTACGCTCTTCACTCTTGGCAAATATTTCCTTGAGGCTTTGTTTGCGTTCAACATTTGACTCCACACTGTATTTAAACAGTTCAATCTTGTCTAGCTTACCGTGAGTAAAGAAGGCATTATACTCAACCCAATGATCTTTGTCATCTTTATCAATAAGATGATAGAAGTTGATCTTGCCGTGAAAATCTACTAGTTCTTCTTGATAAGGTTCTTCTCGGTCGAGATATCCACCGGCAAATGCATCTGCATCTGCAACCCAAGTTGAAGATCTATATTTTTCAACAAACAATCTACCACCTTGGATATAGTACGTGGCTAGAACATTATCCAAGTCTTTTGTTTGAAATGGTTCTTTATAAAGATCCAATCCAGCGGCGTCAATTTCCGCGTTTGTAGGAAGCTTATCAGCTACAGAGATATAATCGAACATTCCCATAAGTAATCCTTTTTATCTTATATATATCAAGTCAAAACTTTCTCTTTCAATATTTGCATTGAGTTTAATGATAAGTATGCGTTTTCTCTAAAAGCAGTTCCTCCATTACAAGTAGCTTGAGTTTTTGTTTTTTCTTTTTTCATTTCAACGCAAAAATTTCCATTAGCGTCGCATATTTTCCACACCGCTATTTTTCCATCCAATAGAAGAGATACAAAAAGAAATCCAGATACATTAAATATCTTACATAGGTTTCTTAGCTTTTCAAGCTTCTCGTGTGTGATTAAATATGAATCGTATCCTCTTCCGTTATACATTAATTTTTTGGAAATTAAATCAAATGACATCTCTCTGGATTTTACTTCACCAAGACCAATTAATATCTTATTTCTCACTAGTAGTGCATCTATGTCAGACGAACTTTTTGTATTTGTGGAAATTACCTCGCAGTTCAACGCTTCTTCTATTCTTGTATGACAAGAAAGCTGTGTGCCTATATAAATTTGACCCCTTGGTGTATTGCAGTCTAATGATTTCATAGATTGAATGCGTCGATTGTGTGCTTGAATGGATTACCTTCAATGTTCTTAACAAGATTAAGCATTTCGGCGGCAACTTCTCTGATTTCTTTTTGAGCGTCTGGCTTGTTTCTCAGTGCCAAGAAATGATAGAATGACCTCCAATTAAACATTACGTCGGCGCAAATTTGGCTGTTGTATGTCTTGAAGAATCGGGCGCTTTCCTTTACACGTTTCTTGTCGTATCCCTTGTTAACAAGATCGGCAACGCACTTGTGATACAATTCATTTCCTTTTTCAGTATATGCTTGTAGCAATTCCTTCCACTCCGTTGGCCAATCATTTGGAATTAGAAACTTGTCTTGCTTGATTTCTTTATATCGTGCGCTTTCACCATTAACACTTACACCAATTCGGTGCTTGATGATATGAATATGTGACGCAATATCTGTATCAACAAGGAAATGAAGGCTTGACTTTTCAAACGGAGTATGATGCCCATGATCTGCAAGCATCTTCAATAAAGATGGAATGCGATTACGTTTTTCTTCAGTGATCTCTCTGCTAGTAGAAGTCCAAGCCGAACAAGCGTGGATTTCATCGCTTCCATAATATCCAATTAATTCTACAGTATTATTGTTATTCATCGTCTAAATTTTTTTGATGTTGGAGTCCAAGATCTTCTGTGAGCACCAACACAATTATATCCACCGATTCTTCCGTGAAAGGCATAAGGTCACCATACACTTTTGCTTGATTGATTTCATCTTCATTAAATCCTTCCAAATCCATTGCTCTTACCAATCCTCTATTTAATATAGCAGCTTTGGCACCTTCTTTGTTGAAATCTGGAAAGATTGTTACAAATCCATACTCCGTTTGAATGTCACAAACGGAGGCGTAATATTTTCCATCTTCACTTGGACCTCGTTCAAAATCAGATACCAAGGGGATATTGGGTGATATACTTTTTACACGATTGAGTATAGCATCCGCATATTCCTTTACTATGGTGTCTATTTTTTCATGTAATTCCATAGGGGGAGGGTACCTAAATATTATTTAGGCAAATATTTTGCGCCACCATAATAATAGCGAGTAAGTTTCAATGCGTCAAGATGAATGAAACAATCTCCTAAATCACGTTCTTGATATTCTTTTCTTTTCTTTATTTTCTTCAACCGTTTGATCTCATATTCAATACAATTGATGCTGTCAGTCAATGAGGCAACAATAATACCATCCAACATATTTTCATCTACTTCTAGTTTCATAAGTTTTTATTCCCAAGTTCTATGATCTTCCGCCACCCATTCCCATCCATCAAATTCAGCGATATGCCATTTGACATCATCTGGTACTTCCACGATCTTCAATTTAGAAAATGGTCCACTTGCAACTTTGGATCCAAGTTCCTCAATTGTTTCGATTAGATATTTGTTAGCACGATCATCTCTGAAATTATCATTGAAGCGGTATTTGTGCGGGTCTTTTACTTCGGAAGGATTTGGAATTGTATAAGCAGACCAACGTAGCATTCCTACAGGAGTATCAGTCGGCATGAATATAACCTCGTAATTGTTTTCCTTGTTTTTAAATGTAAGATCAAAGAAGTAACATGGTGTTCCAGTTTTCTTGCAGTATAATCTAATTGCATCTGGAGATAATCCAAATGATCCGTGTGCTGCATTGATTGCAATTTTCATGATATTGTATTCAGATAAACTGGTGTTTTTTCTCCGACATAAGCGCATTCAATGTTGAAATCAAAATATTCATATGCATCTTCTTCGCTCATTCCCTGTGACATAAGTTCTTCTATGATCTTTTGTACGCTATATACTGCACGAATATTGTTTGTTGTCAATCCAATAAATGCATTGTCTAGTCCATCAAGAAGCATTATTTCCTCGTCTGGATAATGCTCGTCAACATACTCATCAATTTCTTTTCTTGTCATCATTATGAATACTTTCATCTTTATCTACTCCAAAATATTCGCACACAATATCCAAAGCAGGAGCAAGCTTTTTGAAATACTTCTTGTCCTCTTTGCACATATCACCAATGTCTTTGGTATTGTCTCTATGCCATTTCAGTTCAGCGCGAATAATCCTGTCGGTGATTTCATCATTAATTTGAATTTGAATTTTCATTTGTTTCCTTTCTTATATTCAACGGTCCAACTACTTTCATTTAGTACATGATCCCACAACGTTTCATGTTCTTCTACTGTCTTTAGTCCAGCACGCTCTCCAACTTTTTTGATGAAATAATCAATCATGTCATTGTGAGCTTTATGAGCATCACGAATTCTTTGTATGTCTTTTTTGAATTTTGTGTCTATCGTTATCATTTTGATCCTTGGTTTTATTTTTGTTGAATATTACTTCCCAATTCTCACAATACTGAGAATATTTCACGCTGTATGGTCGTGGTTTGCTTCCTTTTCCGTTTTGGCTCATATTTCTTATTTTGGTATATCTTTAAATGGAACATAATTTCGGCTTACATAAAACTCTTCAGATTTGGCATATTCACGATTTAGAGTTTTATACCATCCGTTTTTTCCACCATTGCTTACATGCATTTCACCTTCTCTGCCGGTAATTTCACAGGTATTGATAGACAATATTTCTGCCATATAAACAATACCGTCGAAGTAAAAATGAAAATTATCCACGATCTTTTGTAGTTCTGGGTACTTTTCTGTCTTGATAAGTTCAGTCACTCTTGGGTCAAAGTCCAATCGGTAATAGAAACGGAGTGAACCAAACTTTTCTTTCACTTGTGAAGCTACAATTTGCGGAGATTCTACAGTGAAATAATATCTTTCGCCCGCCTCGTCGTCTGGACTTTCAATGCCATACTTGGCAGCATCCTCTTTGTCTATTCTTAGACCTGTACTGTATGTATTTGATGCAGCCATACAAAGCATATCAATTACTTTGTACCATCCGTCTCCACACTCAAATCCAAATGAGGTACCCAATTCTTGAGTCAAGAATATATTTGGATATTTTTCGCAGAGTTGTTTGTCGAGTGATGGACTCATGGATAGTTTGGTTCAATTTCTGGGAACAAATGTTTGTCAATGAATGTGTTTACATCTTTCAGATCATAACCACAATTCACAAGGAATCTTTGTGTATGAACATTCTGTTTTTGATTAACGCAATAATGATTGTGCGCAAGTACACTGCTAACATTGCTGATGGTTAATCCTACATTGTTTACGTAAAAATGCAAGCAATCTTTTGCCACATCGATGATTTGATTTAGTTCTTCATCAGTATTAACTTGTCCAGCGGCAATCATGTTTGGACTAAAAATGCGCTTACCCCAATCAGGCAATTCTCTATCTTTTTTCCATACAAGATTTTTGGTTCTTTCCTTGAACCAAATATTCATAGGATGATTTTCATCAGCCATACTAAAATCAAGGAATACTCCTGTGATCTTGTTGGCACCGCAGATTACATCAAATCCAAATATAGGAGAACTATCATCAAGATGAGGAAAGATGCAGATATGCATTATCCACATCTTCTTTGATTCTGTGGTATCTAGTACTTCAAGATGACCACGGCGAAATCTATCTCCGCGAAATATGCGGTTTGTCCACGCATATTTTGCCAAATCGGAGTTTTCAATTTCTCTATTACCAGAAGCAATCTCTATATAGAGTTCACTTGCTAGTACTTTCATCTTGTCGAATATGACGCTCATATCAGAAACTATTTACCTTCATAATATCGTTTAATATTTGAATATTCTTACTGTATGCATCATTCGCATACTCTGCCAAGTCTGGTGTAGCAAGTTCACGCATTTTCTGGCGAAGAACAGGAAGATTATCTCCAAATTCATACATTGTTCCGCTACCATGAGAAATAGACTTGAGCATTTGACCGCCAAACATATCTCCAGCATAACGAACATAAAAATGAGCGAGAATTTCTTTCTTGTCAGTCATTCGTATGATTTGGTTGTAATACGCCATCGTTTCCCAATTGAGTTGGGACTGTTTGCCAAGCTTCTTGTTAAGTTCAGCCACATCAGCACGAACTTTTGCTGCTCGTTCAATACCTTGAAGTTCTTGTAGAATGCCAACCTTTTCAGCTGCAAACTCAAGTGCTGTATAGATTACAGATAGTTGAGTGATATATTCCATATACTCTTCTTCTGTAAGACCTCTAGACATAAACAAGCGCATAAACAATGTGTTTTCTGCTCTTTTGTGATTCTCTGATGTAAGTTCTCTTAGTGTACTCATATTATTTTATTATTTGATAGATCCAATGATCATGATAAAGGTAAAAATCCAAAAGATAGTAGGAACTAGAGAAAACCAAAGTCCTCGTTTTGCTATAATTCTATTTTCCTGATCCACCACGATTTCATTTCCAGTGATAAGAAGTTTTATCGTAGAAGTAATAATTCCAACCATACCTATGAAAGTGATGAATATAGCAACGAATCCCAAAAATATAATACCCGCTGATGAATTTGTTATCAACGCAAGTGGAAATAATATTCCACTCATCACAGTTGCAATAATACCACACGTTAGACCAAACACAGATAGTGAAGATTTTTTCATATACTTTTTTAGATTATGCTCACATTTTTGTTGTTGTCAATATCAAATATCATTGGTTTACCCCAAACCAAATATGCTTCGTTGAGCATAGATACATTGGCATATGTTGTTTTTGGAGCAACATAAGATGTTTGACCAGAATAGTGAATGTGACCAAAAAGATGTAGCTTGGGAGCAATACGTAGTGTAGCGTCAAGCAAATCCTTGCATCCAGTATGCTCTGTGGTATTAAATCCAACACGGTATGCTTCATCGCAAATGCCATGTGGAGGACCGTGAGTGATTAATACATCAGTATCATCTGGTATAACGTCCCAATATTGTTTGATGTCTTCACCACGATCACGATTGAACGCCCAATTGAAAAAGCGAGGAGTTTGTGGTGAGCCATAAAACTTTAAATCCCCAATTTTACAGGCGTTATCTTCCAAGTATTTTATGTCTGGAAAATTGTTCAACAAGAGTGTAAACAGATTTGGATCTCTCTCACAAATCCAATCATGATTTCCCGCGATCATAATCTTGTGCTTATGAGGATGTACGTTGAACCATTTCAAAAAGTCCAATGCATCTGGCATACTTCCATGAGAACAAAAGTCACCAGCATGTACAAGAATATCACCGTCTGGAACTTTCACATTCCAATGGCTTCCATGTGTATCTGAAATTGCTACTAGTTTTGTCATTTGAAAAATCTTTTGTGTAAATAATTTGCTCCGATTGCACCACATGCTCCACCAAGAATATAAGCAAGCCCCTCTCCAAATTGAGTTACATGTGGAATTGTTTTGAGCATAAACAAATTGAGCGACCCAATCAAGCATGATGTAAGTGCTATGGCAAAATAGTCACCTTTGATAGCATTGCGATATTGAAAATTTACCGCACACGCCACGATCAGTGTAGCAAAATAAATCGCCATTATTTGAATCATATTCCAAGTATATTACTTTGGAAGTGTGTTTGTGTCAAGCAGTTCTTGTTAAATATTTTGTTACCACAAACTATCAACTTCAATTTTAGAACCTTTTATTTTTGATTTATTGCGGCTTTCTGCTGACACCTACAAATCTTATCCTACCTTCATCTATAACAACTTTAAATGTATCGCCATCTCTTACACAGAGTGCATCGGGATTTATTTCCTCGTCAAACATTATTATACCGGGCATCGGAACTATTATTGTATAATCTAAAAATGTGATAGGATATTTAGTATTTTCCATATATTATATAAATATATGGAGATATAATATAAAACTTTTTATATTTACTAAGATTTGCTAGCAAGCATACTTGTTAGATGCTGCATGAGTTTATGGTTTTGATATACTTCATACACCCATAGAATCATATATGTTCCAGCACAAACTTGCCAAGTATTTTTCATAAAAAACCCTATGATTATAATAATTAATCCAATCACCGTTCCAAGTATTGCTAATATTTTACTTTTTTTCATAATTTTTATAAACCCTGATTTGAATTTCAAGGGCACAAGCACATACAAACTTGTCACCCTTTTTTAGTTTCATTCCATTTAATATGAATGACTTCAACACTCTGTCTCCATTTATCCAATTTCTTTCTGTTTGAATATAACCAAGTTTCTCTAGTTTGTTTCTGAACTCTGTAAATTTGGGATGATCTTTTGTGCCAACCGCCGTTCCTTCCACCTTTTGGCCAGATGGATAAAATAATGTTATCGTCCGTGTATCATCAACGCTAGTTAGATATTTCCTGCTAACTCTGAAACTCTTTATTTTTTTCTTCATGTGTGTAGGCATCTCTTACTTTCTGCCAAGCTTCACGATCACAGTCGTGACCAAGTGGAAGAGAATATTTGAATATGCTTTCTGGATTTTCAACTCTGTCTTTTCTTGCTTCGTCATCACGCTCAAACTCTCTTTCAAGTTCACGTTTGATAAGTTCTTGAATACGAGGATTAAGATGTACCCAACCTTTCGCCAAACCATCAGCAAAGCAGCAAGTGGCAATGGTCATACGACCAATAAAGTATCTGAAACTCCAAAACACAAGCTCACTTGGAGTGTCAATGAAGCAAGACAATAGATTGGCATCTTGTTCAGAAATTTGTGGTTTCTTTTTTCTTTTCATTTATTCATCAATCTTGTCCAACGCGATTCTTGCTTGTTCTCGAATGGCGGTAGCAAGATCCTCTACAGTCTTGTATCTGTAATCGCCGTGTTTCAATACATTACGAAGTGTATTGTCAATATCATACAATACAGACCAAGCCTCGGTGGCGTAAATGGCTCGTAGATGTTCGTGCCTATCTTCAGGTAACTGGAATTCTATTGTTGCTTTCATTTTCTGAAACCTTACTCAAAACAGGTTCAGTTGTCAACTTCTTTTTCTTAGGCTTTGGCACAGGAACGTCAACAAAACTTGTTTCTGACCAACAAGGTAATATTCCATCTTTCCAATCACAAAGACGCAACTGAACATATTCTCTGTTGGCAGTCTTCATATGCTCGTATGCTTTCTTCTTGTCAAAATAAATTGCAATCGGGTGAGCAGGAATGCCTTTTGGTAAAAAGAATACAAAGTATGCTTTCATAAAGTTTTGTCCTTTCGTTTCCACAGACCGTGTTCTCTGTCCACGCAGATATATTCTTCAGTTTGATTATTGCTCAACAGTTCCAACTTCTCACGCTTAAGTTGCTCAATAAGATTTTGCAGATTTGCCAACGGTTTTGACCAACACCAAGGATCTTCGCGATTTTCATCTACTTCAATCTTATATTTAGCAGCAATAAGATCCAATGCTGATCCAAGTGTCATAACTGCTTCGTTATAACCTTCTTGTTGCGGTGTTCTTTTTACTTCTGTACCATCAGGTTGAATAGTGGCGGCGGGATATATTCCAAGATCGTCGGCAGCGTGAAGCATATCTTTGATTGCTGCTTTTAACTCAGTATTCTCTTCTTCCAGTCTGTGCAATTTTTTTGAGCGGTTAGCAAACTGTAGTCGCTCTGATTCCCATTCTGAATTTTTTTGTGTTAGTGCGGAGTTTTCACGCTCAAGTCGCTCAATCTTTCCAAGCAGAGAATATTCACGCTCACTACCCTTGCCATTGAGCAATACTTGTTCATTTAGCTCAATCTCAAGCTCACGAGCAAAATCTGCCGGAACTACTTCTTCGGCGTCTATTAACGCCCCTGCTTGTTCATCTGTTCTTGGAGTTTTACTCATAATGGTTATAGAATAGCAGAAGATTATAGAATGTCAAGCATCAGCGATCTCCCTTGAAGCAATTGTCTGGATCAATGCGAGCATAGTTTGGAACACCAAGACCAGTCAAGCCTGTATAAAGGAATGTAACAGTCTTGCCAACCCAATCATTCTTATTCTTGAGACGGTCAACACCCTGCTCAAATGTACCCTTGAAGGTAGCATCAAACTCCTTGCCATTCCACTTCAGCGTACAGGTCTTGGCAGTTCCAGCCCAGTTGCCAGTTCCCTCAATGATATCAACAATAACAGCCTCATCATCGTTTTCGGGCTTATACTTGAGCAGTGTCTTGCTACGCTTATGTTCATAAGGAGCATAAGGAACACGAATAATCGCACCTTCTTCACCATCATCAAGATACTTGTTGTAAATCTTATCAAGTTCTTCCTGCGAATATACAGCCGCATCATCTACCTTGCGATAATACTTGCTATACTTGGGCAGATTTTCATCAATCCAAGCCTTGCGAACGCTATACTTGATACAAGCATCAGTGTTCTTTCCAAAGTCATAGCCGTCGTAGATGTAATAACGAACCATATCTTCACTCTTATTCAGATCAGCATCACTGATATTCTTGGTCTTGCGAACAAGTTTGGTCAGTTCATTGAGTTTCTGACGCAGATCGTAATTGTACAGTTCACCGTCAAGCACAGCATCGGGATATTGCTCAAAGAACTTTTCCAAGTCCTTGTTGATATGAGGAACGCTAATCCATTCCTCACCCTTGCGACTCTTTAGAACAACACGCTCACCATCAAATGTAGCAACGCAACGAACACCGTTATACTTGTTCTGAACAATCAAGCCACTCTTCCAATCCATCTTAGCACGATAGTCATCAAAGTCCTTGGCAAGCATAGGCTCAATGAACGATGTGGAAGTATCAATCTTGGTTACATCGGTTGTATAACCAAGTTTGACCTTCTTGTCCCACTTGCTTTGTGCTTCACTGTCAGCTTGTTGTTCAGCAGTTGTAGCATTGGCACGCCCAACATTCTTGGGTTCGCACACAGTCCATTCACTGATAACCTTCTTGCCATCGGTCTGTCCAGACTCGACGCGAAACTTGTCGCCATCAATCTGAACGGTCCATTGCTGGACTGCTCCGGTTGAAGTGCGAGAGAACAGAGTAGGAAGATATTTCATACGGTATAGAGTATAGATACTTTATAGAAAGTCAAGCAAGATGCGTGGATTCAGCAACAAACTTGGCAATTTCATCGCATTCAGCGGCATATTTCATCACAGCATCAACGGCATCATCTCTGTTATCAAAAATTACCGCATACTTCTCAAAGAATTCACGATCAACAACATACTTCTTATCACGATTCTTACAGCCAAAATAAACAATTTTTTTGCCATCATAGTTCAAGTACGACGGAGCAAAATCGGTGTTGAGTTTGTTGAAGATGATTTCTCCAGCATAATCATTTTCACCAACACGGTAGGCGAAAACGCAGCCAAAGCCTTCATCAATGAAGTAACGAAGTGGATCTTTCATAATAGATCTTTAGAGTAGTGATGGATTATAAAAAGTCAAGCGTTGATTTCACTTGGGTGAATAACATTCTTGATTTCGACCATCTTGCGATTGAATCGCTTGGCAAGTTCACGCACTCCCATCTTGTGCTCAAGATGCAGATGAATGATCATCAAATCTTCAGCATACTTTTTTGCGTTTCTGTTGGCTTCGTGTCCAGCACCAACAGCACTTGCGTGTAGGTTGTAATATGTGACTTCATCCATAATGAAGACACTTTAAGCAAAGTTTATAGAAAATCAAGAACTTTCTTTTTCCTCGCCCTCTTCTTCACCATTTTCTTCTTCGCTTTCTGTTTCCTCTGCTTCTTCCTCTTCTTCGCCTACATAAACGAAATAATGCTCTTCATTTTTGATCTTGTCCCAAGTGACACCATTGTTTCCAACAGTATCAGCCAAAGTATATTCGCCTTCTCCTTCGGGAACAATTTCATATGCACCACCCATCTCTTCGCGAGGATTTGGATCTTCATAAGAATCATTGATATAAAGATTATCGCTATTCTTATACAACCATTCAGTGATTTCTTCCTCGCTCTTGCCTTGTAGTTCTGGAAACTTGTCCAGATCTACGATATAATCTTCATATCCACAAATTGTGACGAATGACTCACCATACATTACTCGTATTTTCATATTATTTTTGTTTTTGTTTTTCTATCTTAAATGGACCAAGAATTTTATCTTCACTGTCAAAATAATGCCAACCAAGTTTGGTCAAGCCATCATCACCATCTTCATTATATGCGTTTTCGATGACTTCCAGTTCTTCTTCAGTTACATTATCAGAACAATCCCAAAATACCGCGACACCATCTTGATAATCATTTTCAATCAACTCATAGTCGGACACAATGATCTCACCATCTTTGGGCAAATCTTTCTTATTTGCTTCTACCACAGCATATCCCCAACGATATGTATCCTCTCGGGTTGCAATTTTATCTCCTTCACTCATGTGAGTAGAGTCCCCAGTTTTGTATGTAGTAATTTGGATAATACTCTTCTTTTCAAGAGGAATGATTTTGTATCTAGATTTCATTTTCATAGTTAAATTTTGCCGCGTTTTATGTGTAAGTCAAGATTTTTCACTCATATATTTGATACTTATACTATATGGCAATGGCATCTTGGATAAGTGAAATGATTGGTACGGGTTTAGCATCTATTTTTGGCTTTTTTGCCAAGTATGGATGGGATTATTTTCAATCTAAGCGACAAGTTCAAAAGGATCGTATAAAGAAATTGGAGACGTTGAAAGGATTGCTCGTTGAAAGTGGTAATTTATTTGTAATGCAAAATAAACTTCTTCGCAGACTGGTTTCAACAATGAGTGAAAGGCTCAAAATGAGTTTACCAACATCAATAAGTTTTCAATCATTTATTTGCGATCATTATGAATTGATGGATGAACATGAGAGAGATATGCATTCTGTCATTCGTGGTACAACAATGAACTCAATGAAAATTGTTAACACGGAAATGTTGAAGTGGTTGAAAGAGGACAAAGAATTCAAAATCAACAGTGTAAAATGTATTCGTGATAAATTTGGTGAAGGTGTGGCAGATCAGTTAAATCAACTGGAACTTCACTTGAACCTTTGGCACGACAAATATGCGGTTTGGATGGAAAATGAAAAACACTGCGTTGTATACCTTGACGACGATGAAAAACACGGAGTAGGATTCCCTACAGGAATTGAAAATGTGATAGATCTTTGTTTGAAAGAGTTGAGCGATTGCTCAAAATAAAAAATTACAATCCACTCATAGGATTGTCTGGTAAATATATTTTTCTTACATCCTTGAGATTTGTATTTGTGTCAATATGAAATATATTGATATCGCCGTCCTCGATCAAAGCATAGTGTCTTAAACAAGTATCCAATCCATAACTTAGACTTAAATAAGTTTCATTTTTATCCAATTCAGTAATGTAATATTCAGATATATCTTTTTTCTGTAATCCGCCTCCAACTTTCTGGATACATATCTGTGGACACAAATGAGTGGTATGACCAAGTATTTGATTTACTCCCTTAATAGGTGCAAAATTTTCCCAATCTACCCAATTAATTCCACCATCTTTTTGTATGCCGCCGCGATCCCATCCTGCATTAAATAGTGGTGCGTCATTGTTGTTTTTGGCTTTTTCAATATCTACGTCGATGTAATATTTCATTACGCGATCAAAATACTGTAGTTTGTTTTCATTTTCATTTTGTGTGCTTTTCTCGGAAAAAACTTTCCACCATGCATTTGATAATCCGGCGTGACTAAACACATAACCGTGTTCAATATGGTATGGCTTAAATTTTAAAATGTCACTGTCATTCAGTATATTGTTGATAGCGGAACTTTTTTCATCACTATATCCACTGCAACGTAGATAATGATTGTCTTTCCAAATATACGATGCATCGTGATTTCCAATCAATGCTACGATATTTGGATTATGTAGCACATGTTCCTTGAGCCATGCGGCAGTTTCAATCGCCTCTTCTACTCTATCATGAAATGCGTCAAAGTAGTCACCCAACAATATCACATTGTCATGTTTTACAGAATTAATTATTTTCTGGACAGTCTTATGCTTGTGGTGTATGTCTGAGAACACGAGAGTTTTCATAGGTGGGGGTACCTAAATTTTTTCAAATGTCTTCTTTTTAATGTAAGAACTGTTCAAAAATTCATACGGCGTCATGTTTCCTTTTCTTTGATTGCAACTATGACAACATACAACAAAATTAGATGAGCTAAATTTATCTCCCCCACCAGATTTAGGTACATAGTGATCTACGGTGGCTTGGTCTTTCCTTGCCAATGATCTTAATTTCAAATTATCTTTTTTGCAATAAAAGCACTTGAGTGAACCTTTTTTCCTTTGTTCACTCAAAAATAATCGCCTTGCTCTATTCCATCTCTTGCTCTCCATAGAAGCATAAGTTTTATTGAGCAAAACCAAGTTAGCATAGCTGCTAACATGAATTTCATCCATGTGGATGATATGTTTCATTTATCTACCCACATCATCACCATCAAACTCACAATCACTTTCACCTTTGTCCATTGAGTCACATAATAGTTGCTTTTTTTTCGGTGGACTATATGGCTGATTTGGCGGGGTAAGTGGGATATTGTTGTTTCTTGGATCCTTCCAAATGATCTCAATCGCGTCCATATGTTTTTCTGGCATATGGACCGCTCTAATTCCATTTTGAGCAAAAATTTCTACAAACTCCTCAAGAGAGTGTGCTTTCCACTGTTTCGTATTATCATTACCTCCAGCCGCAATCATCGCGTTACTCAACATGAGATAAAAATCGTCTATGCACAATTGTTTTTTGATATTATCGTTCATAAATTTATGTCCAAAGAAATCTACGGTTGCTCACGATCCAAGTAAGCCACTTTGTGTCCATATCTTCCAACTGCTTTTCCAATCGATGAGTATCCGCGTAATCAACAAGATAATCTCCAGTATACTTGTCGTCATCTGGAAATGATGACCAATAAAGTTTGTCCAAGTTTGGTCTTTCATTCTTTATGTAGTTATAGCACTCTATAAGTTCCTTGGCAAACTTGGCATGACCTTCACTGCTGCCTTCATAATCAGTATTTTCAAAACACTTCTCACCTTCAATGAAATGAACAATCATGGCAAAGTTAATATCTTTGATAAGTGTAACTTTATCGTTCCATTCGTTTGGAATCTGTTTAATCAACCATTTTTGGCGAGGGTTGATTGCGCAACGTACCTTGTCCCACATCAAAGATGATTTGACTTTCAATTTGAAACCGTTCTCGCGAATCCAATATTGAATAGGAAACTTATACTTTAGAAATGTATCAATAGCGTCTCGGTCAGCTTTGCTACCAAGTATTCGCTTTCCGCCATTGATAATGGCGTGATTGTACCAAAAATAAAGATATGTACGATCTTTGCGAGGCATATTCATATATTCCTCGGCACTATTTACATATATAAACTTAGTGAATGGATTGTTTTCTTCACACCACCAACAGAACTCCCACCACTTTTTGCGGAGTAGATGTGGCTCATCTGGCATTTTTACTGACCTGATGGAATGTTCGATACTCATAATTCGTTTACTTTATATGGATTGATGAATTTAATACTGGGATAATCTTTGGATACTTCATTATAATTGTAGCGACCAGACAGATGTGCGGCAATTATGTTTTTGATTCCGATACACTGACAAAATTTATATGCTTCGTCAAGTGTAAAGTGCGTAGGATCATCACGATCATCGGCGTTGATAAATGTGCAGTCCATTATAACATCTTTGCACTCAATGAGTTGATTATAATCTGGAATAGCATATGCATCCAAGCAATATGCGAACAAGTTGGCACGATAATTCTCATTGAGAGTTTTACCGTCAACACCATGCTTGATCAGAGTTGGAATATCTTTCCCTTGATATTCTTTCTTGAGTCTTGTGCGATTTTCGTAAATAACATAACCCAGAGTGCTTTTGTTCTTTTGATGCTGCATATTGAAAGCACGCAGAAATACATTCTTACCAAGTTGTTTTTCAAAACCAGCAGAGATAGGAATAAACTTCATGTCATAACGAAGCCATCCATCTGTGCGAGATTGCACAAACTTGATAAGATCATTCATCAAGAAATTGTCATCGGGATAATATACATACAACGGTTTGTTATTTTCCATTGTGTCTTTATTGCGACTCATTCCTCTGCCAGCATTACGACATCCAACTACACTTGGAATACCGAGGGTATGATCACCATGATCATGTGTGAGAAAAATGCTGTCAATACCCGCGAGGTGATTTCCAATATGAGTAGCACACCCTTCGCCACAATCGAATAATAGATTATAAGTAGGATAATGGCACCAATTACTATACAGTGCCTTGCTGAAAATGGAAATGTGTGGACCGTTATTCACAGCCCACACATTGAGTTACATTTTATAGAATGTCAAGTATTTTTTACTTGTTCGTCAATATAATCTTTCAACTCTTCAAGATCTTTCTTTTCAAGAACAACCTCATCACCATATGGTCTACCGTTTTTGAGTATATGCCAAATATATCTTAATCTATATTTCCACGATGTTTGTTCAACGTATCCACGCTGCCAAAATGAAATATACCACATATCCATGTCGTGATCTTTTTCAAAATGAAGTTCGTGTGTATGACACGAGCATGTCAAATGTAACTCGTTATCTTTTTTCATGAATTATTATGTAATATCTATGGTTATCGATCCAGCTGCGCCCGCGTCTATTAGAGACTGTCTTGGAGTCATTACTATCTTGTACAAATCAGGATATGTTACTGTGCTTACATTCAAGTATGCAGGATTTGTGTTGTATGAAGGATTAAATCCTACGGTTATTGTAGTAGGACCACCAGTATAATAGTATGTCACCGTGGTTTCAAATGATCCTCCTACATTTGAAGTTGTGTTTGAAAATTCAAATGTCCAAGTTCCCGACGAATATACTCCGTTTGTATAATTTATTGTCCAATTACCAACCGCTGCCCATGTCATGCTGCCAGATCCAGCCGCCATTGGGCCAGAAGGAGTTGCCGTAGGAGTCGGCGTTGGTGTTGCCGTTGGCGCTGGCGTTGGTGTTGGCGTAGATGTAGGTGCTGGCGTTGGTGTTGGTGTATCAGTTGGCGCTGGCGTTGGTGTTGGCGTAGATGTAGGTGCTGGCGTTGGTGTTGGTGTATCAGTTGGCGCTGGCGTTGGTGTTGGCGTAGATGTAGGTGCTGGCGTTGGTGTTGGTGTATCAGTTGGCGCTGGCGTTGGTGTTGGCGTAGATGTAGGTGCTGGCGTTGGTGTTGGTGTATCAGTTGGCG
>Ga0315909_10003527_pt1 | contig 18974 bp, 12 predicted proteins | sample LakEriMetagenome_11_FD_203527 | JGI IMG/M metagenome (GOLD analysis project Ga0315909, IMG submission 203527) | Freshwater fungal communities from buoy surface, Lake Erie, Ohio, United States - Buoy 2 MA125 | ecosystem: Environmental > Aquatic > Freshwater > Lake | place: USA: Lake Erie, Ohio... | reverse complement strand
ATGGAAAAGACAGGAAAAAATGATTATATTTTGACTGCGGACGAGGTTACTGATATAAATGTTAATGACATTAAAAATTCATTCCAACCTGGTTCTATAGAACAAGATCCATACAAAACATCTTTTAGATAACCATCTATTACAATGTTTTAAAGGTATCTTCGGATACCTTTTTTATTTGACTAAAGTCGCACAATTACCTATTATTATATAAACATATTATCTATCTAAATTAAAAATTATGAGTTCATTAGACGCCGTATTGGCACAGTACGAAAAAAATCAACAAGGGGGCGGGGCCCAATCAAGAATGTCGCAAGACGAAAGAATGAAAAAGTATTTTGCTTTGATCTTAGGAGACAAAGAAAAATCAGGACAGAGAAGAGTTAGAATTCTACCTACTTCAGATGGATCATCACCATTCAAAGAAGCATGGTATCATGAAATCCAAGTTGGAGGTCAGTGGCAGAAATTCTACGATCCAGGAAAAAATGACAACGAACGTTCACCTTTGAATGAGGTTTATGAAGAGTTGATGTCAACTGGTAAAGAATCTGACAAAGAATTAGCAAAACAATATAAATCACGTAAGTTTTATATTGTGAAGTTAATCGATAGAGACCATGAAGAAGATGGTCCAAAGTTTTGGAGATTTAAACACAACTATAAGAACGACGGTATCTTAGACAAGATCATCCCTATTTGGAGAAACAAAGGAGATATTACAGACCCTACCAATGGTAGAGATTTGGTTATTGAACTTTCAAAGGCTAAAACCCCTAAGGGTAAAGAATATACTACTGTATCAACTATTATGTATGATGATCCAGCTCCAGTTCATTCTGACAAAGCTCAAGCAAAAGCTTGGATTGATGACGAATTGAGTTGGACTGATGTATATTCCAAAAAACCTGTGGAATACCTTGAAGCAATCGCAAGAGGAGAAACACCTAAGTGGGATAACGAAAAAGGTGGTTACGTTTATGGTGACTCCTCAGTTTCCGAAGAAAGTTTTGGTGGAGGTTCTAAAAAATCTTCATACGTAGATCCACAAATGGATTCTGACATTGATTCAGATTTACCATTCTAAATAACTTTACGAGCATAGGTCAACTACCTATGCTCATTTTTACTTCACATTATGGCAATTAAAAAGAATGACTTCGAAAGTCTGAAGAAAAAATTTTCAACCTCTGCAAAATATAAACCACAAAGATTTTTTGATTTGGGGCCTGACTTCTTGGATGCAGTTGGACTTCCTGGCCCCGCAGTTGGACATTTGAATATGTTCTTAGGTCATTCGGATACTGGTAAAACTACCGCATTGGTAAAAACTGCAGTTGATGCACAGAAGAAAGGTATTCTACCAGTATTCATTATTACTGAACAGAAATGGAGTTTCGAACATGCCAAACTGATGGGGTTTCAATGTGAAGAAGTTGTTGATGAAGAAACAGGAGAACTCGATTGGGATGGGTTCTATATATTCAATAATAATTTTGATTATATTGAACAGATTACAGATTATATCAATAGCTTGTTAGACGCTCAAGAAAAAGGTGAGTTGGATTATAGTTTGTTGTTCTTGTGGGATTCAGTTGGTTCTGTTCCATGTAAGATGACCTTTGAAGGTAAAGGTGGAAAACAACACAACGCATCTACATTGGCGGACAAAATAGGTATGGGTATCAACCAACGTATTTCAGGTTCACGAAAAGCAGATTCCAAATATGAAAACACTTTGGTTATTGTTAATCAACCTTGGGTTGAATTACCTGACAATCCATTTGGACAACCAAAGATTAAAGCTAAAGGTGGTGAAGCCATTTGGTTGAACTCATCGTTGGTATTTTTATTTGGAAATCAAAAAGGGGCGGGAACAAACAAAATCACTGCAACAAAAGACAAACGAAGTGTTAAATTTGCTACAAGAACAAAGGTATCGGTGTTAAAAAATCACATCAATGGTTTGGGATACGAAGATGGAAAAATCATTGTAACTCCTCACGGATTCTTAGCTGGTAAAGAAGCTTCCGAAGAAAAAACATCAATCGAAGCTTACAAAAAAGAGTACGCTGATTATTGGAAAGATATCATCGGTTCTGATGGTGATTTCACTTTGAAAGAAGAAAAAGAAGATTAGTATATTGTTTCACATTTAAATCACTGATTGTGATTAAGACATTATTAGTAGACGGAGACAATCTGTTTAAAATAGGATTTCACGGAGTAAAAGAGTTGTATAATGGTGGAGACCACTTAGGTGGAATCTACCATTTCATAAACATCATTAGAAAATTTTTAGAAGAACATAATCATGATAAAGTGGTTGTGTTTTGGGATGGGAGTTCAAACTCTTCCATAAGGAAATCTTTATATCCTCAATACAAAGCAAATCGAAAGCACGATATGAATGAATTCAAATATGAATCATATCTGCAACAGAAAGCTCGTGTTAAACAATACCTTGAAGAAATCTTTGTTCGTCAGGTTGAAATGAAAAACAACGAAGCTGATGATTTGATTGCCTATTATTGTAAAATATCTTTGGATGAACAGATCATTATCTTTTCAGCGGACAAGGATCTCACTCAACTTATCTCAGAACGTGTTACAGTATACTCTCCTACCTCCAAAATGTATTTGAAGTATGGTGACACCATTTCGATAAACAAAGTCAACATACCCCACCAAAACGTCTTATTAACAAAGATTTTCACGGGTGATAAATCGGATAACATCGATGGTATTGAATTATTGGGTGAGAAGACCTTAGTGAAACTTTTCCCTGAAATGTTGGAAAGATCATGCACTATCGAAGAAATTTTGGATATTGCACGAAATAACACGCAACCAAAAAAAATCAAAGCTTTAGAAAATATTTTGACTGGTAAAACTAAAAACGGTATACTTGGAGAAACTTTCTATGAGTTAAACAAAAAAATAGTAGATTTGTCCAACCCTTTAATTACCGATGATGGAAAAGAATTAGTAGAACAAATTTACCAAGACACCATTGATCCATCTGATCGTGGTTACAAAAACTTAATGAGAATGATGATGGAGGACGGTCTCTTTAAGTATCTTCCCAAAAACGATGAAGCTTGGGTTGATTTCCTCCGACCATTTATGAAACTTACACGAAAAGAAAAAAGAAACACAAACAAAATTTAATTCCTTCTATGAAAGAACAAGATAGTACAAAAATGGAATTTCTATTAACACTCAATGACAACATTGTAGTTCAAAGATTTTTCAATGTTAGGGGATATAATCCCAAAGCAAAAAACTCAGTTGACCTGTATCATTTGGTTGAAGATATTGCTCGAGACTTGCAATATCATCTTAAAATGAAAACTGTCATCTATATGACGGACAACAGTGAATCCATTATGCATGATGCTTCAATCATGGATACTTCATATACTGATGGTCCTGAAATTTTTAATATTCTAATCAAAAATGGTGACACGACAATTTGTCACAGAATTTTTGATGGAAAATTTTTTCCACCAAAAGTGAGGTATACTGTGGACGTACGTCCATTCTTGAAAGATATCTTACGAGATCTTACTGACATTTTTTCATCCCAAACATTAAGTTTCAAATATTTGGATCTTGATCTAAGTAAGTGAATATTTAATAATACTAAGGGGCATATTACGACAACATGAACAAAAATTTCGATTATTTGGGGAACACATTTCAGATTCAACTATTGAATCAGATTGTGGTAGATAAAGATTTTTCTTCTTCAATAATGGATGTTATTGAGGCAAATTATTTTGATAACAAGTATTTCAAGATCATTCTTCAAATGATCAAAGAATACTATGTAAAGTATGAGTCCACTCCAAATTTCGATACCCTCGAACAAATTGTTAAGTCAGAAGTTTCACAAGAGTTAGTTGTAAAAATTGTATTAGATACTCTTAAACAAGTTAAAGAAGCTCCATTCGAAGGAACTCAGTTTGTTCAGGAAAAGGCATTAAAGTTCTGTAAACAACAAGAACTTCAAAAAGCAATGGACAAGGCTCAAAAGATAATCACACAAGGTGATTTTGAATCTTATGACAAAGTAGAGGGTTTGGTTCGAGAAGCATTACAAGTTGGAGAAATTGAAAAAGGTCAAACAGATATTTTTTCTGATTTGGAAACTGTTTTGGATGAGGACTATAGACATCCAATCCCTATGGGAATACCGGGTATTGACAAATTGTTAAAGGGAGGGTTAGCTAAAGGAGAAATTGGAGTTATACTTGCACCAACTGGTGTTGGTAAAACAACAATATTAACCAAGATTGCTAATACAGCATTTAACATGGGGTATAATGTCCTACAAATATTTTTTGAAGACAACCCTAAGATAGTTCAACGTAAACATTTTACAATTTGGACAGGTATCCCACCAGATGATTTGGCAAATCATAAAGAAGAAGTAATGGGTAAAATTACGGAGATTCAAGAAACTATGAAAAATAAACTTGTTCTCAAAAAATTAGCTTCTGATACTATGACTATGAATCAAATCAAAAATCAAGTAAGAAAGTTGATTGCTGACGGAACAAAGATAGATATGATTATGTTAGATTATATCGACTGTGTTTTACCTGAATCATCATCAAAAGACGAGTGGAAAGCTGAGGGGTCTGTAATGAGAGGTTTCGAGGCAATGTGTCACGAACTTAATTTAGTTGGATGGACTGCAACTCAAGGTAATAGAAGTAGTATTTCTTCAGAAGTAGTTACTACAGACCAAATGGGGGGATCAATCAAAAAGGCTCAAGTTGGACACGTAATTATTACGGTAGCTAAGACATTACAACAAAAAGAAATGAATTTGGCGACCATAGCAATTACAAAGTCTCGTCTCGGTAAAGACGGAGTTGTCTTTGAAAATTGTAAGTTTAACAATGAATTACTTGAAATAGATACAGAAAGTTCTGTAACATTCTTGGGATTTGAAGAACAACAAGAAGAGAAAAAGAGAGACAGAGTCAAAGAGTTGATGGAAAAAAGAAAACAAAAAGAGCAACAACAAACACAACAATTATAAAATACAATTACTTATGGAAAAAATTTTAATAGAAAATCCTAATCGATTTGTGATATTCCCTATTGAGCATAATGATATATGGGAGTTTTACAAAAAACATCAAGCGGCTTTTTGGACGGCCGAAGAAGTTGATTTGACTAACGATATCAGAGATTGGAATAATTTGACTGAAAATGAACAATACTTCATCAAAAATATTCTATCATTCTTTGCTGCGTCTGATGGGATTGTAAATGAAAACTTAGCGGAAAACTTCGTAAAAGAAGTTCAATATCCCGAGGCAAAGTTTTTTTACGGATTTCAATTGATGATGGAAAACATTCACAGTTTGATGTACTCCTTATTGATTGATACTTACATATCTAATGAGAATGAAAAACAACTATGTTTCACCGCTTTAGATAATTTACCTGCAGTTCAGAAGAAGGCTAGTTGGGCTTTGAATTGGATCAAAAATTCAACATTCCAAGAACGTTTAATTGCATTCGCTGCGGTCGAAGGTATATTCTTTTCAGGATCATTTTGTTCAATCTTTTGGTTGAAATCAAGAGGAATCATGCAAGGATTGGCTAATGCGAATAGTTTGATTTTCAAAGATGAAAACTTACACTGTGATTTTGCAATTCATTTGGTGAATAACCATTTGGAGAACAAACCATCTGAAAAAAGAATTAAAGAAATTCTTTTGTCAGCACTCGAGATCGAAAAAGAATTTATCACAGAATCTCTACCCGTTTCATTGATTGGAATGAATTCTAATTTGATGAAACAATATTTGGAATTTGTCACTGATGGACTTTTAGTTAAGTTCGGTTGTAAAAAAGAATTCAATGTCGAACAACCATTCAAATTCATGGAACAAATTGCGGTAGAAACTAAAGGGAATTTCTTCGAGTCCAGAACTATGGAGTATCAAAAAGCTAAACTTAACGAAACTTTATCTTTCGATTCTGATTTCTAAAAAGTAGATTAAAGTTATGATGTCATTAAAAATTAAAAAAAGAGTCGGAGATGAAGTTGCCTTCAATCCGCAAAAAATTTACAACAGAATTAAAAGAGCCTCCAAGGGGTTAAACGTTAACTCAGATGAAATATTCATCAAGGTTATAACGTCTGTCCCAACCGAAGGAACTATAACTACAAAAGAACTTGACAAGCTCGTTTATGAGATTGCCGCCGCCTACACAGGTAGTCATCACGACTATTCTCGTTTAGCCGCGTCGGTGGCAATTTCAGCTTATCATAAAGATACTGACCCAAGTTTTTCTAATGTAATGCATACACTACACGTTGATGGGGTAGTTCACGATGATTTGATGGCAAAGATAGAAGAGTACGGGTCGTCTAAAATTGACGAAGTCATCAATCATGAAAATGATTATAACTTCGATTATTTCGGTTGGAGATCTTTACAGGAAATGTATTTGTTGAAAACTCCTGAAGGTAGAGTAATTGAAAGACCACAACATATGTATATGAGAGTGGCTTTGTGGGTTACTAACACTTTTGAAGAAGCTGTTGAATACTATGAGTCCTTATCAAATCAGCGTATTTCAAAGGCGACTCCGATCATGATCAATTCAGGAACCAAAGTTCCTCAATTAGCGTCTTGTGTACTACATTATAATAATTCAGATTCAAGAGATGGTTTATTGAAAACCTTGAATGATATTTCGACTTATTCTTCTGATGCAGCTGGTATTGGATTATGTATGTCAAACATCAGAAGTAAAGAAAGTAGAATTAAATCTTCAGGTGGATTCGCAGGTGGTTTGTTGAAGTATTTGAAAATTGTAAACGAATCATTGAGGTTCTTTAACCAACAAGGAAGAAGACCTGGTAGCGCGGCCATCTACTTAGAACCGTGGCATAAAGACATTTTCGATTTGTTGGATATCAAAAAAAATACTGGCGCCGAAGAATTAAGAGCTCGAGATTTATTCACAGCACTTTGGATTCCTGATAACTTTATGAGAGCTGTAAAGAACAATGAAGATTGGTATCTTTTCTGTCCTAATGATATTATCAAAGCGGGAATCAAACCTTTGCAAGAGTGTTTCGGTGATGAGTATGAACAAAACTATCAGAAAGCTATTGATTTAGGTTTAGGTAAGAAAATCAAAGCACAAGAGGTCTGGACAAAAATTGTTGAATCTCAAATTGAGACTGGTGTTCCTTATTTGTGTGCTAAAGATAGTGCTAATAAAAAGACGAACCATCAAAATATTGGTGTTATCAAACAATCAAATTTATGTAATGAGATTTATCAATATACAGATGAAGAAACAACTGCAATTTGTACGTTATCTTCAATTGTTCTGAAAAATTTTATTGTTGATGGTAAGTTTGATTATAAGTTGTTAATTCAAGAAGTTAGAAAAGCCGTCAAGGCGTTGAATAATGTAATTGATAAGAACAACTACTCAACACAGAAAGGACTCAAAGGCGGTTTAGAACAAAGAGCTATTGGGATTGGGGTTCAAGGACTGGCTGATGTGTTTTATCTTATGGATTACATCTTTACCTCTGATGAGGCTAAGGTTTTGAATAAAAATATTTTTGAAGCAATTTATTACGCAGCAATTCAAGAAAGTAATGATTTGTGTAAGAGAGGTATTAGAAAACCATATGACTTCTTTGAAGGATCACCGATGTCCAAGGGAATATTCCAATTTGATATGTGGGGATTGAATGAGAGTGAACTATTCTTAGATTGGGAAACATTGAAGAAAGATGTTCAGGAATATGGAGTTTGTAACTCATTGTTCACCGCTCAGATGCCTGTGGCTTCCTCGGCAAAAATCACTGGTTCGTTCGAAATGACAGAACCAGCACACTCAGCACTATTCAATAGAAGAGTTGTTGGTGGAGAGATTATGATCGTAAACAAATATCTGATTAACGATTTCGAAAAAATTGGTATTTGGTCAGAAGATTTGAAAAACGAAATCATTTTGAATGAAGGATCAATTCAAGGTATAAACTTTAATCAATATCTTGACCCTGAAGACAAAAATTATTTGAAGAAAGTAAAAAGAATTGAACATTTAATTCCAAAGTACAAAACTATTTGGGAGATATCACAGAGAGAATTGATCAATATGGCTGCCGATCGAGCACCATTTGTTGACCAGTCTCAATCTATGAACATCTACATGGCTAATCCATCTTTGTCAAAAATTACTTCTTCACACTTTCACTCTTGGGAAAAGGGATTGAAGACCTTGTGTTATTATGTAAGAACAAAGGCTATATCGACAGGAGCTAAGCATTTGGCGGTTGATATTTCAAAAATTCAAAAACCAAAACCTCAACAAGAGGTACCCAAAGTAGATTATAGTAGTATGAATTTACCACCAAAACCTGAAGGTATTGAAATCGAATGTTTTGGATGTTCATCTTAAAACAATTTAAATCCCAACATAAGTTGGGATTTTTTATTTTGGGCTATTTATAAGGAAACTAATCGAAGTATATTTATCTTTATGGCGAACGGAGTTACATATGGATTGAATTTCCCATTTCGGGATTCTCGACGTGGGGATTATTTGGAACTCACAGAATTAGAGTCTCAACAAATCAAATCGGATTTAATACATTTATTATTAACTAGAAAGGGAAGTAGATATTATTTACCTGAGTTTGGTACTAGATTGTATGAATTTATTTTTGAACCATTTGATGGTCTGACATTTGATGCAATACAATCAGACATCAGAGACGCGGTTGAAACCTTCATGCCAAACTTATTATTGAACCAAATATCTATTACACCCGCTGATCCTGAATTAGAAGTAGATACGATGATAGGTGAAAACACTGTAGGTACAAGTGAATCACCAATTTATAGATTTCCAGGAAAAGGAACATCTGAGTATACCGCAAAAATTAGAATAGATTACGCGAACAATAGAAGTTCTTTTGCTCAAAGTGATTTTGTTATTATAAATATTTAATATAAATGGCTAATCGTAAAATATCATATACCACTAGAGATTATCAAGGGATAAGAACCGAACTATTAAATTATGTAAGGACTTATTATCCCGAGCTCATACAAGATTTTAATGACGCTTCAGTATTTTCTGTGTTCTTAGATTTGAATGCTGCGGTAGCTGATAACTTACACTACCATATTGATCGAAGTATTCAAGAAACAGTTCTTCAATACGCACAACAAAGATCCTCAATATATAATATCGCAAGAACTTATGGTTTGAAACTTCCTGGCCAAAGACCGTCGGTAGCCTTGGTTGACTTTTCAATTACCGTTCCAGCATTTGGAGACAAAGAAGACGAACGATATCTCGGGATTTTAGCAAGAGGATCTCAAGTCACTGGAGCGGGAATTGTATTTGAGAATGTATATGATATAGATTTTACATCTCCATACAACGCTCAGGGGTTTCCTAATAGATTAAAAATTCCTAACTTCAACGCTAACAATGTTTTGGTTAACTATACAATCACAAAAAGAGAATTGGTTGTAAACGGAGTAACCAAAGTATTCAAAAGAGTTATCACTCCGAATGATGTAAAACCATTTTTCGAGTTATTCTTACCTGAGAAAAATGTTTTAGGTATAACAAGTGTTTTATTAAAGAGTGGAACTGAGTATACCAATTTACCAACTACAGCTGAATTTTTAGGATTATCTAATAAATGGTATGAAGTTGAGGCATTAGCTGAAGATAGAGTTTTCATCGAAGACCCAACTAAAGTTTCAGATCAACCTGGTATAAAAGTAGGTAGATATATTCAAACCTCTAACAGATTTATAAGTGAATATACTCCTGAAGGATTCAAGAAACTCACATTTGGTGGTGGAACAAATACCGCTCAAGATGCTCTCGATCAATTTACAACCTTAGGTGCTACTTTAGACATACAAAGATATTCGAATAATATATCTTTGGGATCGGCCCTAACACCCAATTCAACATTATTCGTTCAATACAGAGTAGGTGGAGGATTGGGAACTAACTTAGGTACAAACGTAATTACACAGATCGGAACAGTTTCTTTCTTTGTTAATGGACCATCCGAAATTACAAACTCTTCAGTAGTAAACTCATTGAGATGTAATAACGTCACAGCTGCAGTAGGTGGAGCTGGATTACCTTCACTTGAAGAAATTAGAAATTATGTGTCGTTCAACTTCTCGGCACAAAAAAGAGCTGTGACAGTTCAAGATTACGAATCAATAATTAGAAACATGCCATCAGAGTTCGGAGCACCTGCCAAGGTCTCTGTCACTGAAGATAACAACAAAATTCTTATTCAACTTCTATCATACGATACCTCAGGTAAGTTGACCAACATTGTTTCAAATACTTTGAAACAAAACATCGCTACTTATTTGTCAAATTATAGAATGATGAATGATTATATTTCAATTCTTACTGCTGAAGTAATAGATCTAAGTTTAGAGGTTTCCATAGTTTTAGATTCCGCACAAAATTCAGGGCAAGTGATAGCTGATGTAGTTGATAGAATATCAACATACTTTAATCCGCAAACAAGACAGTTAGGTCAAAATGTTTATTTGTCTGAATTACAAAGTATAGTACAGAATCAAAATGGTGTGTTAACTGTAGCTGGAATCAAAGTGTTTAATAATGTAGGAGGACAATACTCTTCAGCTGAAACATCAATGCAATATTCAAATCCAGAAACACGAGAAATTCAGCCAGTGGACGACACAATTTTTGCACAACCTTTCCAAGTCTATCAAGTTAGATATCCGGCAAAAGATATCAAGGTCTCAGTGAAAAACTTCCAATCTATTACCTTTTCTTAATAGGTTTATTATACTCATTTCTTGTTTATGATTTAAGGTGTGTGTTAGAAAATAACACCTAAACTATTTATAAACTAAAGATAATACATGGGTGATTCATATAGAATTAGGACCGAACTTGGAACCAACAAATCTATAAATTTACAGTTGGATCAAGATTTCGAGTTTCTAGAAATCCTATCTCTCAAGATTCAACAAAGTGAAATTTACACAAGAAGTTGTGCTGACTATGGCGTTTTAGTTGGTAGAGTCACCGCGAACAACGGATTTGGACTACCAAACGCGAGGGTTTCAATTTTCATTCCTATTGAACAGATAGATGAATCAAATCCAATTATATCGAGTATATACCCATATAAATCTCCTACTGATAGAAATGAAGATGGATATAGATACAACCTATTACCCTATAATCCTTCATATTCAAAACATGCCGCAACTGGTACATTTCCCACAAGATCAGATGTATTAACTGGATCGACTGTGGTTGAAATCTACGACAAGTATTTCCGATTCACATCTAAAACTAATGAGAGTGGTGATTACATGATCATGGGAGTTCCATTAGGAGAACAAACCATAATTATGGATGTTGATTTATCTGACATTGGAGAATTCTCTTTGACACCACAAGATCTGATACGAATGGGTTTGGCAACGGAAGCTCAAGTTGCTGGAAATAGATTTAGGTCATCAACTGATTTAAATTCTCTCCCACAAATAATCAATCTATCAAAGACTGCGGATATTTCACCACTTTGGGGAGATCCGGAAATTTGTCAAATATCAATCAACAGAGTCGATTTTGATTTGAGAGATGATGCTAATGTTGATATTCAGCCCACCTCAGTATTCATGGGGTCAATGTTTTCTTCTCCTGACAAATTTAGGATACGGAAAAACTGTAAACCTAAGGATAACTTAGGTAATTTATGTGATCTAACTTCAGGGCCTGGTCAAATATTATCGATTCGTCAAACCATAGATCAAGACGAGGATGGTAATCCTGTTTTGGAAGTTTTCGAGTTGGAACAAGCTGGAAATATTATTGATGGGGAAGGAACTTGGTTGACTGAGTTACCTATGAATTTGGATTATGTTATCACCAATGAATTTGGTGAAAGAGTTGTATCTAATGATCCAACTTTGGGCATACCAACTAAAGGGAAGTATAGATTCAAAATCAAATGGACGCAACCAAATGATTTAACCATGCAAACAAGGAGACCAAGTTATTTGGTCCCTAATGTTAAAGAATATGGTTGGGTAAACCCCGATTCAGATCCAACAAATTCAGGAAATCAAACAAGAAAAGATGTTCAAGAGAGTTCATATTACTTTGGGCTAGCTTGGTCAGGATATACAAATGGTTTCACAGGTACCGAAGAAATTGATAGACTGAACGAAATCATAAACTGCGAAGATACTTTTTATGAGTTTCAATTCAATAGAGTGTATACAATTTCATCATTGATTGACCAATATAAAAAAGGTAATGGTCGCGGAAAGTTCATTGGAATTAAAGAAATTGATGATGATTCTTGTTCAAGTACAATAAATAAATTTCCAGTTAATGATGGGTTCAAAAATTTCGACTTATTATATTTTCTGTTTTCGATAATTTTTACCGTAATTCAATTTGTTGGTTCGGTTCTATTAGTAATTGCTCACCTTTTACTTTTCATATACACCACAGTCATTGGTGCTTTGTGTTTCTTGTGTGGGATTAAAATTCTACGCTTGAGACCCTTTGCATTTATTTGTAGAGTTCTAAGGATCAAGTGTGAGACAAAAAGTTTTTTGGTACGTTTACCAATGTTAACTTACCCTGATTGTCAATCATGTACTTGCACAGAAACTAACGTTGACTCATCAGCTCTTTTAGGAGGAACTAATGGAGTGTTGACATATGTTTCCTCACCTGCAAGTTATTACGATGGTTTACAATCTTTATTTGGTTCTGATGGTACACCGTCAGAAGATGTTCAGGTAAAATCTTTAATTTTTTCTGAATCCATTGCTGGTAACGATGATTCTGTTACTGATTTGAATAGATTCAAAACACCAGTATCCCAAGTTGTTCGATTTTCATCTGACGAATCTGATGGAAGAAGATATTTCACTTATGCCGAAAGTCTTACTTTGGGAGAAAGAATAAATATATTCAATACCAGAAAGTCCTATTTTGAAGAATTGAATAAAATCAAAGTTACTTTTTCTAAAAATTCAAACTTAGGAAAATTTCACTTTGATAATACTGTAACTGTATTGGCAAATCAACTTTACGAATCGGGACAATTGTTAACAACGGTAAATCCTGCAACATCCACTGATAAAAATTTCTTTTTTATAACACAAACTGATAATGGATTAGTTAATGGAATTACAGGGACAACCATTCAAGGATCAACAAATGTTACTGTAAAATATGCTCTGACCGAAGTGACAGATACTAGTGTGTCATATTATTTACCAACAGGTAGTACTGTAACCCGCCAACAATATCCTCAAGATAGAGAATATTTTCAAGTTGTGACAGCAATAACAATTTCGGATGCAATTAAAATATGGAATACAAATAATTTGGAGGCGTTTCCGAATGTTTTGAGTGCTCCATCTAGAATATTTTTAAGAAGGAAACGTAACACCTTTGGGTATAGTGATGATGGTAATTTATTGATTAGTCCACTTTCAGTTTTAGAAAATTTGGACAACCAATATATACTAATTCTTCAAAGAGGTGTTGACCCATATTCTCCGAAATATGACAACGAATATAAATTAGGTAGAATTTTCGGTAAAAACATAGAAGACTCAAGTCTAACAATAACTGCGTCAACTCGACTGAATATACCCATTCAAAAGTTAACACAGACAAATATTTCGGTCCAACCTTTTACCCAAAGTGGAATGTTCTATCCATCTTATTTCTTTGAAGCAGGAAATGGCTTTAGCGGGTTTACAACTTCAACAGTCGGATATTATGGTAGTTTGGATGCCACACGTGACACAATTGGTGATGGGTTGAATAAGAGAAATATAGGGGGAGTAATTGGTATGGTCTCAGCAACCAATAATGATTTTTACTCGTCGACTCAAAATGCTGCAAAATATGATTTGTCTGAAGATGTGTCTGGTGCGTCATATATTTATGCGAATATTAGGCCTGGTGGCAGTTTTGGTTATGCAGATGCTAGATTCCTGTACTTAACCCCAAATGCCTATCCGATATTGACTGGATCTCCGATGTCAATCTCGTCTAAAACTCTCAACGTGATGAGAACTGATAGATTACCTTCATCTGATGCATTGAATGGTAGTGCTTGGACAACCAATCCAGCATTGTTACAACAAAACAATAATTTCGTATTTTATGAGATACCAGAGTTGGATGAGCCTACAGAACTGGTTGGATATGCTACCGGAGCACAAATTGCTACAGCTGACTTAGAAGGATTACCCAATGAGTTAACCGTGCTATCAACGTTTGATTGTGAAAACATGGTTGGATTGGATTGTTATACAGGTTTTGGGGATAACTTTGAAGTTAATCAGGAATGTACAACCAAAGATGCGGTTGAAAAGGGGTGTTATATTTTCATGAGAAGACCTGGTTTGGATTTGGTAAAAGATCTTGGAAACTTTGGAGAATGGGCATTTAGATTTAGATTTTTCTATGGATTGTGCCGAGGAGTGCTTTCCCAATCCTTTATGAATAATTGGGTGAATGGATCATTATATTTTTTCCCGATTCAAGTTGATACTTTCTATAACAAACAAAATAGAGTTGGACAAGTTAGATTTTGTGAAGATGTTGTTTATTACAATCGGGATAGTAATAATTTCTATTATAGAAGTAGCCCTTATAACAATACTACTAATAAATTTATAGGTAAGAGATCGGATCAAACAGGGGTCAATGATTTGAATCTATTGTTTCCAACGACTGTAGTTAACTTAGGTATGAAGGATTATTTCTATTCCGAAATAACGTTTGACCCTTCTACTCGAGGATTTATATTACCGAACATTGGACCGACAAGTTATGCGGACACTTCGGATTTGATTAACCTTTTTGTGGTATCTAGAATCACTGATGAAAATTTCTTACAACAACTGATACCTTTGGGCGATAATTCCATAAACCAATTGTTTTCTAGAGATGAGAGAAGAATAGATGGAGATTTAGCTCAGTTGATGTCAATCAACAGTGAGATTGGTAATATCAATTTTTCTCCAGAGTATTATGACAACGTGCCGGGTGAAACTAATCAACCAACACAAATTCTTGGAACTGCAAGGAATCCGACAATTGCGGTATGGTTTTCTTCTACAACAGAAGATTTACAAACTAAGGACTATCTGACACCAGGAAAAATCAATTTCAGAGGACAAGATAACATCGGATATTATCCATACCCGTATGAAATAAAATCTCAACAAGTACCATTTTATCAGTGGAAGTTAGCGAATACAAGATTGATATTCGGAACTCAAGATAATACATGGGCGACATCTTCTTCGGATATTGTTCAAAACACTAGATACCAATCTTTGGATAGGTATTCAACAAATACACCTTATTTCTTAGGATCGAACGCTATATCTAATGATTTAAATGCTCGAGGGTATATTTTCAATGTAAATGGTACTGTAGGAGATGGGCAATATCTTTCAACGGGGGCAATCAAACAAAAGTTTATTGTGGGGGCTCCGTTCCAATTCTATTTCGGAACAATAGTTGGCCAAACCGCTTTGGATAAATTCAAAACAAAATACTCTGTAGATGAATAAGTATACTTTAATACCGAGTGGACTAAGATATAAAGGTGCTCCGTCTATCGATGAAGAACTTTCTATCACATTACAACAACAAGACCAACAGCTCACTGAATATGATAGAACTCAAACAATCAACTTAGCACAAGTTTATGAAGATGAAAGGCAAACCTGTACAGTTTTTAGGCCTACATTTAAAATAACTTATTTATATGATAATGTTTACGATGGAGTAACAACTTATCATCCGTTTGAATATAATCTATATTATACTGATCCGAGTAGATCGAAACAGAGTGGTATATGGAAAGGGTTTCCCCAATACTATGAGTTTGATTTCTATAGACCGAACGTGAATGACTCTCATTTTTCGTACAAATCCAAGAGTGCTTACACTTATAATTGGATGTATTATTTGACATATCCATTTAAGAATGACTATGATAAAGAGTTGACTTATTATTCTTCGGATGATAATAACATAACTTGGGTGGCTTCTCGAGGAATTCCGTTCACAATACAAAGGACTACACAAAATGGGAATGGTCTCATTTCATTTATTTGTATTGCTCCTCATGGACTAACCCCAGGAGAATATGTTGAATTATCTTTGACTTATCGAGATTCAAATATCTTTCAAGTATATTCTTTAGGGAATGGTAAATTTGAAAGTGATGTACACGTATTCAATGTTTTTAATATTGGTTACACAGGATCAACATTCAACAATGGAGTTGAAGGTACATTCAAAAGAGTCATAAACCCTGATAATTTGGAGGAAACTAAATCAAAGTATTACATAAAACAATATAAGTTTCTAACCAACATAGAAGATCTTGCAATGACAAAGGCTGGATTTGAAAAAAATGTATTCAATGAAGATAAAAAAATTGAATATAGCTCAATAACACCAAATTTAGTCACAAGAATTTCTCAAAAAAATAGTAGTAACACTTATGATGTTACAACAAACTATGATCTTGATTTGGCAAATTTGTCGGACAATCAAAAAAGACCAATCAATGAAATTAGTTTGACAATCGTAAATAAAGGATATTCAGGATATTTCAATCAACCTTTGAATAGAATTGGTATCAAACAAGGGTGGGAGTTCAATTTAACAAAAACAACTAATCCATGGTGGGATTTGAAAAATGAAAAGTCAAATTCTAATGTATTAACTTCGGCATATACACAAACAAATGGATCAACAAAAACTTTCTTCTATAACTTAGATTTGAAAAAAGGGGATGTTATGGATGGAGATTTTTGTGAATGGAATGATTATGAACAAACAGAGAGAGTTGTTTCATCATACTATCATAAAATAAAATTCAATCAAGACGTTTTCCAATCAACTCCTGACTATACAACTAACCCTCCAGGGTACTATTATAAACCACATAATTCAATGACTTTGAAAGTCTTTTCGGATTATATCGAGACAGGTGAATTAGAAACTATAGACGCAACTCCAAGTTGGGCATTTTACTCCAAAGCGGATGAACAATTCAGGTGGAGAGACTTATACACCTATGGATATATTGACAACTTAGGTAGGGGAGTAGACTATCCATTTATGAATACTGCACAATATCCATATTCAAATGTGGTATTTAGACTTATCCCTGAAGGAATAAACTACAACGACAACCTTGATGGATCTGACGTTGCATTCAAACCATTAGTCGATGAATGTGAATAAATTTCAAATTAAACAAGGTGGGGTAACCAACAAACAGATCAATATTCCTATTCAACTACAATGGGATTATTTGGGTATGGACTTGTCGATAGATGAGTACGAAGTCAAAATGATTGAAGAGGTGATTGGTAAAGGACGAGATTTCGAAGTCTCTCGATTTGCTCATGCACCTGCGACTGGGACAACTGATAACACCGAAGTTAATTATGAATTTTACTTTTACTCGGGTGGGTCTTTGAATGACCAATCAAATTGGAGATTGGATTATCAAAGTGAGGGATTCACGCCACAAGAGATTTATTATTATAGAAATAATTTTGCAAATTCTTTTTTTAAATTGGACTTCTATGATACCCCCGATGAAAAAAAACAAACCAATTATGTGACAATCATATTACCTACTCAGCAAGGTTTGACTATGGAGGCACAAATGCAAAGAACTTTGGTCAACATAAAGAAACCGAAATTTGTTTTAGATTATATAGGGGATAAGGATGGTTTTTTCATTTATTGGTTGAAAAAAAGAAACTTTTTGAATATCGACACATTCTACATGTCCGCAAAATTTTATGATGCCAAAGTTGGGCAATTCAAAACTATGATGACGGGTCGGGGTTCGAATCCGATTGATCTAACTAATGGGCCACAATATAATATAGTTGGTAATAAATACGCTTTCGACAATACACAATATTTTTATTATACCGTAAAGTTGAATTATAGAACTTTGACTTACGAAGTTCTGAATACTTATGGGCAAAGGTTGGGAACCAATATTCCCATAAAATGGTATGAGTACGTCAATCCAACACAGTAATGGGACAAGATTATTATAAGTTTATAGTTTCACCTGAAAATATCAAAGGAGACCTCTCATCTGTTGATTATAGAGGAACGGCTGTCGGAGTTTATTCAGCAATGACACAGGTGGTAAGTGGGGGATTAGATGGCACTTCCATATTGACTGGATTGTCTGTCAACATTTTATTGAGACAAACTGCGGTTGACGTTGGATATTTCAGTCCATTTGATGGGGCAGTTTTACAAAAAGATGTTGTCACAAACTTCATTTTTTCTTCAACGACATCGAATCCATATGTTTGGAATATATATAATACTTCTGAGCAATTTCAAAAATTTTTGGATCTATCTTCTTACAAAGTTGATTGGGGTGATGGTAGTCCTAAACAAACTATTACAACATATTCTCCCGATTCAATAAGTCATACTTATCCTGAGTCAACTACTCAGTATACTATTACTTTGGAACAAACAAATCCTTGGGGAGTGAATAAGGTATCTAAGAAAATAAATGTTCCATATTCAAATGTGGTTCCCTTCAACCCGAAAGGGGAATCGTTCTTTGCCCCTTCTACGGGTAATTGGATTGGTACCCCCGTTTCTTATGATTACATTTTTTCAGGAGATGCGGTGAATGAAGTTTCTGCACAAACATCCAACAATTATGTAACGATACCATTCACAGTTTCAGGGAATACTAAATCAAGAGTCAATGAACTTGCTTTGTATGGAACTCCTAAATTTCAAGTCGGAGTCCCTGTGATTGCTAACGGACAAATATGGGGGGCGATTTCCGACATCAATCCTATTTACACAGCCTACACCATTACAGG
>Ga0315909_10003526_pt1 | contig 18980 bp, 15 predicted proteins | sample LakEriMetagenome_11_FD_203527 | JGI IMG/M metagenome (GOLD analysis project Ga0315909, IMG submission 203527) | Freshwater fungal communities from buoy surface, Lake Erie, Ohio, United States - Buoy 2 MA125 | ecosystem: Environmental > Aquatic > Freshwater > Lake | place: USA: Lake Erie, Ohio... | reverse complement strand
GATTTTTACCCGGAACATTTGAAGAGAAATTAGAGCCTTGGATAGTCCCTATAAAAGACAACATATCTAAAGCATACGCAAAGCAATCGGCAGTAGAAAGATTATACAGCGACAAATCAGTTGAACTCGTATCTTTAGCTCACTTTAGAGGTAGAACTTTTGACGACGCTATTTGTATTATAGATGAATTCCAGAACTTAACAAGAGAACAACTTTCCATGTGTATAAGCCGACTAGGTAAAAACACAATCATGATATTTACAGGAGATGAGAATCAAATAGATTTAAAGCACAAAGAACAATCTGCCATTAAGTTAGTTCCAATAGTTGATCAAAGTAAATATGTCAATTGCGTAAGACTATCTACTAATCACAGACACGAAGCATTAGACGATATATTCAAGTATTTATATCCTAATTCACTGTAGTTTATGACAATTAAGTTTTATATTGGATACTACCCGGAATTTCGTGCCAGCGGAGAAAACTTCGCTGGCACTGAATGGGCTTTACGCAACCTTGCAGAGGCTTTTGCATCATTAGGTCACGCAGTATTCATTACGGGAGAGATAGTGCAGGAGAACGCTTTAAATGGCGTTATTTATACAAAAGACTACAATGTACAATCTGATATTCTAATTGCTTTAAATTACACTCACTACATAGATTTAATATCAGAGGATAGTTACGATAAATCTTATTTTTGGATACATAACACAGACCCCTTCTTCTATAATTACTATAAGGGAGAGAGTGTTCCAAGTTTACAAGATAGAGTATTTAGCCATCCTAAGTTCAAAAGTGTTATTTGTGTATCTAAGTATCATAAAGAAGAATTTGAGAAACGTTTTTTTGGGGTACCTTCTATCATGTTATATAATGCAGTAAAACGTATAGATGTGCCAAGAATAAATAAATCAAGAATTAAAGATTCTTACATTTATATATCACATGCAGAAAGAGGGTTAGAAGAAATTTTGACACATTGGAGAAAGATTTTATATCATAGGCCGGAATCATCTTTATACATAGTAACACCAAAATACGGAGAGGAATACTATGAAAAGCATTTTTCTCATGTTGTAAGCACTTATAAAAATGTATATTATCATGGCTCTATGAGTAAAGATGATTTGATATCTTTTGCAAGTAGTAAACATTATTGGTTATATCCTTCAAATTATGATGAAACATTTTGTGTAGCTGCTGTTGAAATGCAGATGTTAGGATTGATTCCTATAACTAGATTTAGAGCAGGATTAAAAGAAACTGTATTTCATTGTATTGAGTTTGATTCATGGTTATCATCTATATCATCTAATAGTCAATTTAAAATACTTCCTAATGGTAATACACTTAAATATAATATAACTGATTTTTTTGATCCTGTAAAGATTGCTAAAGAATTTATAAATATTAATGTCATGGAAAATAAATTAAAAATAGATGCTGTCTATGTGATTACTTTTGATGTATCTGATGAAGCTATTAAGAGATACACCGCGGAATTTAATAAGCTAGGCATTATACCGGGTCAGTTTCATTTGTTTAAGGCTGTAGATGGTAGAAATCCTAAAGTAGATTTTAATTGGTCTTTGTATAAGGATTGGAAAATAGATAATCATAGTAATTCATATTATAACCGGGATATATTGCCTGGAGAAATTGGATGTGCTTTATCTCATGTATCTATATGGAAAGATGCTAAAAATAAAAATTATGATTCTATTTTAATTTTAGAAGATGATTTTAAAGTGGATGGAGAGTTCCCTGCGGAAAAAATTGACTTAGATGATTGGGGTCTTTTGTATCTCGGTAGGCAAAAATTAGGCGGGGACACAGAAATACAAAACTCCATATACACATCTCCAGGATACTCATGGCTATCTCATGCCTACATGTTATCAAAATTAGGCATAGAAAGAATACTAGAACAGAACTTTGAAAAATACATCTTACCCGTAGATGACTTCTTAGCATGTACATATTCAAACACAGAAAGAAAAGACTTATTCTTTATATGGCAAGACATGAATGCATATAGTTTAAAAGAATGTATAGTAAGTCAAACAAGTAATGCAAAAACAAGTAAAACATCTAGTAACTCATTTGCATCTAACATCTATCTAACAAAAGATGTAGATAAATGGTCATCCATGTATATCAATCCTGCATTAAAGAATAAAGAATATGATTTAATTGTAGATGAACCTATACCTGATGTCTTACATTTACATGCATTTAAAAAAGAATTTTGCAATGAAGTTATAAGATTAGCAGAAGAATGTGGAAAATGGACAAAAGATAGACATTATTATTATCCAACGCATGACATGTTAATCAATGAATTTCAATTACATGATGCTTATGACATGTTTTTAAATACTTACATATATCCCCTCGTAAAATCTAATTTTGTACTTACCGGAGACAAATGGAAGAAATTTAGCTCTGAAAACTTTATTATAAAATACACACCGGAAAATCAAGGGCACCTATCTTTACACCATGATGATTCTGCATTCTCTACTGTGTTAACTCTAAATGATGAATACGAAGGGGGAGGTACATGGTTTTCAAAACAAAAGAAGTTAGTTAAGGGAGAAGTAGGTGAATTAACAATACATCCGGGACAGATAACACATAGACATGGCGCAAGACCTGTAACTTCCGGAGTTAGGTATGTATTGGTATCCTTTATAAGACAAGTATATTAAAAAGTGAATAAAAGACTTTTTTAATACTATTTATTGTAAACAGCAGATGTCAGTTCATATACCTATTTGGCCCGGAAGTGGTAGTGCAGTATCTGGTTCTACACCTTTCGGAATATTTGATAAAGATACCAATTTTCAAAAGGATGCCCCTAAAGTAGCCGTATGGTGCGCTAGAAGATTAGGATATCCTCTTAGCGACGTGGAATTACAAGATATAAACTTCTACACCGCTTTTGAAGAGGCCATCTCTGAATATAGCAACCAAGTTAATGCCCACTCTGCTAAAGACAATATACTAGGATTGATGGGATTCAATACCGGTTCCCTTAGATTAGAAAAAGAATTAGTTACCAATTCAATAGCAGGTGTCTTAGAAATATCTGCGGAATATGGTACAGAAATAGGCGTAGGAGGAAGAACTACGTTTTATACAGGCTCAATACTAGTAAAAGAAGGAAAACAAGTATATAGCTTATTAGACCCAACTAGAGTTTCATTAGAATCCGGAAACCCTGCTACAGATAAGTTCGTGATAAGAAAAATGTTTCACAATGCGCCACCTGCTATTGTAAAATACTTTGACCCTTTCGTAGGAACAGGCTTAGGTAGTCAAAATTTACTTGACCAATTTGGATTTGGTAATTTTAGCCCCGGAGTTAATTTCTTATTAATGCCTCTACACCATGATATTCTTAGAATGCAGGCAATAGAATTTAATGACCAAATTAGAAAATCAGAATATGGCTTTCAAATAATTAACAATAGAATAAGAATATTTCCAACTCCTGCAAAGGAATATAAAATCTGGTTTGAGTACACACTAGATTCTGAATATAAAAATGCTAATAAAGGTGGAACCGGAAAGATAAATAGCCATGCTACTATTCCCTATTTCACCTTACCTTACTCTAGTATAAATGACATCGGTAAGCAATGGATAAAGAAGTACACACTTGTATTATCTAAAGAAATGCTTGCTTACGTTAGAGGAAAGTACAAGACCTTACCCGGATTAGAAGATGATATCGTACTGAATACCGAAGATTTGATGTACTCGGTAAATGAAGAAAAACAAAGATTAATAGATGTTCTTAGGATAGAGTTAGATCAATTTAGCCGTCAATCTCAATTAGAAAGAAAAATGGCAGAATCAGAAGCTCATGAAAAATTCTTAGCAGTAATTCCACTTAAAATATACGTAGGATAATGGCACTATTTGGAAGTGGTAGAGATGCTTCTTTAGTTAGGAGTATAAACAGGGAAAGAGTGAATAAAGTGATGGCCTTAGAGGTTGAACTTTATAAATTATCTAGAGAAGATACTAGAGAAAATATATATAGAGAAGCACCTAGTAAAGTATTTTATAATGCCACTAGATTAAACTGTATTGTAAAAAGAGGTACTAAAGAGACAGTAGATACTGACTTTGGATTAGATTTTGAAAGAGAAGCCACGTTTTATTTCTTAAGAGATGATTTATTAGAGAGAGATTTGGTAATAGAACCTGGCGACTATGTGTTCTTTGATATGGATTTTTATGAGTTAAATAACGTATTCTCGGATAATGCTTGGTTCGGAAGAAATCCCGAAACATATATACCCCATGTATTAGGAGAAGAGTCCGAATTTGGTTACAATATATCCGTCATAGCACAAGCACACTTAAGTAGAAAAACAAACTTAACTACTACTGATTATAGGTCCGGAATCAACGACGCGTATGATGAACTAAACAAATATTAAAATGGCTAAATCTACGATAAATCCTACGGTATATAATCAACTCTATAGAAATCAAGTAAATAGAGGGGAACAAACGAGAGAGGATGATGATTACATTAAGATTCCCGAAATTACAATATATGATGTAGATTACGCTATATTACAATACATTAGAAATAACATCAAACCTGAAGTTCAAGATAGAGATAGTATGATTGATGTTCCTGTAATGTATGGAAGCGGAGAACTTTGGTCTCAAATTCAAGCAAATGGTTTTATGAGAGATGAAAAAAATAAACTTCTTTGTCCCGTTATTACATTATCTAGGGTAAGAATGGAGGAATATAAAGCCTTTGCTAAGTTAGACGTAAACAATAGAGTTTCTAGCCGCGTATATTACAGAGATGCATACACTCAAAATAATGCTAGATATGGTTCTAATAATAGAGGAAATACAGACTTACCACAAAAAGAAGTTTATATATCTTTGATACCTGAATACTACTATGTGTACTATGATTTAAACATTTGGACAGATTTCAACGAGCAACTAAATAAAGTAATAGAACAATTTATACCTGTTAATAATTTTGTGTGGGGAAATGATTATCAATTTGTTACTAACATCGAAGATTTTACATTTTCTGCAGTCAATATATCAAAAAAAGAAAGAATTGTAAAAGCATCTACAAGATTAAGAGTACTAGCTACACTTATGCCGGCATTTGTAGAAAGAAAATCATCTATTCAAAAAGCATTATCCATTAAAAAGGTAGCAATGTCAGAAAGATTAACGTAATTTAACATTTTTTTAATTGTTTGAGATTTTTAAAACATATTTATAACAAATGAGAATTTATTAATAATTCTTGGTATAATATTTAATTGACAAAAACAAAAAAATGGCAGAAAGAATAGTCAGTCCTGGCGTATTTACAAGAGAAAAAGACCTTAGTTTTTTACCTTTAGAAATACAAGCTATAGGAGCGGCGGTTGTAGGTCCTACTTTAAAAGGACCCGCGTTCGTTCCTTCTACAATCTCCTCTTATGAGGAATACCTGAGAGCTTTCGGAGGAGCCTTTAGTTCAGGTTCCGGTACATCTGAAAGACAATACAAGTTCTTAACGGACTATGTAGCACAAGAATATTTGAGATATGCTGAAAACTTAACTGTGGTTAGAGTACTAGCCGGAGATTACGAGTACGCAAGTTCAAATGTAGTAAGTAGAGGTGCTTATGCTGCTGCTCCCGCTGGAATTAAAGCTAGATTAACTGGCTCTTATTTTACTGCAGGTCAACAAACATTTAAGTTGACTGTAGTATCTCCGGGAGAATATGTGAATACATCACTTACCTCTATTGCTTCTAATAATGGAGTAGGTAGCCCTGCTGATGACTCTACGGGAGGAGTATTGAACATAGGAAATAGAGAGAATCTAAGATGGGAAATCAGAGACGTAAATACTGATTTAGGTACTTTTGATTTGTACATAAGAAGAGGAGATGACAGACACAACAGAAAAGTAATTGTAGAACAATACAATGACCTTACGCTTGACCCTAACGATACTAATTATATTGGTAGAGTTATTGGAGATCAAATGTACAACTTGAAATATGATTCTGACGGTATCCCATTCCTACAATTAAGTGGCTCATTCCCTAATAGATCTAGGTATATTAGAGTAGAGGTATTTAAAGAGAACTACAATTACTTGAACGAGAGCGGACAAATCAGAGTTGCTGCATTCTCTAGTAGCTTACCTGCTGCTGTATCTGGTACTTTCTCCGGAGGTTCCGATGGATATGTAAAACATCCTAGGTCATTCTTCGATAAAATTAGCGGACAAAACAGTCAAGGATTCAATTTAGATGATTTAGCGGGAGGAGCCTCTGGTTCAACTGCTTATTTAGATGCCATTGACATTTTAGCTAATGCAGATGAATATGATATCAACATGTTACTTATGCCCGGAATTATTGATGGAGTAGGTGAACAGCATGGTGAAATTATAACAAAAGCAATTGCCATGATTGAAAATCGAGGAGATGTTTTTATGGTAATTGACCCTACTAGATATGGTGATACTATTGGACAAGCTATCAATGCAGCCTTAGCAAGAAATACTTCTTATGCTGCTTATTACTATCCATGGGTACAAATAGCTGACGCTGATTTAGGAAGAAATGTATGGGTTCCACCATCCACTGTAGTATCAGGAGTTATTGCATTCAATGACTACGTACAGTTTCCTTGGTATGCTCCGGCTGGTTTGAATAGAGGTGCTATCGACGTAGCTCTACAAGCAGAAAGAAAATTAACTTTAGGTGATAGAGATAGACTTTACACTTACAATATTAATCCTATCGCGACTTACCCAAGAGAAGGTGTAGTTGTATGGGGACAGAAAACTTTACAGAAGAAAAGATCTGCACTTGATAGGATTAACGTAAGGAGACTATTGATAACTGCTAAAAAATTCATCGCATCATCTTCTAGGTATTTAGTGTTTGAACAAAACACCAAAGAAACAAGACTTAGATTTTTAAGTATAGTAGAGCCTTATTTAGAGAGTGTTAGAAGAAATCAAGGTTTATATGATTTCAAAGTCATAATGGACGAATCTAATAATACTCCTGATGTATTAGACAGAAATGAGCTAAGAGGTAATATTTATTTAAAACCTACTAGAACTGCAGAATTCATAATCTTAGATTTCTTTGTACTACCTACGGGAGCTTCTTTCCCTGGTGATACAGAATAAACAAAAAAAAATAGAATAAAATGGCATTTGAACATCGCCCCTTTAAATATTTTAACCCTAAACAGCAGATGCGATATGTGCTCTTTCTAACTAACGTTGGAGTACCTATCCCTACTTACATGGTTAAAACAGCTGATAGACCATCAATAGACCAAAATCCAGTTACAGTAGATTACATTAATACAGAATTTAAGGTAAAAGGAAAATCAAGATGGCAAGACATATCAGTTACATTATATGATCCTATTGAAGATAATGGTGCTAAATTATTACATGATTGGATAAGTTTATTTCATCACAACTCCGGATTAGCACAAACCGCTGCTGGTAGACTGCCGGGTCTTTTGACCGGAGGAGAAGATGGATTTATTCACGAGTATAAAAGAACTTTAATTTTCCAAGCCTTAACTCCACATGGAGATGTAGCAGATGAATTTTCACTATATGGCGCTTTCGTAGCTGATGCTAAATGGGGTAATATGGACTTATCATCTGATGATTTAAACATGTTAGACTTAACGATTACCTATGATTATGCTTTAATGATTCCGGCTAAAAACAAAGTAGTTACTACCGGACAAGTAGACGTATAAGATTAATTAATAAACCACAGAGGTGTATTTATGCACCTCTGTGCTTATAAAATATACATGGCATTTACACACAAACCTTTTAAATATTTTAACCCGAAACAGCAAATGCGTTTTGAGTTATATATGCAAGCGGATCCATTCGGTCCTTTTTTTCCAACGTATGCCATAAAATCAGCGGAAAGACCTACTTTAGAGAATAATCATATCACAGTAGATTACATAAATACAGAATTCCACGTTAAAGGAAAATCAAGATGGCAACCCATAACAATACGTTTTTATGATCCAATTGAGGACAATGGTGCCAAAATGTTACATGATTACATTAATAATTATCACCACAATTCGGGTACAACCGGACAAAGTTTTAATCTTTTAACTCCGGGAGAAGATGGTTTTATACATGAATATAAAAGAACATTATATTTAAGATCATTATCACCTCATGGAGATGTAATGGATTCTTTCGTATTAGTAGGAGCATTCTTTGATTCTGTTAAATGGGGAGAATTTGACATGTCTAGTGATGATTTAGTATTGATGGAAGGAACAATAGTATATGATTATGCTATGGTTAGAGGTAGTAAAGTAAAACTTCCTGACGTAGAAGGCCCCGGACTAGATGGTGGAGGAGCTAATTTAGGAAGTCAATTAAAAGATGCCGCTATAAATATTGGGAAAGGAGCCGCTCAAGCAGCAGCTAACGCCGGAATAAGCGCGTTAGGCGGATTGATTGGTGGCGGTGGAGGTGGAAGGAACTAGTTTTCTTTGTTTTGTATTAATTTTAAGTTTTTAGTATATTTATTATAAAAAGAAATGGCTAAATCTACGCCCATATTTAGACAAAAGAAAATAGACAGAACAGTAGCTGTAGATTCTACAGGTGCTTCTGAATACACCCAATACAGACCTTTTGCCTATTTCGAACCTAAACTAAAAAATAGATTTGTCCTTTACTTAGACGTACAAGGGATTTACATACCTACTTACTTAGTAAAATCCGCGACTAAACCCGGATTTACTTACGATAATATAGAGTTACAGTATATAAACACAAAAACAAACTTTAAAGGTAAGATGACATGGGATCCTATAGAAATAGTACTATATGACCCTGTGGCAGCGCATAGATTTTCTCCTAGAGCAGCCAATAACCCTTTTGTAGATTCGTTATCTAGTTCCGAGGAAGTAAGTAATGATTCCTCTGTTTTAATATATGAATGGATAATGACTACACATTCTAATTATGTAGAAGGTAGAGAATATGCGCTAGAAACATATAAGAAAACTTTGATATTAGAAACATTAATGCCTAGAACAAATATACAATCGGAAAGATGGGAAATACACGGTGCTTATGTTTCGGCTGTAAAATGGGGTGAGTTAGATTTATCGGACGATTCTTTATCCACTTGTTCTGTAACAATTATGTATGATTATGCGTTAATAAAAGACGCTAATCAAAGAAAAGTTATTCCTTACGATAAAGAGCGTATTAATCCATTAGCGACACTACCTGATTCTATTAAATCTCTTAATCAAAAAATTCCATCGGTAGGATTATTACCGAGAGCTTAAAAATTAAACAAACATAAATATTATGAAGCCAGACAGAGAAGTTACATTTAATCAAAGTCCTAGCGAAGACGGTATGGAAATTCCTACTCCGGTTATTCCAACTGTCCCTAAAGGCCTAAATCAAACGACTTTAATAGTTGATTTACCATCTAAAGGTCTTTTTTACCCAAAAGAAAATCCTCTATCCTCAGGTCAAGTAGAATTAAGATACATGACAGCCAAAGATGAGGATATCTTAACTAATCAGAATTATATTATGCAAGGAACGGCTATTGAAAGAATGTTCCGCAACTTGCTTGTATCAGAGATTGATTGGGATGATTTGTTGGTAGGAGACAAGAATGCCATTATGATTGCAGCTAGGATTGCAGCTTACGGAGAAGAGTACGTGATTCAAGTTACTACCCCTTCAGGTAATACTCAAGACACTACAATCAATTTGAGTGAGTTGAAACCTAAACCTATTGACGAATCCGTATTAGTAACTAAGAATAGCAATTTATTTAAACTTACTCTTCCCAAGTCTAAAAAAGAGGTACATGTAAAACTACTTACAGGCAAAGAAGATAAGGAAATTGATGCTATTGTTAAATCCTATGAAAAAGTTGGAAAAGATCCGGGCTTACTAACATTGAGGTTAAAGCACATGATTGTTGCTCTTGATGGTAATGTTGATTTAGTGTACATTAGAAACTATATTGACACAGACTTATTAGCAGCAGATAGTAGAGCCATTCGATCTTTCTTAAGTAAAATCCAACCAGACGTAGATTTCAATGTAGACGTGATAGACCGGTACACCGGGGAGCCTTTTCGCACTTCAGTGGTTTTCGATGAAAGATTTTTTTGGCCTGACCTCGAGAGATAGACAGTACATATATGAAGAAGTTTTTCAACTAATTCATTATGGAAAAGGATTTACATACAATGATTTGATGGACATGCCTATATTTATTAGAAAATTCTTTTACAATAGATTACTAGAAGCTTATGAAGAGAGAAATGAAGCAAATAAAAAAGCATCCAAAAAATCAAGATGATAGAATGAAAGAAATTCGGGAGGGGATTCTCTCCTCCCTTTTTTCATTATTAGCCATCCCTGCACAATTAAGAATGGTAGGTAGAATGTATAATGCAGGAAAAGAGGATGAGAAATTAAAAAAATTAAGAGCTCAAAGATTACAACGTCTACAATCTTTAAAGCATGATTCTGATTCTAATAATAAACATTTTAAAAAGTATAGATAACGAACATCTTTTAATTTATACAGAACATGAGTAAAGAAGGTAGATTAATAGACATAGGGAAAAGCCTTTATGATGTCGTAGTTCATTTCCGAGATACTTACTTAACCCTTTCCAAAGTATTACGACAGGAGCAAAATCAAGCAATAGACGACTTTGAAAAAGAAAAAAAAGGCCGCAGTAAAGAGGAACAGGATTACATCGACAAAAAAATTAAGGCTTTTAAAATAATTAGAAATAAGGAATTACCAAAACAGGTCGACTTAATAAACGATTTAAATGATGCTGTAATTTTAACAGATGCTATTTATAACAATGCGAGAGTATTAGAAAGAGATAAAAAACAAACAACAGTAACGGCTGACACTATACAAGATAAAATAGAGCAAATTCTACCCATGCTCGAGAGAATTTTCAGTAATTCTGAGTTTATTTTACAAAGGATACTTAAACATAAAGCATACGTTTTAAAAGAGCAGGATGAATTAAAAAAAGAAGGTTTAACCTTTGATCCCCAAGAAGAAGTTCTAAGGAGTCAATTGGCAAATTTAGCAGCAGGCGTAAAAGACGAAAGTTCTTATTTAGGCTCATTTAAAAAAGCTAGAGGTAGTATTAGCACTGCACATGGAAATTATTTAGGAGGTAGGATAGCTACAATAAGAAGTGGAATAAAAACAAATTGGAGCAGTAAAACTGAAGCAAGAGAGAACAATAAAAAAGATATAAATCAATACTTATCTAGCGCCACACCTGATTCATTGTCATCTATGCCCGATGCGATGAAAAAAAAGATAGCTAGTTACATGGGTGGAATAGAAAAGGGCAAAAAAGCTAAGTTAGAAAAAGGAGATCCACATATTGAATTATCTACGGAAAAATTAATCCGTGAAAAACTAGGAGGAACTAAAAGCAAAACTCTTTCTAGCGAATCAAATCCTACCCCGACTACTCAGCCTGTAACAGAGAGCAGTCCTATGACAAAAGCTCTTGTACCTTACAATCCTCCATCTAATAAAGGGCAAAGTTCTATAGCTGAAAGTATTTTCGGAAGTGGTAGCTCTATGACAAAGGCACTTGCACCTTATGTCCCTCCTACAAGTAAACCATCTCCTGTATCGGTAGCTAGTGCCTTGCCCTCAATGGATAACGTATTAAGGCAGCAGCAAGGATTACCGGCATCTTCTTCTTCTTCTATCTATCCTGACGTGACAAAGTTAGAGACTAGTCCCATGTCAACTGCGTTAGCACCTTATCATGGACCTAATCTTAAACAAATAGCAGCAGCTAAAAAATTAAAAGCTGCTATGGAAAATAGTATAATTCCACAAACAACTAAGAAATCTATACCTCGATTAACTTCGGGGGATAAAGGATTTGAGAAAAGAGAGGCGGCTAGAAAAAAATTGAAAGCGGCTATGAGGAAATCTAGTCCTAATCAGCAAGCTATACCTTTAAGAGGAGATAAAGATTTTGAAGATAAACAAACGGCTTTAGAAGAAAAAAAATCATTTTGGCAAAGTGCTAATTTTGGACAACCGGGAGGATCAAGTGGAGGTGGTGTAGGCAGTGGAGGAGTATCAGGAAGTTCAGCTAAGAAAGCATACAATAATATAATGAATGTAAGAGTTGTTGAAATAGTTCCTGAGCCTTTAGATTCTCTTAAGACTGTATTCCATTCTGCTATGGCGGAGGCCTTGGATTACTACTCAGCTTCCCCTAAATTAAAAGTTCATTTAGAGTCAATAGGAAATAACATATCTCAATTACTGTCTTCTCTTTTCAATCAAGGAAGCTCTTCATCTCCGGGACAGACAACAACAAATCCAGGGCAAACAACACCAAGCACAACAAACCCGGGACAAACAACATCAAATCAAAATAATTCTACACAGAGTGGAAGTACTACAAGCAACGTACCCTCTCCAACCGATTTAGACCCATTTCAAAAAAGGCTTAAAAAAATATACAAAGAAGGGGAGGAGGAGATAACATTCTTATATGCAAAAATAAATTCTTTTTTCCCATTCTTCTCTACTGCTCAAGCAAAAGCTAAAAAAACAGCTTTAGCTACTTTGAAAGCAGGATACGATAAATTTGATGAAATTTATGCCGCAACAGGTAGTTCATATAAAGGAATGGCTGCATCTGTAAAAGAAATGTTTAATATTTCTCCCATGACAGTTATATTAGCGGGGGCAACAACGGCATTTATGGGACTTTTAGGAGCTGCAACTAGATTAAATAGTAAAATAAAAGAAATATCAGCGGAGTTAGGGACATCTAATATGCAATCTTATGAATTTTTTAAGAATGCAATGAGTGCTCAAACTCAATATGATAACATGTATGCTAGTCTTAGGGATGTCAGAGATGTTCAAAAAGGCATCTTAGGAGATTCAGGCATATTATTACAAGTGAATGATAAAGCATTAGCTAGCATAGCGGACAATGCAAAAAATATAGGAGTGTCTACAGAGGCGGCGGGAGCTTTTACCGAGGCATTAAGAACAAAAGGTGCGACAGACGTTGAAGCAGCTAATTTAATGGCAGCATCCTTAGAACTTGCGGATAAGAGTAAATTCATTATGCCTCAATCTGTAATGGAAGACATAGCTCAAAATGTAGAGTTCTCATCAAAATATTTTTCAGGGATAAATAAAGATTCAAAATCAGCTCAACAACATTTAGTAGACACTAACTTACAAGTAAAAGCATTAGGATTAAATTTCCAAAAAGCTGCTAAAATGACACAACATTTATTGTCATTTGAGCAAAGTATTACAGCAGAAGTAGAAGCATCTGTAGCATTAGGAAGACATGTTAATATTGGAAAAGCTAGAGAATTGCTTTTACAAGATGACATAGGAGGAGCTATGGAGCAGATGATGAATGAAATGGGAGGTTACGACGAATTTCAAAACAACATGGATTTTGCTCAAAGACAGCTGCTAGCTAATGCCGTAGGAATGGAGGTATCGGAATTAGAAAAAAGTTTATATTTACGAGATAAAATAGGAATAACAAATGAAGAGGCTTTAAATGCTGCAATGAAAAATAGCGATTATTTAGATAAAGTTGCAGGTAAAGATGTGGAATTATATAAGATAGAGGCTAAAAAAGTATTAGCGGCCGAAAGATTTAATACAGCAGTTGAAAAAGTTAGCGTAGCATTTAAATCTTCTTTACTACCTATATTAGAAGCTATTATACCTATTGTTGACCGTATAGCTTGGGTTATAAATGGTATTGCCGAGGGAGTTAAATATACAGTAGGAGGTTTAGCTTCAGTTGTTGATTTTATTAGCGGAGGAAAAATAAGTTCTAAAAGAAAAGACGAAAATACAGCGTCTCCTGCGGAAATGGCATCCGGAGGCGCATTAATGGCATCAGCTATCTTAGGCACTTTAATGCTAGGAAAAAGTAAAGCAGGAGGTAAACTTGGAGAAGTTGTAGGAAAAGCTAGAGGGGGATTAGATGCGGTAACAGGTACTCTAGGCTCTAAATCTAATCCTATGTATGTTCAGATAGTAGGCGGAGGAGTAGGTGGAGGTGGAATTGGCGAAATTCTTGATTCCGTAGGAGGTGGTGGTAAGAAAGGCGGACGTGCAGGGTTTTTAAAAAGAATGCTTACTTCTAAGAATGTAGTAGATAGAGCTAAATCTATCCAAAAAATTAGAGATGCTAGAATCCCTAAAACAGGGGCTTTTTCTAAAATAGGACAATTCTTATCAAAAACAAAACTTCCTAGTCTACCTAAAATAGGGGGTTTATTAGCTGTTGTAGGTGCGGTGGGAGAAGTTGCAAGTAGAAAGAGTCAAGGACAATCAAACACTCAAGCATTAGGAGCTACAGCGGCAGGAGCGGGTGGAGCTTTGCTAGGCGCAAAGGGTGGAGCATTAGCTGGAGCAGCTATGGGAGGCGCTATAGGATCAGTAGTTCCTGTGATAGGAAATGTAGTAGGAGCTGCTGTAGGTGGGGCTATAGGAGGACTTGCGGGAGGTGCTGCCGGTTATTACGGAGGCGCAGCTTTAGTAGATTCTCAATTTAATAAAAAACCATCTTCATCTTATCAAACACAACCATTTCAATATCAAGGAATGGGATTAAGTGCAGCAGGGTCTATATATGAAGGAGTTAATAAGCCAAAAGCGATTGGAACTCCCGTAGAAACATCTATGGTTGATACAACTCCTACAACTCTTAAACCTAACTTCTCTAGTCCATTTAGTACAACTCCTAATTTTGGAACCACTAGTATGTCTAGGAATTCCGTAATGACAAATACTCAAAGTAAAAGCGTAGCAACTATCGCTACGATGCAAAAGACTGTCGAAGAAAAAGAAAAAAAGGAAGAAGCATTATTGAAAGCAACAGATTACACTAATAAATTATTAGAAGCTATAGTAAGTAAACAAAACAGTCCAGTTATAGCTTACTTTAATGACGAAGGAAGAAGACAAGTAAAAAGCACTTTGAGAAAAGAAAGTTCACCATAAAATAAAACCATGCCCCTAGACGCAAAATCTATATTAAATAATACAATTCCTGGTAGTCTCTCTCTTAGAGAAAGACAAAAACCTTTTACTTTCAAATTCCAAAGGATATCTGCCGGTTCTATTAGTAATGGAGTGACTATAGTATTAATGGCTTATATAAATACTATATCCGACTCCTCTAGCCCGGAATGGGATGAAAGATTAGATATAGGAAGAGCAGACGCAAAAATATTATATAAAAGTTTTAGTAGAACTATATCTCTTTCTTTTACGGTCGCAGTAGAAAGCGAAATAAATCCTCAACGTGATATTAGCGAAAATGAGTTAGACATAAAATTAGGACGTGCTTCTAGAAATCGTTCTAGTACGGGAATTGAGCGGTCAAGAATTTTAACAGATCCTCCCACAAGTAATCTGACTAATATTAGAGGAGAGCAGGGAATTAATATTGGCGGAGCAATACAAAGAGCTTCAGGCACCGAGTATGCTACAAGAGACGTAGCTATTAATTTAAACGATGCATCCAATAATTCTACATTATCTGCAAGAGTAGCTAATATTACATATTCTTCGATTACTTCCGGGATAAGTATAAACCACGTCACCTCTCAACTTAATGAATTATCAAAACTAGCACTTCCTGTATATAATGGGCCTTATGTTGGATCTTATGTTAAATTCAGTATAGGTAAACTATATACAGATGAAATTGGTTACATAAAAGGATTAACTTTTGATTGGGATAATTCACAAATAGTGTGGGATGAGGATAAGGAATTGCCTATGATTACAAATGTTTCTATGGAGATAGGATACATAGGCAAGAGAAAACCTCAGGTAGCATCAAACTTCTTTGGATAATGAATAGATACGAAGACATAACTAATATAATAAGAGAAGAATCGGGTGTTAGAAGATATAGTACTACGTATTATTATAGAATACCATTTAAGACTAGTGATTTTTTTATATACTCTAAATCTGGCGATAGGCTAGACTTGTTAGCTAATGATTATTATGGAGATCCTAGATATTGGTGGGTAATAGCAAATGAAAATGATATAGGGAAAGGGACTATCGTACCTCCTGTTGGGATTAGGCTTAGAATACCATATCCATTAGATATGCTAGAATTAGAAAATTTAAAAAAAGAAGCAATAAATGGCACCTCCTTTTAGAAGACCTATTCCACCTCCAACAATAAATGTTTTAAACACTCGCCGGGGACTTTACTCAAATGGTAATACTTTTGATTACTTTAAACCAAAGACTCGTAATACTGCTTTCTGTACCATAACAAAAGAAGGGATTACTGTATCCACTAGAGAAGATACTTTTACTGAAACTTACAATCCTAGGTCTTTAAAACCTAGACCTAATTTAGTAAGAGCTGAAATAGAAAGAATAGGCAATGATGCGTCTATAGTTAACTTATCCATGAGAATTAGAGGGACTATAGAAGTTTATAGCATTTCTGATTTTTTAAAATATTCGGAAGTTTTTTGTATAAACGACCCTAAAAATCAATTATCTATAACTTTAGCCTATGCTTCTCCTTTCGATGGATGCCCTTCGTACACCGTTAAGGGATGTTATATTGCTTACGGAACTTGGCAAACAACTAATGAAAACTACTATCAACTATCTTTTGAGGCTATAGGACCTGGAGAAGTATTTTCCACACTTGACATTGGTTTATCAGGACTTTGGGAAAGGAATGATTTAAAGTACCAAAACAATAAATCTTTTAACAATGGTGTTGAAGAGGGACAGGTATCTGGCTATTATGAACTCATGTTATATGATGCTCAAAAATCAGGTGCTACTCTAACGGATTCTATCGAAGACGGTGAAATAATTAAATATGATAGAAAAAATAATTACGAAGGCAGGGTACAATTTGGTATACCGTATCTGAATTTTCGTAACATTAGAAATTCAGATGTAGTAGTATATCAGCCAATAGAAGGAAACGAACTAAACCCAGATTCTACAGAAATACCCACGGCACAGACAACTACAGATGAGTTTTTCACTTTGCAATATGTTGTAGACAGAATAATAAATGAATTTGCATTAGAGCCTTTTTATAGAAACGGCTGCGTAGAGGGATCAATGGTAAAAGATGTTTTTATAGGCTTTCCTAAAAAACCTCACTGTTCTTGTTTAGCGGGTAACGTAGTTAGATCGTGCGACCCTAGAAAAATATTAATATTAGGCGGGGGAGCAGGAAACTATACAAATAAAAATAATAGAGCGGAGGGTAAAAATTACGAAAGGGTTGCAGGAGGTAGTATTGACGGAATCAAATCTCATTATGGAACTTATATTGATTATAGAAAAATACTAATACATAGAAATACAGTATATGATGCTATCAAGGCTACTATGCACACTACTCGCGTAGCAGATCCGGGAAATAATATAAAGAATGATTTTATAGACGAAGCCTACTTGAGAGTGAATACATTTTTTAAAAAATTATTTACTGTAATTAGTCAATGCACCGGTGGTTTCGTTCAGTTAGATTTAGTTCAAGATGACGGAAATCAAGTCAATGATAATTTAACAGAGCATAGAGTATTAAGAATTGTACCATCAACTTTTGTAGAGGAGAGTTTTAATATATGGAAATTTGATACACTTAATGGAGACGGATCTACTAGAGAGTTAAATATAAGTGCCGAACTACCCTCTACAGATTTACATGCCTCCTTGGTTAAAACAATATTTAATACATCCAGAACAGCGCATGCAGTAAGTGAAGGGAATTGTGAAGATGGGTTTTTAGCAGGACAAATGGCATTAGAGAATATAGCAAATAAATTATTGAACAATTATTATAATGATTTAATGCCTAGAACAAAGTATAGCGAAGAAACTTGCGATGGAGCTAGAAACTTGTTAGCTACATGTCTAAGAGCTCAATCAACAGAATCTTTAAGAAAAAACAACCAGTATCTATGGCTTATGAAAATGAATGTTAAAATGGATGGAGTAGGCGGATGGAGAATAGGACATCATATAAATAGCAATACAGTACCAAATAGTTTCACTACCGAGAGAAACATAGCATTTGTAGTCACTAGAGTACATCATGTGGTAGAAGGACAGGATTGGCAAACCGAGTTAGAGTCTATTTGCACAGTTGTACCTCCAGGAACACCTACTTTGGGAGCATAAAGTAAAATAACCATGGCTAATTTTTTTTACACAGAAGGCGGTTTTCTATGGGATGAGAATAACATGCCATACAAGGGGTATTATTTTTATACTAACAGAATACCCTACGCAGGAATAAACGAAAAGGACACTAGAAAAAGATTATTTTTAGAATACGAATTTAAGAGAAGAGTATATTCTTCTCTTGGTTCGGAGCCAATGGTAGAGTACATAAACATAAATCCGTACACACCAACTAAAGAAGAGATAGAAGAAGAGGGTCTTTATTTTAAAAGATATTTCTACCAAAAACGAATAAAACCAATAACATCTATAACAGAAATTAGTAAAGATGATTATTTTTCTGCTAAAAACTTGCAGGATAATAAAAATAGACTTATATTTGCAGAAATCTATTGGAAAGTCCGTGGAGATAAAGTTCAAGTAGCACAATTAAACAGGAATGAAGTTTTAAGTGCAGAGACAACTTTTCCGGGACTTAAGAGGTTTATTGTAAATTATAATGAGTTTTATATAGATGATGGTTATTGAGAACGAGGATCAACTACGGGAGGTCCAAACTAATTTTTCAGGTTCCTTTGTGTTTCCTATTCCGAAAGATATGTCAAATTTTTCGGAGGGGCTATCTATGTTATTTATACATGACTACAAATCAAATGAGTCATATTCAATAGCATTACA
>Ga0315909_10003524_pt1 | contig 18990 bp, 13 predicted proteins | sample LakEriMetagenome_11_FD_203527 | JGI IMG/M metagenome (GOLD analysis project Ga0315909, IMG submission 203527) | Freshwater fungal communities from buoy surface, Lake Erie, Ohio, United States - Buoy 2 MA125 | ecosystem: Environmental > Aquatic > Freshwater > Lake | place: USA: Lake Erie, Ohio... | reverse complement strand
GCCAGCGGCAAAGTCACCGCGATTCACAGCGGCGGCACGCGCCATGCCGTGGATCAATTGGTCATTGCAGGCGGTTCGTGGTCGGCGGAAATCCTGCGCGATCTCGGCATTCACCTACCGCTGCAAGCAGGAAAAGGCTACTCGCTGACCTTGACGCGGCCGAAACAATTGCCGCAATTGTGCTCGATTTTCTGTGAGGCCAAGGTCGCGATCACTCCGATGAATGGCACACTGCGTTTCGCCGGCACGATGGAAGTAGGCGATTTATCGCTGAAAATAAACTCCCAGCGGGTGAAGGGCATCGTCCGCTCGGTGCAACCCTATTTTCCCGCATTCTCGGAAGAAGATTTCGCCGATGTCACGCCTTGGGCCGGATTGCGACCTGTTTCACCGGATGGCATGCCCTACATGGGCCGCGCGCCCGGACACCAGAACGTGCTCATCGCCACTGGGCACGCGATGATGGGACTGAGCCTCGCGCCCATTACCGGCAAGATCATTGCGGATTTGCTGAACCACAAGGAACCGGGCTTCGCCATGGATCGTCTCGCGGTGGATCGATTTTAGGAGGATTTTGCAGAAAATGTCATGAATTTCGTTCTTCCCTTGCATCACGAAGTGTGAACCACTAGCCTAGCCCCGCCACGCACATGAGAGCCATTTTAGCACTTGAAGACGGTCGCACTTTCGAAGGGATTTCCTTTGGTGCCGCCGGAACGACCACGGGAGAGATTTGTTTCAATACCTCGATGACGGGCTATCAGGAGGTCATCACCGATCCCTCCTACCGCGGTCAAATCGTGACGATGACCTATCCGGAAATCGGAAATTACGGCATCAATGAACTCGATGGCGAGTCGGCCTCGCCGCACGTGCGTGGTTTTGTCATCGGCCAACTCTGCCAGCACCCCTCGAACTGGCGTGCCACCAAATCTCTCGCCGATTATTTTTCCGAACACGGCGTGCTGGGCATCGAGGACATCGATACCCGCTCTCTCACCAAACACCTGCGCTCGCGCGGTGCCATGCGTTCCTGCCTGACCACGGAAATGACCGCCGAGGAAGCCATCGCCCACGCCCAGCAATCGGCACCCATGGAGGGCAGCGACTTCGTCAAAGAAGTTTCCACTCCCGAGTCCTTCCTCTGGACCGCCGAGTCGCGCGAGTGGACAATTCCCAACGCCTGCACTGGTCAGGAAACGCACTACCTGCCGCTTGCGCCGGTGCGTCATCGCATCGTCGCTTTTGATTTCGGCATCAAGTACAACATCCTCCGCCGCCTGCGTCAGGCAGGATTCGAGGTGGAACTTCTCAACGCCCGCACCAGCGCCGCCGAGGTGCTGAAACGCAATCCCGATGGCATTTTCCTCTCGAACGGTCCAGGGGATCCAGCAGCACTCGGCTACATCCACGAGGAAATGCGCCAACTCATCGGCAAGAAGCCGATTTTCGGCATCTGTCTCGGCAATCAAATCCTCGGCCACGCTTTCGGTGGAAAGACGTTCAAACTGAAATTCGGCCATCGCGGCGGCAATCAACCGGTGAAAGACCTGCGCAGCGGTCGCATTTCGATCACTTCGCAAAACCATGGCTTCGCGGTCGATGCCGATTCGCTGCCTTCCAACGTGGAAGTCACCCACATCAATCTCAACGATGACACCGTCGAGGGCATCCGCCACAAGGAGCATCCGGTGTTCAGCGTGCAATACCACCCCGAAGCCGCTCCGGGACCGAACGATGCCTCGTATTTCTTCCAAGAATTCGCGGCGATGATTGACTCGGTGAAGTAACTTTTTTGATCCATAGAAAAATTTAATGAATACCATTATTACCGGTTTGCAGTGGGGCGATGAAGGCAAAGGCAAGATCGTCGATTATCTCACCGAAGACGCCGAAGTTATCGTGCGCTCACAGGGCGGCAACAACGCCGGCCACACGGTCATCGCCCACGGTAAAAAATACGTGCTGCACCTCCTGCCCTCCGGCATTCTCTGGGATGGCAAACTCAACATCATCGGCAATGGCGTGGTCCTTGACCCGGTCGGGCTGCTCGCGGAAATCGAAAAAGTCGAGGCACAGGGCGTGAAGGTCACCACTGACAAATTGTTCATCTCCGATCGCTGCCACATCGTGCTGCCTTTCCACAAGGAACTCGATGTCGCCCGCGAAGCCGCCCTCGGTGATCGCAAGATCGGCACCACCAAGCGCGGCATCGGTCCCGCCTATGCCGATAAAATCAACCGCTGCGGCTTCCGCGCGGCTGATCTCCTGCGTCCCGCGTATTTCCGTGAACAGGTGAAACACCGCGTTGCCGATGCGAACCAGGTGCTGGCGCAGTTCGACCTGCCACAGTTCGATGCCGATGCCATGGCCGAGGAAGTGCTCAGCGCCTTTGCCCGCCTCGCCCCGCACATCACTAACGTCATTCCCCTGCTCCACAAAGCATGGAAGGACGGAAAAACCATTTTGTTCGAGGGTGCGCAAGGCAGCTTGCTCGATGTCGATTTCGGCACCTATCCGTTTGTGACTTCCTCGAACACGACCGCCGGAGGTTCCTGCACAGGTTCCGGCATGCCGCCGACCGCCATCCAGCGCGTGATCGGCGTTTGCAAGGCCTACACCACCCGCGTTGGTTCAGGCCCCTTCCCCACGGGTGATGAAGGACTTTCGCAGTATCTGCACGACCTCGGTCGCGAGTTCGGTGCCACCACCGGACGCCCCCGCGGTTGTGGCTGGCTCGATACCGTGCTACTTCGTTTCGCCTGCATGATCAATGGCGTCACTGGTCTCGCCATCACCAATCTCGACGGCCTCGATGAATACGCCACGCTGAAGATCTGCACCGCCTACGATGTAGATGGTCAAATCGTCGAACTCCCACCCGCCGACCGCGAGGCATGGGACAAAGCGGTGCCGATTTACGAAGAACTGCCCGGCTGGCAAGTCGATACCACCGCCTGCCGCGATTACAACGATCTCCCTGCCAACGCCAAAGCGTACCTCACCCGCTTCGCCGAACTCTGCGGCGCGCCCGTGGCCTTCGTCGGCGTCGGCCCGGATCGCGCGCAGACCATTGTGGTCGGATAAATAGGACTGGCATCTTGCCTGTCATCAAAAAACCCAAAACCCATGAACCCATCCTCTCTCCTCCATCCCTTTTTCTCGTTCGTCTGCGCCCTGTTGCTGCTCGCCACGGCCACCCACGCCGCCGATCGCAAGCCGAACTTCATCTTCGTCATCGCCGATGACCAGCGCTGGGATGCGATGGGCGTGGTGCAAAAGGAGCACGGCGACAAGGCACGTTACCCCTGGTTCGAGACCCCCAGCATGGACCGTCTCGCCGCCGAGGGCGTGCGTTTCCGCAATGCCTTCATCACCCACTCGATCTGCTCGCCGGGCCGCGCCGGATTCCTCACGGGCCAGTACACGCACAAGAACGGCATCATGGACAACGACACGCCGTTTCCTGTCGATTCCATCACCCACGCCACCCTGCTGCGCGATGCCGGCTATCAGACCGCCTACTTCGGCAAATGGCACATGGGACCACAAAAGGGCCAGCGCCCCGGCTTCCTCCACTCCGCCAGCTTCGTCGGCCAGGGACAATACATGGACTGCCCCATGGAAATCAACGGCACCCTCACCCCCACCAAAGGCTGGGTGGACGATGTTTCGACGGACATGGCGATCGACTGGGTCAAACAGAACGCACAAAAACCTTTCTCTCTGATCCTCGGCTTCAAAAGCCCTCACAACAAACGCGGCGGCGAAAATCTCCCAGCACGACTGCGCACTCTCTATGAAGGAAAAAAAACGCAGCAAACTCCCAATTGCGCGATTCCCGCCATCTATCACAAACCATTTGCCAATCCACAGAATCGCCAGGGCCGCGGACTTGTGGATAACGCCGTTCACCTCGACTACCTCCGCCACATCAAGGGCATCGATGAAAATCTCGGGCGTCTGTTAGATACGCTCGATGAACTCAAACTCACCGAAGACACCGTCATCGTTTACACCAGCGACAACGGCTTTTTCCTCGGCGAGCGCGGCCTGGGCGACAAACGCGCGCTCTACGAAGAAGGCATCCGCATCCCCTTCATCGCGCGCTATCCCAAACTGTTTCCGAAAGGCAAGGTCGTGGACAAACTCGTGATCAACCAAGACTTGGCACCGACCTGGCTCGATCTCGCCGGGCTCCCTGCCCACCCGCAAATGCAGGGCCGCAGCTTCAAAGAACTCGCCCTCGGCCAAACTCCGCAGGACTGGCGCACGTCGTTTTTGTGCTACTACCGCAAAGAACTCGGCGATACCCCCACCTGCCGCGGCATCCGCACGGAAAACGCCAAGCTGGTCATCTATCCGAAAAACCCCGAGTGGACCGAAGTCTTCGACCTCAAAGCCGACCCCTACGAATTGAAAAACCTCCCCGCCGACGGCCCGCTCGCCAAAGAACTCGCCGCGGAGTTGGAGAAGCAAATGAAGGCAGTCGGCTTCACGCAATAAGGCAGGGACCCGATCTCCGAGTTCCATCCCTGCCTGCGATTTACAAGAAATCCCCGCTTGTGCTCGATAGCATCACGTGATACTATCATGACATGCAACCACCTTTCCAGCTCACTCAGGAAATCCTTCATGCCGTGGGTAGGATCGAGAGATTGATTGGCAGGATCGAGGGGTTGGAGCAGCCGAAACCACAGCCTCATTTGCGGAAATCGAATTTTGTCAGGACGATTCAAGGCAGTTTGGCGATTGAAGGGAACACACTCGATCTCGGACAGGTCACAGCCTTGCTCGAGGGCAAGCGGGTGATCGGGCGCAAGGAAGAGATCCGGGAAGTACTCAACGCGATCAAGGCTTATGAGGGCTTGGCGAAGTTTGATCCTTTTTGCGTGAAATCACTGCTAAAGGCGCACCGGATCATGATGGATGGACTGATTCCTGACGCAGGAAAATGGCGAAGCGGCAACGTGGGCATTCTCAAGGGATCGGCTCTTTCGCACATAGCGCCAAAGGCCGACCGTGTGCCGTATCTGATGGAAGATCTTCTTCATTTCCTACGGAGTGAGGATACCCATCCGCTGATCCGTTCCTGCATTTTTCACTATGAGCTGGAGTTCATCCATCCGTTTCACGACGGGAATGGTAGGATGGGCCGGTTTTGGCACACGCTTTTACTCTATCGCTATCACCCCGCCTTTGAATTCATTCCCATTGAGTCGCTGATCCGCGAGCATCAGCAGGAATACTACGCCGCGCTGGAAGCGTCCGATCGCAGTGGCGAATCCACAGCATTCGTGCATTTTTCCTTGAGAATCATCCATCAGTCTTTGGAGGAGTTTTTCTCCTCATTCGCGCCTCAACCATTGACCGCGCACGAGCGCCTCGCCCGGGCCAAGCAGCACTTCGCGGAGGGGGAATTCTCCCGCAAAAACTATCGGGAACTTTTCAAGACAATCTCCACCGCCACGGCCAGTCGTGATTTGAAGCAAGGCAACGAAGAGGGATTACTCTCCCGATCAGGCGATAAGGCGCTGACGGTTTACCGTTTTGTCTGAGTGAGGCGATATGACAACGCTTTGGTCAACTCTGTGATATTCGGCCATCGATCTGCACACTGCGCTCATACCATTCTTTCGGAGATTCTCATTTTATGGCGGGGGTGAACGGTGGTGCCTCCGCCACAGTTACATCTCAAGGAAATTCTGCAGCAGTTGTTTTCCTTCCTGCGTCAGGATGGACTCAGGGTGGAACTGGACGCCGTGGACGGGGTATTCTTTGTGCGCCAGGCCCATGATTTCGCCTTCTTCCGTCCAGGCGGTGATGTCGAGACAATCGGGCAGCGTTTCGCGTTTGACGATGAGGCTGTGATAGCGCGTGGCTTCGAAGGGATTTGATAGGCCACGGAACACACTGGTGCCTTTGTGATGGATGGGTGACGTTTTGCCGTGCATGAGGCGATCGGCGCGCACGACGTCGCCACCATAGACCTGGCCGATGCTTTGATGGCCGAGGCAGACGCCGAGAATGGGCGTGGTGGCACCGAAGGCCTCGATGACCGCACAGGATACGCCCGCTTCGTTCGGCGTGCAGGGTCCGGGAGAAACGCAGATGCGGCTGGGCTTGAGTGCCTTGATCTGCGTGAGATCCATCGCATCGTTGCGGATGATTTTCATTTCCGCGCCGAGCTCGCCGAAGTACTGCACGAGGTTGTAGGTAAAGGAGTCGTAGTTATCGATGATCAGCAACATGGCAATCAGGATTCGTTAGATGGATCATTGGAAATGGTATTCGCGAGAGCGATGGCCTTGAGCATGCCCTGCGCTTTGTTGCAGGTTTCCTGGTATTCGTAAGTCGGATCGGAATCGGCCACCACTCCCGCACCCGCTTGCACGTAGGCTTTGCCGTTTTTCAACAAACAGGTGCGCAGGGTGATGCAGGAATCATGCGAGCCATCGAAGCCGAAATACCCCACCGCGCCGGCATAGGCGCAGCGTTTGGTCGGCTCCAATTCGTTGATGATCTGCATGGCACGGATCTTCGGAGCGCCGCTGACGGTGCCTGCGGGAAATGTCGCGCGCAGTACGTCGTAAGCGCTGTGCGAGGGATCGAGCGTGCCGGTGACGTTGGAAACGATGTGCATCACGTGCGAGTAGCGCTCGATGATCATGAAGTCATCGACTTTCACCGAACCGTGCTTCGCGATGCGGCCGACGTCGTTGCGGGCGAGGTCGATGAGCATCAAGTGCTCGGCGCGTTCTTTCGGGTCGTTCAAGAGATCGGCGGCAAGGGCGTCATCCTCCTCGGGAGTTTTTCCTCTCCAGCGCGTGCCAGCGATGGGGCGGATGTCGATGCGGCCACCGATCGAACGCACATGCACTTCCGGCGAACTGCCGACCAGCGCGAAGTCGCCCAGCTCTAACAAAAACATGTACGGCGAAGGATTGACGTGGCGCAGCGCGCGGTAGAGATCGACGGCGGCACCGGTGTAGGGCGTTTCAAAGCGCTGACTCGGCACGAACTGAAACACATCCCCGGCGGCGATGTATTCCTTTCCTTTGCGCACGTTTTCCTCGAACTGCTCCTGCGTGGTATTGCTCTGGGCCACCGCCGGCGCGGGAGCTGTGAGCCCATTCAGCGCCGGTGTGTGCAGCGGGCGATTGAGAATTTCCACCATCGCCGCGACCCGTCCACGCGCGTGAATGTAGGCTTCTTCCGCAGTAGAAGCTTCGTCGGTAAAGGCATTCGCGATCACCAACAAGCGCCGCAAACGATGATCGAAAACGAGTAGCGTGTCGGCTAACAGAAACAGCGCGTCGGGGATTTGCAAATCATCCAGGGGAGCGGTGCCGATGCTAGGCTCGAACTGCCGCACGGCGTCATAGGACAAATAGCCGAGCATGCCGCCATAAAACGGCGGTACGGCACCGTGCGTGACGGGCTTGTAGCAGGCCATCTGACGCTCCAACTCGGCCAGCACATCATCCTCGGCGATGATGGTCTCGACCTTGCTGTCGCGCGTCATCGTGATCGTTTTCCCATGAGCACAAAAAGTGCTGCGCGGCTTGCTGCCGACGATGGACCAGCGCCCGCCTTTTTCCGTGCTCTCCGCGCTTTCTAACAAAAACGCATGAGCGCCATCGCGGATTTTGAGGTAGGCCGAAAGAGGAGTTTCGAAATCCGCCGCCAACTGCGTGTAAACAGGGATAACATTTCCCGACTGCGCCAGCGTGAGAAATGATTCAAGAGAAGGTTCTACGGGAAGAGAATGCACGACACCCGATTGATAGCCGTGCGCAGAGCCGTGGTAAAGGAGAATTACGCCAGAATGAGGGATGATCACTGAGCAAGATGCACCTTTACAAACTTGCTAAAGGCAGAGAATCGTTGACTTTTCGCATGCGGGCGACGAACTTCGCGCCCCGCTCATGTCTCTGCTTACGGAATCCAAAATCACCCTGCGCCTCGCGCTGCCCCTGATGATCGGGCAGTTGAGCCAGATGTTGCTGGGCGTGACGGATACCTTCATGGTCGGCCATCTGGGTGTCACCGAGCTGGCGACGCTGACTTTCGTCAATTCGATTTTCTATCTACCCTTCGTTTTCAGCCTCGGTTTGCTCACGTGCATTTCCGTGCACACGGCACACGCGCGCGGTGGTGGCGACCCAACGGCCGCGCGCAGCAGTTGTCGCAACGGGCTCTACATCGGCGTCGCTGTAGCGATCCTGTTCATCGGACTGTCGCTGATCCTATTGCCCTTCCTCGATCGCTTTGGCCAACCGCCGAGTGTGGTGGAAATTTCCCGTTCGTATTTTACGATACTCATGGTCTCACTACTGCCCGCTCTCGCATCGCTGGCGCTGAAAAATCACGCCGATGCGCTGGATCGCCCTTGGCCGCCCTTTTGGATTTTTCTCGGCGGAGTCTTGCTCAACATTTTGCTGAACTGGATCATGATTTATGGCAAATGGGGCTGCCCCGCTCTCGGAATGAACGGCGCGGCATGGGCCACGCTGATCTCCCGCGTGATGATTTTCGTGGCGCTATTCATCTGGCTGGAAACGAATCAGAGTCTGCGCGACTGGGTGCCCTATTCCTGGTTTCGCAAACCACTCAAGGCAGACTTGTTAGCCCACGCGCGCATCGGCCTGCCCGCCAGTTTTCAGATGTTGTGCGAAGTGGGTGCCTTTTCCGCCGCGGGCTTCATGATGGGTCGCTTTGGGGAAATCGCGATGGCGGCGCATCAGATCGCCATCACCTGCGCGTCGGCGGCATTCATGATTCCGTTAGGTCTGGCCATGGCGCTCACCGTTCGGACGGGTGCCGTGGCGGGTGCGGGCGAAACGACGCGTTTGCGCGCCGTGGTGCACTCCGGTTGGCTGCTGGCCACGGGCTTCGGCTTGATCAATGCCGCGGCTTTTTTCTTCGCTGGCAGCTACTGGGCCGCACAATTCACCGATGACCTCAGCGTCATTTCACTTACCGTCGCCCTGCTTGTCATCGTCGGCGTATTTCAATTGTTCGATAGCGTGCAGGTGGCATCGAGTTCGATGTTGCGCGGTCTGCATGACACGCGCATCCCCGCGGTCATGGGCTTTGTCGCCTACTGGGTGATCGGACTGCCCGTGGCGATGCTGCTGAGCTGGCAGTGGCAGATGGAAGCACGCGGCGTTTGGTGGGGATTAGCGGCAGGGTTGTTTGTCGCTTGCGTGACCCTGGGACCACGGTTGCGACAGCACCTGCGGCGGATGACGCGCCCCTAACGCTTCTGCTGCTTTTTCTTCGGAGCGCCGGCCGCCTTCCATTCGGGAATCCACTCCGCTGACTCCGTGCGTGCTTGTTTCAGATAGTCGCTGATTTTTTTAGCAATTTCCGGATGCTTCGCGACCACGTTGGTTTGTTCCGCAACATCATTTTGGGTATCGTATAATACGATGGTCTGATCGGGACCGCCACGGCGAATTCCCTTCCAGCGTCCTTGATACAGTGCTGCCTGAGAGAAGCCCCCTTCATGAAATTCCCAGTAGAGAAATTCCTGCGGAGCCTGTGCATTTCCCAACAGGGTGGGCACGATGCTGACGCCATCCACTTTCGTGCTCGCCGGCGCTTTGCCCAAGTCCGCCGCCGTGGGCAACCAATCGGCGAATGATCCGACAAAATCAGAAGTCTTGCCCGCCGGCACCTTGCCCGGCCACCATGCGATGAAAGGCACACGAATGCCGCCATCCGTGAGGCTGCGTTTGATACCTGTGAACGGACCGGATGGTTGGAAACGTGTCAAATCATGCCCGCTCTCATTGTGCGGGCCGTTGTCACTGGTGAAAATCACGAGCGTGTTTTGCGCGATGCCGATTTTTTCCAGATGCTCCAGCATGCGCCCCACTTGGCGATCCAACCTTTCAATCATCGCGGCATGACCACGATCTTGCGCAGGCCAGGGTTTATCAGCATAGGATCCATAGTCCGGCACATGTGCACCATCCTTCAAAGCGCTACGGCGCTCATTATTCGCATGCGGCGTGACCATGCTCCAGTAGAGGAAAAAAGGCTTGGAGGACTTTTCTGAGACAAACTTCACCGCCTCATCGGCAAACAAGTCATCAGCGAACTGCACCGCTTTGGTCGCATAGCCTCCCCCTTTGTTGCCAACCGGCACCACCACATTCGCCAGTTTTTCCTTCTCATCATTGCGCCACAAATGATCCGGAAAATGATTGTGGGCGTGCGTGTGATTGAGATAGCCGTAAAATTGATCAAAGCCCTGATTTTTCGGCAATCCCTCCTCAGTGCCATCGTGTTCTCCCAACCCCCATTTGCCGATACAGGCCGTGCGATAGCCCGCCTTTTGCAGCATGGTTGCCACGGAAACATCCGCCTTCGTGAGTCCGACAGCCGCTTTATTGCCGCGCACCCGCGTGTGCCCCTGGTGCTGTCCAGTCATCAACACACAGCGCGATGGCGCGCATACCGTGGCGCCTGAATAATAATGGCTGAACCGCATCCCCTGCTGCGCCATTTTGTCGATGTGCGGCGTGGCGATCACTTTTTGCCCGTAGCAACCCAACTCCCCGTATCCCAGATCATCCGCCATGATCCAGATCAAATTCGGCGTTTGGGCGTGAACCACCTGGGAGCCTACCAAGAACAACACGAACAAATTTTTTGCGAATCGCTTCATGACACCGAGCATACGATACCAGAATTTCCCTGCAACCATAATGCCGCAGTAAGAGGCAAATACGCGCACCACGAAAACAACATGCACTCTTGCAAAAATTCCCAACGATTCCTGTCACAAATGCGTATTCTCATGACAATCATGAGTGAAAGGCCATGATTCCCGCAACACTCCATCCTGAAGATAACGCCATGACGCAGCAGAACTTTTCCCAGTTGATGCGCGAGCACCACGCCACGCTCAGTGCCTACGCCCGCGTCATCACGCGTGATGCCGCCCACACGGACGAGTTGGTGCAGGACACCTTTGTCACCGCTTGGCACAACATCGAAAAATTCGACATCACCCGCGACATCGCCGCCTGGCTGCGCGGCATCGCCCGCAACAAATGGCGCGAAACCTGCCGCCGCAACGGTCGAGAGGTCGCCATGGATGAAGCCTCCTTGCTCGCTCTCGAGGAAACCGTCCACGAATGGCAGGCGGACCAACCGGAAATTTTCGAGCGACTCGCCGACTGCCGCTCACGCCTGCCCGAGGCACTCTCCGAGCCACTGCGCGTTTGTTACGACGAAGCACGCAGCGGACGCGATGCCGCCGACATTCTCCAGATTAATGAAGCCACCTTGCGCAAACGCCTCGAACGGGCCCGCGAAGCCTTGCGCATGTGCCTTCAAGCCCACACACAAACCACACCAAGCACCCTATCATGAAACCAGAATCCGAAGATCCCCAATCCTTGCTGCTCGATGCCCTCTTGCAGGAGCAAAACCGCACCAATCGCGAGTCCTCGCTCCAAGCGATCGAAGCCGCCATCGCCGCCAGCTCCGTCGACGGCACTCACACCCACAAGCGCAAGAGCCGCGCCCCGTGGTTGGTCGGTATCGCAGCCACAGCAGTTCTCAGCGCCGCCTTGCTGCACCAGCAGGGAGTGTTTCGCCGCAACGAGGCGATTGTCGCCTATCACGATGCCAGCAAACTGGTACGGGAGGAATCCAGAAATCTGCAGAAACCTGCGGACATACCCGCCGAACGCAACATCACAGAGTCCCCCACGCTCGCTACGCCACTAACTTCTCCTCCTGTCAATCGGCCAGAGCAGAAGCATGAATGGCATGCAGCTGATGAATCCCTGAAAGCCAAAGTAAACCAAGTGCGACCCACTCCCGTCGAAGAAAACAAACCAACCGTTGGGGATAAGGCTGTCGATCGTCAATCTCAGCTTGCCGCTGCTGCGCCAAGAAAAGAGGCTGAATATACCGCCGATGCTGCTCCACCACCCGCCACAGCCGCGCCACTTCCTACACGCGGACTGGAAAAGGATTTGTCTATGAGAGAATATGGTCGGATGACGGGCATGTCAGCAGACCAACCTTCACCCGGCGATCGCTACGGTTCCTTGGTCGATCCCTCGTGGAAAAATCCGCGCGAAAACGCCCTCTCCACGTTCTCCGTGGATGTGGACAATGCCGCCTACTCGAACATCCGCCGCATGATCGAAGAAGGCCGCACCATCCCCGCCGATGCCGTGCGCATTGAGGAATGCATCAATGCCTTCGACTACGCCTACGCCCCACCCGCGAACGGTGATGCATTCGCCGTTCATCAGACACTGCGTCCTTGTCCGTGGAATGAAAAAAACGCATTGCTGCGCATCGGCATCAAAGGCCGCGAAATTCCTAACAACGAACGCCCCGCCAGCAATCTGGTGTTTCTCATCGATGTCTCGGGCTCGATGCAATCCCCGGACAAGCTGCCCTTGGTGAAGGAATCGCTCAAGCTGCTGCTCAGCCGCCTCGATGAACGCGACAGCGTTTCCTACGTGGTCTATGCCGGATCCGAGGGCGTGGTGCTCCCCCCCACCACCTTGGATGAAAATGGCCGCGCTCGTGCCGTGAAAGCACTCGATCAACTCAGCGCCGGTGGCTCTACCAATGGCGGTGCGGGCATCCAGCGCGCCTATCAGATTGCCCAGGAGCAATTCCGCAAAGGTGGAGTCAATCGCGTGATCCTGTGCAGCGATGGCGATTTCAACGTAGGCGTCACCGATAAGAGCCAGCTCGTTTCCCTCGTCAAGCAACGCGCCGAATCGAACATCTACCTGAGCGTGCTATCCTTCGGCACCGGCAACCTCAACGATGATATGTTAGAAAACATCTCCCGCGATGGCAATGGCAACTACTACTACATCGATGGCATCCGCGAAGCGCGCAAGGTCTTCCTGCAAAAACTCAGCGGCACGCTCGTCACGATCGCCAAAGACGTGAAACTGCAGCTCGAGTTCAATCCCGCCCGCGTCGCCTCGTATCGTCTGATCGGCTATGCCAATCGCCAGTTGCGTGATGAGGATTTCAAGAACGACAAGGTCGATGCCGGCGACATCGGTGCTGGTCACGAAGTCACGGCGTTTTATGAAATCGTGCCTGCTGGTGCGGCCACAACTACCGAAACCGACGGACTGAAATATCAGCCCAGCGCCCCCCAACCAGCGCCCGCTCCTGCATCCGAGGCCCATACAGATGAATGGCTTACCGTAAAGCTGCGCCACAAGCATCCCGAAGGCGACATCAGCAAACTGCAAGAGCACATCCTGCGCGGTGAAATCGGTGCCTTCACCGATGCCGATACCGACTTCCGCTTTGCCGCGGCGGTGGCGATGTTTGGCATGAAACTCCGCAGCTACAGCCACTTCGGCAGTTCATGGGAAGACGTGCGCAAGCTCGCCACCCAAGGACTCGGCGACGATGCCAAAGGAGAGCGCTCCGCCTTCATCGATCTGTTGCGTCGCTTGCCGGGGCAGTGAGAAACCGCGATCACAAGACAAGGGCATGAGGTTCGCCTCATGCCCTTTCGCTTAGGGCGCTCCATCTTCCCTGTGACAATCATGCCCCGCTCTGCGGCGAACATTTTCTTGCAAGACAGGCATCCCTGACTAGCTTCTCTACGCAATGCAAGCTGACATCAACGCACACAAGATCGCACGGCGCGACTGGCTGAAAACTTTATCACTTGGCGGCCTCGGTTCTCTGGCCGCTCAGTCGGTTCACGCGGAGAGCGATCCTTTTGCCAAAGCAGACAAAGTGCGCGGCATCATCTACATGGTGTCCGACGGCATGAGCCCGGGCGTGCTGACGATGGCACAGGCATTTTCCCAGCAGATTCGCGGTAAAGGCACTCGCTGGTGGGATCTCATCAACGACCACAAATCCGCACGCGGCTTGATGGATACAGCATCCGCCAACTCCATGGTCACAGACTCCGCCGCCGCGTCCTCCGCCTGGGGTGGTGGGCAGCGCGTGAACAATGGCATGATCAATTACACACCCGCAGGAAAAGCCATCACGCCCATCGGAGCGATCCTCAAAGAAAAAAACCGCCGCATCGGATTGGTGACAACCGCTACGGTCACCCACGCCACACCCGCCGGATTTGCCGCCGCAGTCACGGATCGCAACAATGAAGACTCCGTCGCGGAACAATACTTAAACCGCGTGGATGTCATCCTCGGTGGTGGCTCGGCATATTTTGATGGCAAAGAGCGCAAGGACAAAAAAGACCTCTTCGCCGCCTATCAAAATGCAGGCTATCAAGTTCTGTCGCAACGCGATGCCTTGCTCGGCTCGCGCGAAGAAAAACTTCTCGGCACCTTTTCTCCCAGCCACATCCCCTACTCCATCGACCGCCAGCAAAGCGCCGAAATGCAGAAACAAATCCCCACACTCGCGGAAATGGCGAAGGCTGCTGCCACAAGATTTTTAGAGGGAAGCACGCCGTTTCTTTTGCAAATCGAGGGTGCCCGCATCGACCACGCCGCCCACCTAAACGACATCGGTGCCCTGCTCCACGAGCAACTGGAGTTCGATGACGCCCTGGCACAAGTGCTCAGCCTCACAGCGGCTCATCCTGATATCCTAGTCGTCGTCACCAGCGATCACGGCAATTCCAATCCCGGCCTCAACGGCATGGGCGCTTCGTATAAAAACAGCACCAAGTGCTTCCAGCGCATTGCTAAGATGAAGGAGTCTCACGAAAGCATGTTTGCTCGTTGGAAAAAAACTCCCCAACAAGATCTCACGGCTCTCGTGCGCGAGGGGCTGGGTTTTGACCTTGAGGCAGAAGAAAAACAGGCACTCCTGGAAATGCTGGAGAAAACAACAGCTATCGAATGGAACCACCAGTTGGCGAAACCCGAGGGCTTGCTCGGGCAGTTCGCCGGCAATCACACGGGCGTCGGCTGGACCGGCACCACCCACACATCCGATCCCACACTGGTCTCCGCCATTGGACCGCAATGCGAGCGATTCTCCGGCATGGTGATCAATACCGATGTGTTCCGGCACTTCACAGAATTACTAGGTTTCTAGTAATTCATGAATCATCACACACCCAAGCCACCCGTGGCCTGGTCCATCGCGTGATCCACGATTTTTGCCGCCAGTGCTTCGGTCGCGCGATCGAGCTCTTGCACCGCTTGTTTCAGCCGATGGGCTTCTTTGCCATCCAGCGCATGACGCACATCGGCTCGAGCGGCTTCGATGGTTTGCCGTTCCTCGTCGCTCAGCCAATCGCGCCCGATCGCCAGCGCACCGTCCACGGCAGGAAGAAGCTCTTCCGCTTTCAGCTTCGCTTCGGTCCATACCCGCTCGGCCATGTCGTCAAAGGCATGCTCCACCGATTCACTGACCATTTGACCGACCTTTTCATCGCTCACATCCACGGCGGAATTTTCGATCACCAGAATGCGATCCACTCCCGTCGCCACATCGCGCGCCAGCACTTCAAGGATGCCATTTTCATCGAGGCGGAACTGCACGCCGATACGCGCCTGCCCTTTCGCCGCCGGTTCAAACGGCACATCCACCTGACCCAGTTCCCAGTTGTCGCGCGCCATTTCACGCTCTCCCTGCAACACGCGCACGCGCATCGCCTTCTGGCCGGCGACGGCATTCGTAAACATTTCCCCCGCCTTGCAAGGGATCGTGGTGTTGCGGGGAATCAGGACATTCATCAGTCCGCCAAGAGTTTCGATGCCCAGACTGAGCGGCGTCACATCTAACAACACCATCTGCTTCATCGCGCCGCTGAGCATGCCTGCCTGAATCGTGGCACCCAGTGCGATCGCCTCATCGGGGTGTTGGGAAACATCCGCCACACGACCAAAACACTGCTCCACCGCCGCGCGCACTGCGGGAATGCGGGTGCTGCCACCGACGAGAACCACCGCATTCACTTCCTGCGGCAGCAGTCGCGCATCGTTCAAGGCCTTGTGACAGCAGGCGATCGTGCGCGCGATCCATGGCTGCATCCATTCCTGCCACTGCGCCCGCGTCAGCACGGTGGAGAAGCTGTTTTCTCCATCAAAAAACGGCAGGGAAAACGTCTCCTCTTCCCGCTCCGACAGCACACATTTCACCCGCTCCGCCTCCATCAGCCAACGCGCACGCTGCTGCGGCACCAGGTCATCCAAGGTCATGCCTGCCTGGCGCGCCATCGCCTCGGCCATCGTGCGATCGAGATCATCGCCGCCGAGCCGGGTATCGCCATGCGTCGCCAGCACTTGAAAGACGCCTTCCTGCATTTCGAGAATCGACAAATCAAACGTACCTCCGCCGAGGTCATACACCGCCACGCGCGAGCGATCGCCGAGTTGATCCAATCCGTAACACAAGGCCGCAGCGGTGGGTTCATTGATGATGCGCACGACCTCCCAGCCCGCCAGTTCGCCCGCGCGTTTGGTCGCCTGGCGTTGGCCATCGTGAAAATAAGCAGGCACCGTGATCACCGCCTTGCGCAGTGGTTGGCCGAGACGCCACTCCGCGACACGCTTGAGTTCAGAAAGAATCAGGGCGCTGATCTCTTCGGCGGATTTTCCTAACAAAAATTCACGATCGGCGGCATCCAGATCGCGCCCCATGAAGCGTTTGACGCTCGTGATCACCCGTCCGCCCTCGAGCGCACGACGCCGCAGGGCCTTGCGCCCCACTTCCACCGCGCCATCCTCCCCGATCCATACCGCGCTGGGCATGATGCGTTTGCCCTCTTCATCGGCGAGCAGAAGGGGAAATCCAGAATCGACCACGCCGATGGCGGAATTCGTCGTACCGAGGTCAATGCCGACAATGGGATCATTCATAATCTGTGAGAATCACGCCTTGATCGCGACGACTTTTTGGCGGAACAGTTGATACAATTCGTCCACATCGCCCGCAAACATCATGCGCTCGCGCGTTTCCGGCTTGGTGAACATGCGCGCGATCGCGGCGAGGGCGTGGAGGTGTTTTTGATACGACTTCAGCGGAGAAATGAACAGCACCACGAAGTGCACCGACTCGCGGTCCTGTGCCACAAAGTCGATCCCGGCACGCGAGCGCCCGAAGACCGCCACCACTTCATTGATGTGCTCGGAAAACGCATGCGGGATCGCCACGCCGCCGCCCACACCCGTGCTAATCATCGCCTCGCGCTGGCGCAGGCTGTTCGAAACTTCCGAGCGCCACTCCGGAGAAAAATCTCCCACTCCAATCAAATGATCTAACAATTCATCCATCGCTTCCCAACGATCCCCCGCCTGCAAATCAGGCAAGATGTGGCTCGGAGTAAGGATTTCTGATAACTTCATGGAAAGGGACGTGCGAACCTGTAATAGCGAATCAGCACGCTGGCAAGTTGTTTTTAGCAGGATAAGAACCGTTTTAGGATGGCACAACCGCCCACGCTGGCCGCTCATCCTCAAAGGTTAGTCGCTGTCCACTGTGAGGATGATCACAAGACAAGCGCCAGGCATGCAACAACATCGGCTCATCGCTGCAATCCAAGGTCTGCGTCGCCGCAATTTTTTTCTCCGGCAAATAGGTGGGATCGCCACAAACGGGAAAGCCCAAATGCCACAGGTGAACGCGGATCTGATTGGTGCGGCCGGTGTGCAGCGAGGCTTGCAAGAGAGCCGTGCCGTCATCGTATCGGTGCAGCACTTCAAAATCCGTGCAGGCGGACTGCCCCTCTTCTTCATCGATGTCGCGCGAGCCTGCGGCATCCGGCTGCATGGAAATCGGAGCCTCGCAGCGGTGCTGCTGCCAATCCGGCTGGCCCTGCACGCGGACCAGGTAGGTTTTTTCCATCGTATGCTTTTGGAACTGCCGCTGCATAGTTGCGCAGATCGGCCGTGTGCGTGCGAAGAGAACCAGTCCCGCGGTATTCGCATCCAGCCGGTGCACCGGACGCGGCGCAGGGTGGACGACCTGATTGATGATGTGTTGCAAGGTATTGCGATGGAAGCGCCCGCAGGGATGCATGGGCAGCGGCGCGGGTTTGCGGATCACGATCAAGGCGCTGTCTTCGTAGAGAAAACGGATGTCCGCATTCACATCAGGTTCGGCAGCCAATGTCATGCGTTGCTCGTAGCGTTCGCCACCGCGCACGACTTGCGTGCCCGTCACAACCTCTCCACGCGCGTTGGTAAAGCGCCCATCTTCCAGCCGCTGGCGCCACTCGCTTTCCTCGATGTGAGGGAACAGGCGCACCAACAGATCGAACAAGGTCCAGCCATCGAAGTCCTGCTTGATGAACAGCGGACGGATGTTTTCATACGGCACACTGCCGGGCAAAGGATGGACCACCTGGGCCAGCGCGAGTCGGCGCTTTTCCAGAGTCATCTGCATTTTTTCCTCCTCGCTCACGTAGCAGTACGGGCACGACTCACCTTCCACATAGCGCGGATCCTGTTGCTCTTCTAACTCGAGCGGAGCCTGGCAATGGAAACAAATCGCCGAGGGCGTCTCGCGCAGACTGGGGTCGAGCCCGACGCGGTGATCGAACACAAAACACTCGCCGTCATAGTGATCACCGCCCACTTCCTCGAAGTACTTCAGGATCCCGCCATCGAGCTGGAAGATATTTTCAAAGCCCTGCAACTCCATGTAGGGAGCCGCTTTTTCACAACGGATGCCACCGGTGCAAAAGGTGACAATCGGTTGTTTTTTCAGCTCCTCCGGCAGCTTCGCCACGGCATCGGGGAACTGGCGAAAGGTATCCACCCCGATGGGTATGGCATTGCGAAACGTGCCGAGCTTGACCTCGTAGTCATTGCGGGTGTCCAGCAGGGTCACGGGGCGGCCTTCATCGAGCCACTGTTTCAGGGTCGCGGCCGGCAGATGGCGTGACGTATACTTTGCCGGATCCACCTCCGGCACGCCAAACGAGATGATTTCCTTTTTGATGCGCACCAGCATGCGATTGAACGGTTGATGATCGCTCTCGCTGAACTTCGCCTGGAATTTCTCCAGCCCGGGAATGCTGCGCACCACCGCGATGAGATG
>Ga0315909_10003522_pt1 | contig 18996 bp, 17 predicted proteins | sample LakEriMetagenome_11_FD_203527 | JGI IMG/M metagenome (GOLD analysis project Ga0315909, IMG submission 203527) | Freshwater fungal communities from buoy surface, Lake Erie, Ohio, United States - Buoy 2 MA125 | ecosystem: Environmental > Aquatic > Freshwater > Lake | place: USA: Lake Erie, Ohio... | reverse complement strand
CGCTGGTGGCGACGATCATGCGGAGGCGGAAGAGGGCGAGCCAGGTGACGGTGAGGGACGCGGCGATGATCCATGGGATGAGCCAGCGGCGCCATTGCCATGCGAGAGAGTGGCGGTCGCGCACGAGGGAGGGGTCGGCCGAGCGTCCGTCCATGAGGCGGTCGGCTGAGTAGATGATGGAGACGGAGAGGGCGAGGGCGGCGAATTCTTCGGGTATGACATCGGTGCCGGTGGCCTTGCCGAAGGCGGCGAGCCATGCGGTGGCGACGGCGGCGGCGTCCATGCCGGTGGCGCTGAGGGCGGCAGCGATCCCTGCGGATGGGGAGGGTGTGGTGCGGGGATCGGCAGGGGGCATGGTGGTGGTGGGGGCGATGTATTCACCAGAGGGAGGGAAGGTGCAAGCCGCGGGGGGTGGGAGGGGTTGCAAGAGAGGGAGAATTGGTGCAGGATGAGGGAGTGTCCCGTTCACCCAAGCAGAAACCAGATGCGGCCGGCCTTGTGAGGCGACTGCGGGAAAAGACCGTGGCTTTGAGTCAGGGGGGCACGGATGCTGGCGCGGGGCATCGGGTGGGATTGTTTCCGCAGGTGGGCTGGGCTGGGAGGAATTACCGGTTTGCGAGGGAGGTGCTGCTGCCGCAGATTTTTTCGCTGCGGGGCGGGGCTCTGCAGCGGCCTGATCTGCTGACGCATGAGAATTCCGAGTTTCAGGTGACGTGGATCGGGCATGCCTCGTTTCTGATTCAGACGGAGGGCATCAATGTACTGGTTGACCCTGTGTGGTCGAACTGGCTGGGGTTCATCAAGCGGGTGCGGCATCCCGGGCTGGCGATTGAGGATCTGCCGCCGATTCATGCGGTCCTGATCACGCATGCGCACTTTGATCATCTTCATCTGGGTGGTCTTGGGAAGATTGGGCAGGGTCAGCCGATTTTTGTGCCTGAGGGAGTGGGGCAACTGGTGCGGAAGCGGGGGTTTGGGGACATTGTGGAGATGGGGCACTGGGGGAAGGCGAGGCTGGGGCCACTGGAGATCATTTTTACGCCGAGCAAGCATTGGGGTGCGAGGATGGTGCATGACGTGCACCGGAATTTCGGGGGGTATCTGATCCGGAACAGTGCGGGCCGGACCGTGTATCATTGCGGGGACAGTGCGTATTTCGGTGGGTTTACGGAGATTGGGTCGGCTGGTTCCATTGATCTGGCGATTCTGCCGATTGGGGCTTATCGGGCGATGAGTGGGCGGGAAGTGCATATGAATCCCGAGGAAGCGCTGGAGGCCTTCCGGGATCTGGGGGCGCGGACGATGGTGCCGATGCATTACGGGACGTATCCGCTGGGGGGAGAGCCGATGCATGAGCCGCTGGAGCGGTTGGAGGCGGCGACGCGGGAGCGCGGGCTGGAGGAAGCTGTGCGGGTGCTGGAGGAAGGTCGGCCGATTCTGCTGTGAGGGTGGGGCTGGCAGCGGTCGTGTTGGCGTTTGTCCTGATGGGGACTCGGGAGGTGGCGTGGTGTGGAAGCGGGGAGGGATCGAGCCGGGTAGTTTTTGTGAAACCTGTGCTGGGGAGGGCTTTGTTCAGTCATGAGGAGACTGCGCTGCTGCAGGTCGAGTGCGAGCGGGTGGCGGGCTGGCTGGCGCGGCGGGCGGCGGTGGATTTGACGCTGGGGGTGCTGGGGGGGAGTGGGGCGGCGGTCGAGCGGGGGCGGAGGATGCTGGCATTGGCGATGCATCTGGATCCTGCGAATGTGCTGGCGGCGCGGGTGGCTGACCGCTGGGGGGATGGGAAGGATCCCGAGCTGGCGGGACCTGATGAGAATCTGCGGGTTTTCACTGATTTTCTGGTGCGGGTGTCCGAGCGGAAGGCGGCGAATCCCGAGGCGGCCGGTCGGCAGGCGCTGCTGGCGAGGTTTCTGGTGCGGTTGGCTGCCGATGTGGATCCGGGGAATGAGGAAGCGGTGTACCGGAGCGAGCGGCAGGACCGGGAGGGTCAGGGACCGCCATGGAAGTCGCTGCTGGCGGGACGGCTGGGTGGTGGGCGGAGCCGGCGCTGAGGTTTTTCATCCGTGCATGGTGGGCAGAAATCCCTGGCCAAGGAGGCGTGGCTGCGTTGGAATGGGCGGCCTGAACTTTCCGAACTCTGCTGCCATGACTGACGATTCTGCGACCCCCTGGTACCGGCTCTTGAACCGCCATCATTGGTTTGTGTTCATCATGGCGTCGCTGGCGTGGATGTTCGACTGTCTGGATCAGCAGCTTTTCAATCTGGCGCGGGATTCGGCGATGGCGCAGTTCTTTGGCAAGGGGAGTCCGGAGGCCACGAAGTACGGAGGGATTGCGACGGCGATTTTTGTGGCTGGGTGGGCGATGGGAGGGTTGATTTTCGGGACCGTGGGAGACCGGGTGGGGCGGGCGCGGATGCTGACGATTACCGTGCTGATGTATTCGCTGTTCACGGGGTTGTCGGCTTTTTCGAAGGGGTTTGTGGATTTTGCGGTGTATCGGTTCATTACGGGGCTGGGTGTGGGGGGGGTGTTCGGGTTGGCGGTGGCGCTGGTGGCGGACACGCTGCCTGACCGGGCGAGGCCGCATGCGCTGGGGTTGTTTCAGGCGCTTTCCGCGGTGGGGAATGTGACGGCGGCGCTCATAGCGATTGTGGTGGGCTGGATGGAGGCCACGCAGCGGATCCGCCCGGGTTCGTCGTGGAGCAGTCTGTTTCTGATTGGGGCGGCTCCGGCCTTCCTTGTGGTGTTCATTGCGTGGAAGATGAAGGAACCGGAGAAGTGGGTGCGGGCGCGGGAGGCGGGGCAGAATGGCGGGGCGAAGATGGGATCGTACGGGGAACTGCTGGGCAATGAGCGGTGGAGCGGGCGGGCGTGGGCTGGATTGGTGCTGTGTCTGTCCGGGGTTGTGGGGGTATGGGGCATTGGATTTTTCAGTCCGAAGCTGATTGGGGACGTGCTGAACCGGGCGCTCGCGTCCGAGGTGAAGCCTGAGGAGATCGATGGTTACAAGACGATCTGGAAGGGGATCACGCTGATGATGCAGAACGTGGGGGCCTTTTTTGGGATGATGACGTTCACGAAGCTGGCGGGTCGGTATGGACGGAAGCCTGTATTTGCCGTGGCCTTCCTTGCGGCTCTGGTGAGTACCTTTGTGTGTTTCAGGTTTCTGGAGACGAGGGCGCAGATTTTCTGGATGATTCCGCTGATGGGGTTCTGCCAGATGTCGTTGTTTGCGGGTTATGCGATTTATCTTCCGGAGTTGTTTCCGGTGAATCTGCGGAGCACGGGAACGAGTTTCTGTTATAATGTGGGGCGGTTCATTGCGGCGGCCGGTCCGTGGACGCTGGGGTATCTTGCGGTGTGGCTGGCGCAGGGGAGCAGTGATGCGGCGAAGCTTGAAGGGTTCCGGGATGCGTGCTGCTGGATGAGTCTGATTTTCCTTGTGGGGATGGCGGCGCTGAAGTTCCTGCCGGAGACGAAGGGTCGGCTGCTGCCGGAGGACGAGGATGCGGCGGCGGCAGCGCGCTGAAGCTGCGGGAGGTGATGACGATGCTGATTGACACGCATGTGCATCTGGATTCGGACGTCTTCCGTGGGGAAGAGGAAGCCGTTGTTTCCCGTGCTGCTGCCGCGGGGGTGACGCGGATGGTGGCGATCGGCTGCGATCTGGAATCGAGCCGCGGGGCGCTGGCCCTCGCGCGGCGGTTTCCGGGGGTGCGGGCGACGGTGGGGGTGCATCCGACCTATGTCACGGAAGTCACGGATGACGACTGGCTGGAGCAGCTTCGGGAGATGGCTCAGGATCCCTGCTGTGTGGGCATCGGGGAGACCGGGCTGGATTTTTATCATGCGGCTCCGGATGGGTGGAGCGAGGCCGCGTACCGGGATCGGCAGCGGGAGTTTTTCGGGGCGCAGCTTGGGCTGGCGGCCGGGTGCGGATTGAATGTGGTGGTGCATCAGCGCGACCGGGTGGGTCGGGGCAGCTGGGAAGAGATCCGGGCGATGGTGGGGCCATGGGATGGGCGGCTGCGCTGTGTTTTTCACTGCTGGGTGCATCCGTGGAGTGAGGCGGCGCCGGTGGTGGCGGCTGGGCATGTGGTGGGATTTGGCGGAGTGGTGACTTATCCGAAGGCAGAGGACGCGGCGCGTGCGGCGGCCGAGGCCCCGCTGGGAACCTTTGTACTGGAGACGGACGGACCGTATCTGGCTCCCGTGCCCTACCGTGGGAAGCGGAACGAGCCTGCTTATCTGAGGCAGACGGCGGAGAAGGTGGCGGCCCTGCGTGGGATGAGTGTCGACGTGCTGGCGGAAGCGACCAGCGCGGTGGCCGACGGCTTTTTCCGTGGGGGGCGTGGCAGCAGCCGGGCAACACAGCAATGACGATGGAAGCGATTGCGGAGAGGCTGCGGGAGATCCGCGGGATCATGGCTGCGGCCGAGCGGAAGAGCGGCCGGACCGAGGGATCCGTGCGTCTCTGTGCGGTCTCGAAGACCTTTCCTGCGGAGGCTGTGGAAGAGGCCATCGCGGCTGGGCAGATGCTTTTCGGGGAGAGCCGGGTGCAGGAAGCTGCCGCGAAGATTGCGGCGGTGCCGCCCGGGGCCGAGTGGCATTTCATCGGGCATCTTCAGTCGAACAAAGTACGGAAGATCCTGCCCTTGTGCCGGCTGTTTCACGCGGTGGATTCGCTGGCGCTGGCAGGGGATTTCAGCCGGATTGGCGGTGAACTGGGCGTGACTGCGGCGGTCCTGCTGCAGGTGAATGTGGCGCGGGACGGGGCGAAGTTCGGGGTTGATCCCGAAGCGGCGGAGCGGGTGCTGGCGGCGATGGCGGTGCTGCCGCGGCTGGAAGTCCGCGGGCTCATGACGATTCCTGCGCTGAGCCGGGATGGGGAAGAAGCGCGCGGGCATTTTGCGGCGCTGCGGGAACTGCGCGACCGGCTGGTGGGCCGCACGGGGCTGCCGTTGCCCGAGTTGAGCATGGGGATGAGTGGAGACTTCGTGGAAGCGATTGAGGAAGGTGCGACGATTATCCGTGTGGGCAGTGCGATTTTCGGGGGTCGCTGAGGGGCTTCAGTCGCGTCCTTCTTCGCGGACGCGGATGAAGCGCTGGAGGGCGAGGAGACCGACCGGGGCGACGAGCACGAGTGCGGCGATGACCGTCCAGAGTCCGCTGGGGTTCGGGGTTCCGCCTGCGGGGTAGAAGGCCGTGAAGATGAAGCCGAAGAGGGCTCCGTTGAGGAGTTTTCCGATGAGGAGGGGGACGTAGGAGAGAGATGCGTAGGAAGCCTCCTGACCCTTGGGGGCGATGGCCGCGGCGTACTCGTAGACCCTTGGGGAATAGAACGCCTCGCCGATGGAGAAGCCGATCTGCCAGAGCACGATCATGATGTACCATGGATTGACGGGGCCTTTGAGTTCCATGTAGCCGTGGCCGATCCAGTGGCCGAGCGTGCCGTTGGCGAGTCCGGCGAAGGCGGACGGGGGCAGGCACATGAAAAGGAAAGAGGCAGCTGTGAGGAATCCGCCGACGATGACCATGGACCATGAGGAAGCGCGGCGGGTGAGCACGCCGATGACGGGAGCCAGCACGAGGATGAGGATGCCGTTGATGGCATTGAAGCGGCCCACTTTCACATCCGGGCCGAGTTCCTGCATGGTGAACTTCGGCAGGACGTAGTCCATGACATTGAAGACCACCTTGAGGCAGCCGATGAACGCGAGGAAGGCGAGGAGGCGACCGAAGCCAGGTTCGCGGATGAGTTTTCCGAAGACGGCGGCCGCGGCCTTGGCGGAAGAGCGGATGGTGGCACCGATGGATTGTCCCGCGGTGTCTGCCGGGGAGTCCGGCGCATCGCGGGGCAGCAGGAAGATGAATGGGAGGAGGAGGGCTTCGATGGCGAAGCTTGTGAGGAGGAGCGTGCGGTAGGGCGAGAGGCCTGCGATGGCGAGCGGGCCACCTGGCGTGGCACCTGACTTGACGGCATCGAAGATGAACCATGAGACCATGAAGCCGAAGTTCATGATGGCGTAGAAGAGCGAGAAGGCGACCGTGCGCTGTTCCGTGGTGGTGACCTTGCGGAGGGCTGCCACGAGAACCGGCGTGCAGAGCGCCTCGCCGACTGCGAGTGGAAACAGGCCGAACGCGAGGGCGACGAACGGATGTCCGGTGAAGGCCATGACGAGCCGGGTGAGCAGGCAGAGGGTGACACCGATGATGAGGGTACGGCGGATTCCGATGGCATCGGTGACCGAGCCGACGAGCAGGGTGATGACCGACATGGTGATGGCCCATGTGGTGATGAGGGCCGAGGTCTGGGCGTCCGAGAAACCGAGGTCGGCTGCCATCCACAGGACGAGCGTGCTGTTGAGGAGTTTGTAGGCCGTGACGCTGAAGAGTTTGAGGGCGAAGGTGAACCAGAGGGCCGGGGGCGCGCTGCCGAGGCGGAGCATGGCGAAGGCACCCACTCCGAGGATGGAGAGACCGATGACCGTGCCCGGGACCACGCCGAAGCCGAGTTTGCGTGCCGAGAGGAACCCGACGAGCGTGCAGAAGAGAGCGAGGAGCAGCGAGCGGAGCAGCAGAGTGCCGGGGTGCGGGGAAGAAGGCATGGCGGGCGGAACGGGGTCGGAGTCGTCAGGGTGGGGCCGGAAGCGTGGAGTCACAAGCCCGGAGGAACGGGTGCCGCCTGCTTCCATGATGATGGAAGTGGCTTGCGGGGATGCCCGCGAGCGTTTCTGGTGCGCCGCTCCGAAGATTTCCCATGACGACCCCGGTCAGTACCCAGTTCTACCATCATGAAGCCGACTTCCGCCTGCGCTGCGGGGAAGAACTTCCCGGGTTTACGATGGCGTATGAGACGTGGGGGGAACTGAATGCCGACCGGAGCAATGCGGTGCTGCTGTTTCATGCGCTTTCCGGGAGTCAGCATGCGGCTGGATACAATCCGTCCGTGCCGGGTACTGGTGAGCGATGGACCGAGGAATGCCATCATGGTTGGTGGGAAGATTTCATCGGGCCCGGCAAGGCCCTTGATACGGCGAAGTGGTTTGTGATCTGTGCGAATAGTCTTGGCGGTTGTTATGGGACGACGGGGCCGTCGTCGCTGCATCCGCGGACCGGGAAGCCATGGGGTTCTGCCTTTCCGCAGGTCACGGTGAGCGACAACGTGCGGGCGCATCTGCTGCTGCTTGATCATCTGGGAATCCGGTCGCTGCATGCGGTCATGGGTGCGAGTGTGGGAGGCTTGTGTGCCTTGAATCTGGCGACGACGGCTCCAGAGCGGGTGCGTCTGGTGGTGCCGATTGCGAGTGGCTGCCGGACGACCGTGCTGAACCGGCTGATCATTTTCGAGCAGATCATGGCGATTGAGAACGACCGGAATTTCCGCGGGGGAGATTAGTACGGGGGGGAACCTCCGACGTATGGACTGGCGCTGGCGAGGATGATTTCGCACAAGACCTTTGTGCATCTGGACGAGATCGAGAAGCGGGCGCGGGGGGATGTGCGGCAGCCGGACGAGGGTTTGAGCTGGTACCGTCTTCAGGACAATGTGGAGAGCTACATTCTGCATCAGGGCACGAAGTTCGTGCGGCGGTTTGATGCGAACACCTATCTGCGCATCTGCGGGATGTGGAGCAGTTTTGATCCCGTGAGGGAAGGCGGGGCGGAGTCGTGGGGGGAACTGCTCGGGCGCTGCCGGCGGCACCGGCATCATTTTCTGGTTTTCAGCATCGACAGTGATTTCTGTTTCTATCCGGAAGAGCAGGCCGCCCTCGTGCGGCATCTCGAGGATGCGGGAGTGAGTGTCATGCACATCACGGCGCACAGTCACAAGGGGCACGATTCCTTTCTGCTGGAGCCCATGCTGTACACGCCGCATCTGGTGTATGCGCTCGATGCTGCGCGGCCCGAGCCGGAAGCGGCGACTGATCCGGGGATGTGACCCGATGTGGTCAGGCTTCGAGGAATATCCTTGTGGTTCTTGGGGTGATGCCCGTGAGGAGGTGCCATGGAATGGTGTCTGCCAGGGCAGCCAGTTCCGTGGCGGTGATGGTGGTGTGGCCGTCCGTGCCGAGCAGGACGGCGGCGTCGCCGGCGGTTGGTGGTGAGTTGAGGTGGGAAACGTCCACCATGATCTGGTCCATGGTGATGCGTCCGAGGATGGGGCAGCGCTGGCCATGGATGAGGACGCAGGCTCCCTTGCCGGAAGCGTGGCGTGGGTAGCCATCGCCGTAGCCTGCGGTGATGGTGGCGATGCGCATGGGGTGCGGGGTCACGAAGGCGCGGCCGTAGCTGATCCCGTGTCCGGCTGGGAGGTCGCGCACGAGCGAGATGCGGGCTGACCACTGGAGGACGGGCTGGACGAGGTGCTGGCAGGCCGGGATGGGAGAGATTCCGTAGAGCAAGAGCCCGGTGCGGGCCATTTCGCCTGGCGGGTGCGGGTAGTCGGTCAATCCCGCGCTGTTGGCGAGATGGATGCGGAAGTGGCCGAACGAGCGGCGCCAATGCTGGACTGACTGCCGGAAGGCGGCGGCCTGCTGGAGAGTGAATTCCCGGTCTTCATCGGCTGAGGGAAAGTGGCTGCTGACGGAATCGAGCCGGAGGCAGGGATTGTGGTGGATGGCCTCGAGGAGTGGGGCGGCGTGTTCCGGGAGGGCACCGATGCGGCCCATGCCGGTATCGATGACGAGATTGACTGGCTGAATCCTCTGGAGACGGTCGGCGGCTTTGCTGAAGGCATTGATTTCCGCGAGGGACGAGACGGCTGGAATCCAGCCGCGGGCAGTGACTTCGCTGATTTCTTCCGGGAGGGACGGACTGAGAAGGTAGATGGGAGGGCAGGGGTGCGGGGTGGTGGCGGCGGCGGATGCGGCTGTTTCCGCTTCCTCCGGGCAGGCTACCGCAAAGGCTCCGACGGTGCCTGCGAGGGCGGCGGCGACCCCGGCGAGACCGTGTCCGTAGGCGTCCGCCTTGACGATGGCCATGACCAGTTCCGGTCCGCCTCCGGCGAGTCGGCCGACTGCCCGGGCATTGGCGCGGAGGGCGGCGCAGCTGATTTCCGCGCGGCAGCGGAGGCCGCGGGCGCGGGGAGGGTCCTGTGGTGCGCTGTCCGGCGTGCCCCAGCGCTGCGTTTCCTTCCATGGATCAGGGAAAGCAGCGGGTGAGGGATCAGTTCCTTGCGGGCGGTCGGGTGGCACTGGGTGGGCATGGTGGCGTGGACTGGATGCCGTGCAAGAGATGCGGCGTGGGAAGTTCCGGCTGAAACAGACGCTTGTCGGCGTCTGGCCTGCTGTCTAAGGAGCCGGATGATGCACTTCTGGAAAATGAACGGGGCGGGCAACGATTTCGTGGTTCTCGACAATCGGGATGGCCGCTACGGGCTGAGCCGCGGGCAGATTGCGGCGTTGTGTGATCGTCACCGCGGAGTGGGGGCCGATGGTTTGCTGGCGGTGGAGGTGGCGCAGGGCGGGGCTGATTTCCGGATGCGTTATTACAATGCGGACGGGGGAGAAGCTGAGATGTGCGGGAATGGGGCGCGGTGTTTTGCGCGTTTTGCGAACATGCTGAGCGGCTGGAAGCTTGAGTCGGTGACATTTGAGACGCCCGCCGGGGTGATTGGGGCGACCTTTCATGGGGACCATGTGCGGCTGCGGATGAGCGAACCGCACGACTGGCGGTCCGGGCTGCGGCTGGGCGTTGCTGGAACGGAACTGGGTGTGGAGTCGGTCAACACCGGGGTTCCTCATGCCGTGGTTTTGGTGGACGATCTGGAATCGGTTCCCGTGCGGGAGTGGGGGGCGGGGCTGCGGTATCATGAGGCCTTTGCGCCGAAGGGGACGAATGCGAATTTTGCGAAGGTGCTCGCACCTGGCAGTCTGGCGATCCGCACGTACGAACGGGGGGTTGAGGATGAGACCCTTGCGTGCGGGACGGGGATGGTTGCCTGTGCGCTGGTGCATGCCGTGCAGAGCGGCTGCGCGAGTCCCGTGCAGGTGCGGGTGAAGGGGGGGGACACGCTTGCGGTGGGATTTGTGCGTGACGGTGCGGGATTCCGCGACGTGACCCTGACTGGTCCAGCCGACCTTGTGTTTTCCGGTGAGATTCCGGTTCCAGCGTGAGCGCATCCGGGCGAATCGTAGACCTAATTCTTCAAGCCAACTCCTATCATCATGTACCGCGGCACTTTTACAGCCCTCTGCACTCCATTTACAGCTGACAACCGCGTCGATGAGGCGGCCTTCCGGAAGCTCATTGATTTTCAGTTTGCGAATGGGGTGACTGGGATTGTGCCTGTGGGGACGACGGGGGAATCGCCGACGCTTTCGCATGAGGAGCACGAGCATGTCATTGCGCTGGCGGCGAAGTTTGCGGATGGGCGGGGTCCGGTGATTGCGGGGACGGGGAGCAACAGCACGGATGAAGCGATTGAGCTGACGAAGGCCGCCGAAGCGGCCGGCTGCGAGGCTGTGCTGCAGGTGTGTCCGTACTACAACAAGCCGTCGCAGGAAGGATTGTTTCAGCATTTCAAGGCGATTGCCGATGCGACGAAGTGCAAAGTGATGCTCTACAGCATTCCCGGGCGGAGTGGGATTGAGATTGGCATTGAGACGACGGCGCGTCTGGCTGCGGCGTGTCCGAACATAGTTTCCATGAAGGAAGCGGGCGGCAGTGTGGAACGGGTCAATCAGCTGGTGGCGCAGTGTCCTGAAGCCTTCACGACGCTGAGCGGGGATGATTCGCTGACGCTGGCGTTCATGGCCGTGGGGGCGACCGGGGTGGTGAGTGTGGCGTCGAATGTGATTCCGCGTCAGATGAGCGATCTGGTGAAGGCGGCGCTGCAGGAGGATTACCGTGCGGCGCGCGGGATTCACCGGAAGTACTATCCATTGTTCAGTGCCTTTCTGAAGCTTGATACCAATCCTGTGCCCGTGAAGACGGCGCTCAAGCTGATGGGCATGAGCAATGGGAACCTGCGGCTGCCGATGGTGCCGATGGCGGCGGCGAAGGAGGACGAACTGCGGTCTGCGCTGGGGTCGGTCGGTGTCATCTGAACGAATCCGCAGTGAACCAAACCTGAGACATCATCGACATGAGCAGAAAAGACGGAAGACAGTCAGACCAGCTGAGGCCGGTGCGTTTCATTCCCCACATTGCGCCGCAGGCGAAGGGAAGTGTGCTGGCGTGTTTTGGGCGGACCCATGTGATCTGCACGGTGATGATTGAGGATCAGGTGCCGCGGTGGATGAAGGAGCAGGGAGTGCAGGGAGGCTGGCTGACGGCCGAGTATTCCATGCTGCCGGCCTCGACGCAGGACCGCAAGGCGCGTGACATTACGAAGGGGAAGCTCGACGGGCGGAGTCAGGAAATTCAGCGGCTCATTGGGCGGGCCATGCGTGCGGTCGTTGATCTGAGTGTGCTTGGGCAGCGGACGGTATGGATTGACTGCGATGTACTGCAGGCGGATGGCGGGACGCGGACGGCGGCGATCACGGGAGCCTGTGTGGCGTGTGCGATCGCCTTTGACCGGCTGGTGGCGGAGAAGAAGCTGTTCCGGTCGCCGCTTACGAAGCTGGTGGCGGCGGTCAGTGCGGGCATTTGTGGAGGGGAAGCGCTGCTGGATCTGGATTATCTGGAGGACCGGGATGCGGAAGTGGATGCTAATTTTGTGCTGACCGAGGGAGGGGAGTTTGTGGAGATCCAGGGGGCGGGGGAGGAGACTACGTTTACGGCTCCGCAGCTGGCGAGTCTGCTGGCGCTTGGGCATAAGGGGATTACGGAACTCTGTGTGCTGCAGCGCGAGGCTATCCGGGCGACGCAGGCTGATGCGAGTGTGGACCAGGTGACCGCGCTGGCGGAATTCTTTGCCCGGCGCTGAGGTCATGAAGAGACTGCGCATGCTGCTTGGGGCGGTCCTGCTGGTTCCGGCGGGGCTGGAGGCAGGGGATCAGGCGCAGTGGGGAATGGCGTGGGGACGGAACATGGTGTCTGCGGAGACCGGACTGCCTGCCGGAATTGGTTTTGGTGATGGGCGGAACGTGCGTTGGCAGGTGGCGCTTGGGACCGAGACGCACAGTACGCCCGTGGTGTCCGGCGGGCGGGTTTATGTGGGAACGAACAACGGAGTGCCGCGTGATGCGGGGCATGCCGGGGACCGCGGGGTGCTGATGGCCTTTGCCGAGAGCGACGGGCGGTTTCTGTGGCAACTGGTCGTGCCGAAGCGCAGCGAGGATCCGTATTTCGATTGGCCGAAGAGTGGGATATCGTCGCCGGCGACCGTCGAGGGCGACCGCGTCTATGTGGTGACCAACCGGGGCGAAGTGGTTTGTCTGGATGCGCTTGGACTTGCCAATGGGAATCAGGGACCGTTCCGCGACGAGGGCAGGCACATGACCCCAGAGGGTGAGCCGGTGCGCGAGCCTGGGGAGACCGATGCCGACATTCTGTGGGTCACCGATCTGACCGAAGTGGCCGGGATCTGGTCGCACGATGCGGCGCACAGTTCCATTCTGATTGACGGGGAGAATCTGATTCTGAACAGCGGAACGGGCGTGGACAATACGCACCGGAGAATCCGGAGGCCTGAGGCCCCGGGTCTGGTGGTGCTGGACAAGGCGAGTGGCCGGATGGTGGCACGCGACCGTGAGAACATTGCGACGGAGACCTTTCACTGCAACTGGTCGGCTCCTTCCCTCGCGGAGAGTGGCGGGCAGCGGCGTCTTTTTTTCTGTGGTGGCAATGGGATGATTTATGCGTTTGCGCCGCCCGGGCAGGATCGGAGCGATGGCGTGGCGGCCCTGCGGAAGCTTTGGGTGCATGATCCGGATCCGAGTGCGCCCAAGCGGGAGGTGCATGTGTACAATCAGAACCGTCAGGAAGGACCGAGCAATGTGTTCGGCATGCCTGTGTGTCATGAGGGGAGGCTATATGTGGCCGGTGGTGGCGATCTCTGGTGGGGCAAGACCAGTTCGTGGCTGCAGTGTCTTGATCAGGAGAGCGGCAGGCTGCTGTGGACAGCTGGGCTTGGGAAGCATGTCATGAGTACACCGGCGGTGAGCGGCGAACTATGCTTCATTGCGGACACTGACGGAGTGATCTATTGTTTTCACGCCGTGACCGGTCGTGAATTCTGGCGTCATGCCACGCGGGGAGACTACTGGGCTTCCCCGCTGGTGGCGGATGGCCGGGTTTATCTGGGGAGCCGCAAGGGGGGCTTTGTGGTGCTGGCTGCCGACCGCAGGGGGGCGCAGGTTCTCGGCGAATCTCATGCCGGCGCGCCGGTCAGTGCGACTGCGGTGGCTGCGAACGGGCGGCTTTTTCTGGCGACTATGACGACCCTGTACTGCGCCGAGGTGGCGAAGTGAGCGTGGGCTTGCTGTTTGGTTTCAGCGGCGTTTCCAGGAGGTGCCGAGGGCGACGGACCATTGGAATTTGCGGGCGTGTTCCCGGATGAGGAACGGGAGGTCGTGCTGGCGGACGAGTTCGAAGTGGGGTGAGAGGATGGACTGGAGCCAGTCGAAGGTGCGGCCGCGGGGCCAGCGGTCGGTTGGGGTGAATTCCTCGAGCCAGGTGCAGGGCGTGGTGAGGATGAGTTCGCCACCTGGGCGGACGAGGCCGTGGAGGCGTTCGAGGAACAGGAGCGGGTTGGTGAGCCGGCAGATGAGGTTGGCTGCGTGGACGAGGTCGAAGGTGCCCAGTGATTCCGGGAGGTTCATGGCATCGCCGCGGGAGAAGGTGACGCGTTGCGGAATGGCGTGGGTCGGGCGGTGAGCGGTGAATTGCCGGGAGAGGTTTCCTTCTTCTGCGATTTCGCAGTCGATGTGATCGTTTGTGCAGAGTTCCCGGGCGGCGTCGATGAAGGCCTGGGAGAAGTCGATGCCGACGACCTCGCTGCAGAAGCGGGAGAGTTCGAAGGAGGAACGGCCGACGGCGCAGCCGACGTCGAGGGCGCGGGTGCGGGGCGATGCATCCGTCATTTCCGTGACGGTGCGGAGGGGGAAATTGAGGGCGGCGACAGGTCCTTGGGGCCACGGGAGGATTTCGTGCGGGGCTCCGTAGTGGAAGAGGAGGTATTCGTGAACGAGGCGTGAGGTTTCGTAGAGGTTCGACACTGGTGGCGGGGAGGTGGAGGGGGAGAAAGGAAAAGGGCCTTCCGCAGCATGGGGACTGCGGAAGGCCGTGGAAAAAGCTGAGCGGGGCAGGACCGCGCTTCCCGCCCCGCTCCCCGGAGGACCCGGGAGATTGGCTACCGCAGCTAATCGGCAGCCAAAGCGTCGAGCAGGTATGACGCGGGCTTGAAGTGTTCGATGAGGATTTCCGTCTGATCCCCGCGGATCATGCGGACCTGACGGATATCGAAATTCGGGGTTTTGTGCGGGGCGAAGAGGATATCGTCGTGCGTGGCGTTCTTGTGTTCCTTGAAGAGGTCCGGGGTGATGTGACCGCCGAGATGGTCATCGCGCCCGGTGGCGAGGTGGCAGGTGCCGAGCACTTTTTCGTCCTGGATGTCAGCGCCCGAGACTGGGAGGACCTGGGTACCGAAGCCGAGTTCGCCGAGCACGCCGGTCATGGGGTCGGCGGCGAGGCGATCGTTGTGAGCGGCGATGGTGGCGGGGTTGCCTTCGATGAGGTCCGAGCGGATGATGCGGCCGTCGGTGACGGTGAGTTTACCGAGGGTGCCGTCCTCGTATTTCATGGGGAAGTGACCTTCCGCGCTGGTGGGCACGAAGTAGACCTCACCGGCTGGGAGGTTGGCGATGTCCGGCTGGGTGCCGCGGCAAAGGCCATGGCTTTTCTGGGCTTCCTGGCCGCCGAGTTCGAGGGAGGCCGTGAGGACATCTCCTGATTCGATGGCGAAGTCGATTTCGATGCGGTCGGCCTTGGTGAGGGCGAGGCGCAGCTTTTCGGCGTCGCGGCTGACTTCGTTGTAATCGACTGCGAGCCCGCTGCTGAGGATGACTTCATTGACTCCGTGCAGGGTGGCGCCGCGGAAGTTGTACTTCCTGGCCATGGCCGTGAGGGGGGCCGTGGCGCTGTAGGTTGAGATGCAGAGAATGATGTCGTAGTCCGGGTAGATGTCCGTTTCGAGGCTCAGTTCGTTGCCGTGGACGTCGACGCAGCGGTCTTCGAGGTCGAGATTGCTGCCGTAGGTCATGCGGTAGGCGAACATTTCTCCGCCGGAGAGGCCGAGGACCTTCATGACTCCGTTGAGGAGCGGTTGCTGGAAGTGTTCGTGGGCCCGGCGCTGAATGGCGAATTCCGGGTGCTGGAGGAAGCCGTAGTCCTTCATGAGAGAAGGGTCCGGGAGGTCGATGAGCACACAGATGCGGCGGTTCTGGGTGGGTTCGAAGACGCTGCGGAGGAGACGTTCGAGCGAGAATGGCGGGAAGGACCGTTTGGCGGGGTCGAGGGAGAGATTTTTCAGCGCGAGACTCATTGACTAAGTTTTGTTTTGGATCTGTTCAGCATGTACGTGGCAGAGTTGGGACATGGATGAAGGAAATGCACACTTTTGCGTCGACGGAAGGGAGGCCGAATCTGCCGTGGGAAGAAGGTCCGTGTGATTGCTGCAGAGGATCAATCGGGGATGGCGAGAGGGAACGTTTGGTTCTCCGATGTCTGCGAGCGGAGGAGGTCGAGTGCCTGCCTGATGAGTTCGGGGTGGGCAGCGGCGAGATTGGTTTTCTCTGCGGGATCGCTGGGGACGTGGTAGACTTCCCATGGCTGCGGCTTGCGGTTGGCGAGGCCGCGTCGGATGACCTTGTGGGGGCCGATGCGGACGGCGATCTGACCGGTGTATTCCGGGAAGACCCAGAGCATGGGTTTGCGGGAATCCGGGGTGGCGGCGCCAGTCAGGATGGGGAGGAGGTTTTCGCCATCGGGAGCGGTGGGCGGGGCGAGGTCGGCTGCGGCGCAGAGAGTGGGGAACCAGTCGGCGAAGTAGCTGGGGAAGTCGCTTACCGTGTTTGCCTTGATGTGGTTGGGCCAGCGGACGATGCAGGGGACGCGGAGACCTCCTTCGTAGACTGAGCCTTTGAAGCCGCGGAGTCCGGCGGTGCTATGGAAGAAGGCGGGATCGGCACCGCCGATGTGGAAGGGGCTGTCCGGTTTTCCGGCGTGGGTGGTGCCATTGTCGCTCGTGAAGATGATGAGGGCATCCTCGAGCATGCCGGCCTTGGCGAGAGCGCTGCGGATGCGGCCGACGTACTGGTCGAGCATGTGGATCATGGCGGCGTAGGCTGCGCGGGGCCTGGCGTGCGGGAGGTAGCCGTTTTCGCCCTGGTACGGCTGAGGGTCCCAGTCGCGCGGGAAGCGGTTCACTTCCTCCGTGGGCGGGTGCATGGCCACGTGAGGTTCTGTGAAGGGGAGGTAGAGAAAGATGGGATTGGGGGATTGGGCGGCCGAGGCGATGAAGGCTTCTGCTTCTGCGACGATGCGGTGCGAGCTGTAGGTGGTGCCGTGGAAGGAGGTTTCCGTGAGGCCGTCGGCGGGGACTTTGGCGTGACCGGGGACGGCTGGGTTGTTGAGGGGAATGCGGCGGTCGTTCTGCCAGAGGGAGGCAGGGTAGAACGAATGGGCGACTGCCTGGCAATTGTATCCGAAGAAGGTGGCGAAGCCGTGGCGGGCGGGGTCGCCGGAACTTCCGACGGGACCGAGTCCCCATTTTCCGAAGGCGGCGGTGCGGTAGCCGGAGTTCTGGAGGACGGAGGCGATGGTGATGGCCTTGCTGCTGAGGGGGTGTTGGCCTTCCTTGAATTCCGGGAATGATTTGGCGGCCTGCTGATTGCCGCGGATTTCGGCGTGGCCGAGGTGTTGACCGGTGAGGAGGACGCAGCGGGAAGGGGCGCAGACGGGAGCGCCGCTGTAGTGCTGGGTGAAGCGGAGGCCTTCTGCGGCGAGTTGGTCGATATGCGGGGTGGGAATTTTCTTCTGTCCGTAGCAGCCGGTTTCGCCCCAGCCGAGGTCGTCGGCGAGGATGAAGACGATGTGGGGTTTTGCCGCGGCCGCGGCGGGTGTGGTCCCGATTCCGAGGAGCAGGGCGAGGGCAGCGAAGCAGGGACGCAGATTCATGGCGGGGAGACTCGCCGTGGTGCGGGGGCGGTGCAAGGTCCGCGGGAACGGCGGGCGGTGTCAGCCCAGCGCGGTGATTTCCCGGGGGCGGAGGCCGCCGAGTTGGCAGATGCGGAGGAATTCCGCGGGGGTCACAGGCGTGATCGAGAGCCGGTTTCCTTTGCGGAGGATGAGCATTTCGGCGAGTTCCGGGGTGCTGCGGATGGTTTCGAGAGGAACGGGCTGCGCGAGGTCGGCGGCCCATGCGACATCCACGAGCTGCCAGATTGGTTTTTCCGGCGAGGCCTTGGGATCGAAGTATTCGTCGGCTGGGTTGAACTGGGTGGGGTCCGGGTAGGGTTCCGAGGCGATGCGGATGATGCCGGCGACGCCTGGCTGCGGGCAACTCGAGTGGTAGAAGAGGGCGAGGTCGCCCGGCTGCATGGCATCGCGCATATAATTGCGGGCCTGGTAGTTGCGGACACCCGACCATGGTTCGCGGCGCTGCGGGCGGGCGCGGAGGTCATCGAACGAGAAGACATCCGGTTCCGATTTGAAGAGCCAGTGATTCATGCGGTGGGGGAAGCGGGTTCCGGTTCGTCGACGATGACGGCGGTGACGAGGTCGGCGGCCACATTGAGAACGGTGCGGGCCATATCGAGGATGCGGTCGAAGCCGAGGATGAGGGCGAGGCCTTCGGCGGGGATTCCGAAGGTGCCGAGGAGGCCGATGATGAGGGGGAGGGAAGCGCCTGGAATTCCCGAGACGGCCACGGCGCTGAGGACGGTGAGCAGCACGAGGATGGTCTGCTGGGCGAGGTCGAGGGAGAGTCCGTAGGCCTGGGCCACGAAGAGGACGACGCAGCCTTCGTAGAGGGCGGTGCCGCTCATGTTCATGGTGGCTCCGAGCGGCAGGACAAAGCCTGCGGTGGGTGCGCTCACACCCAGGTCCTCGCGGGCCACGCGCAGCGAGGTTGGCAGCGTGGCATTGCTGCTGCTTGTGGAAAAAGCCGTCAGCAGCACCGTGCGGACCGCCCGGAAGAAATCGCGTGGCCGCACCCGGCTGAAAAGCTTCAGCAGAATTGTCATGGTGCCGAACAGATGGACTGCCATGACGCCGAGCACGGCGGCCACGAAGAGGAGCAGTGGCCCGAGCACGGAGGCTCCGAAGCGGATTACTGCCGACGCCATGAGGCAGGCCACCGCCCACGGGGCCAGCGTCAGGGCGAATTCGACGATCTGGGTCCCGATCTTTGCGATCAGGTCCATGGCTGAGGTGAAGGCCCCGCGTTGTTCCGGAGCGAGCCGGGTGGCTGCCATTCCGCAGAGCAGAGCGAAGGCGATGAGTGGCAGAATCTGGAGATTAGGGTCGGCCAGCGACGACAGCCAGTTCGGGGGGAAGAACATTTCCACGAACGACGAGAGATTGAATTGTCCGCTGCGGGCGGCGAGTCCGGCCTGGGCGGAGGCGACGCCGGCGGCACCCGAGGATATCATGTCGCTGCGGGCGGCGTCATCGATGGCGGCTCCCGGGCGGAGCCAGTTCATGACGAGGAGGCCGAGGACCGTCCCGATGACCATGTTCAGGGCGAAGAGGGCGAAGGTGCGGCCGGCGAGACGGCCGAGTCGGTCCATGCGTCCGAGTTGAGCGACGCCGAGGGCGAGGCTGGCGAAGACCAGGGGGGCCACCACCATGCGCAGCATGCCGAGGAAGACTTTGCCGACAGGCGTGAAGAGGTTCGTATCGATCCAGGCGAGGGCTGCGGGATGAATGATGGCGGCGGCGCGGAGTCCCTGAAGCAGAAGGCCCGCCGCGATTCCGCACAGAAGACCGGTGAGGATGCGGCGGTGCATGACAGTGGCTTAGATGCTGCCGGTTTCCGGCGCAAGGTCGAGCCAGCGTTCCGAGTGCCAGTCGAACCGCTGCAGGGGCCGGAGTGATTTCTTGTAAT
>Ga0315909_10003521_pt1 | contig 18997 bp, 20 predicted proteins | sample LakEriMetagenome_11_FD_203527 | JGI IMG/M metagenome (GOLD analysis project Ga0315909, IMG submission 203527) | Freshwater fungal communities from buoy surface, Lake Erie, Ohio, United States - Buoy 2 MA125 | ecosystem: Environmental > Aquatic > Freshwater > Lake | place: USA: Lake Erie, Ohio... | reverse complement strand
TCTGCCAGCGACGGTGCAGCACCCAGAGGGTGAAGAGGAGCGCCACCGCCCCACCGAGTCCCACCGCGACCATCGGGATCCATGCCATGCTCGGCAAACCGACCACCCCCTCCCTTGGTTCCGCCGCTCCCGCTCCCCAGGATCGGCCGTCATCCGTCATATTGCTACCTACCACCTCATGTCCCTTCTCGCCTCCCTCCTCGCCCTCGGTATCGGGATCGTCCTCGGACTCGTCGGGGGGGGTGGCTCGATCCTCACCCAACCCGTCCTCCATCACGTCGTCGGCCTCAGCACCGAATCCGCGATCGTCCTCGGCTACCCCATCGTCGGCATCACCGCCCTCGTCGGGGCCGTACGGCACCTGCGCTCCGGCGCCATCACCCTCCGCGGCACCGTCCCGATAGGGCTCGCCGCCATGGGGGGCGCCTGGCTCGGGACTCGCACCATCACCTGGCTCGGTCTCTCCGGAGAGACGCGCTTCCTCCTCCTCGCGGGGATGATGATCCTCGCCGGCATCGCGATGCTCCGTGACGTCCTTAGCACACACCCATTGGAACCCACCGAACCGCGTCTCGCCGCGCTGCTCGCCATGGGTGTGGGGGTTGGTGCCCTCACGGGGATCGTCGGCGTCGGTGGTGGCTTCCTCATGGTGCCCGCGCTCGTCGTGCTCGGGGGCCAAGCCATGCGTCAGGCCGTGGCGACCTCGCTGCTCGTGATTAGCGTGAGCACCGCCCTCGCCTTCGCCCTGCAGCACGGGGACGCCCCGATCGACTGGGGTATCGGACTCCCCTTCGTCGCGCTCACCGTGATCGGGATGCTCGGCAGCGCCTCCCTGCTCCAGCGCATCCCCCAGCGCCCGCTCAAAGGGATCTTCGCGCTGACGCTCATCGTCGTCGGGGCGTTCCTCGCGCTCCCCTCCTCGAGGTGATCTCGGATGTTCCTCAAGCGCTTCTATGACGACGGCCTCGCGCAGGCCTCCTACCTCCTCGGCTGCGCCAAGACCGGGGAGGCGATTGTGATCGACCCCAACCGCGACCTGCAGCCATACCTCGACACCGCGGCGGCGGAGAAGCTCACCATCACCCACGTGACGGAGACGCACATCCATGCGGACTACGTCTCGGGGTCACGCGAGCTCGCCCAGCGGGCCGGCGCGAAGCTCTTCCTCTCGGCCGAGGGTGGGCCCGACTGGCAGTACGCGTTCGCCAAGGAAGCGGGAGCCGTGCTCGTCCACGACGGCGACATCATCACGGTCGGCAATATCACGATCGAGGTGATGCACACCCCAGGCCACACCCCGGAGCACCTCAGCTTCCTCGTCACCGATACGGCAGCCGCGAACGAGCCGATCGGGATCGCGACCGGAGACTTCGTCTTCGTCGGCGATGTCGGCCGCCCCGACCTTCTCGAGAAGGCAGCAGGCGTCGCGAACACCATGGCGGCGGGTGCCCGGCAGCTCTATCAGAGTCTCGAGCGCTTCCGTGCCCTCCCCGACTTCGTGCAGGTCTGGCCCGGGCATGGTGCCGGGTCCGCCTGCGGTAAGTCGCTCGGGGCGATCCCCACCTCCACGGTGGGCTATGAGAAGCGCTTCAACTGGGGCGTGGGCACGACATCGGAGACGGCCTTCATCGCCGGGGTGCTCGAGGGGCAGCCGGAGCCGCCCCTCTACTTCGCCGAGATGAAGCGCATCAATCGGGATGGACCGGCGATCCTCGGTGGGTTCCATGTGCCGAACGAGGGAGATCTCGCGCAGGTCGAGCAGGCGCTGGTCGATGGGAAGGTGGTGATCGACACGCGCCCCGCCGATGTCTTCGCCGCCGGGCACATCCCCGGCACGATCAACATCCCGATGAGCAAGAGCTTCTCCACCTGGGCGGGGTGGCTCATCCCGTATGACGTGGACATCCAGCTCATCGCCGACGATGCGACCGTGGTCCTGCGCGCCGTGCGAGAGCTCGCGATGATCGGTCTCGATCGCGTGACGGCCTGGTACGCCCCGCACATCATCGCCGACCGGCGCGCTGCCGGCCGACCGCTCGGCACCGTGACCACGATCGATGCCGCCGCGCTCACCGCCGAGCTGAGAGCTGGCACGGTGACGGTGATCGACGTCCGCAATCGGTCGGAGTGGGACTCCGGCCACCTACCGCACGCGCTGCACATCCCGATCGGCTATCTCCCGCGGCGCCTCGCCGAGATCCCCCGCGACCGGCCCATCGTCATCCAGTGCCAAGGCGGGGCGCGCTCCGCGATCGCGACCTCGGTCCTGCAGCGCCTCGGCGTCACTGGCGCTCGCGATCTCGTCGGCGGCTTCCAGGCCTGGGAGCGCGCCGGCGGTCCCGTGGAGCACTGACCCGGGATCCTCAGCGCAGGAACGCCACGGGGCCCGGTCGCAGCAGCGGCCGGGCCCCGTCGTTCCTTCCCTCATCAGAGGCTCAGGGCGTGCGCACCGGCGGTCCCGCAGCCGCCGCACTATCCGTCGCCACCGCCACGGTATCCATCGGCACCGGGGCCGGTGGCGTGGTGTACGGCGGCGGGAACGGTGTCACCCAATCGGTATGTGTCCCCCAGAACGCCGGATAGTGCTTCGCCATCTGGAACCCGTATAACGGCTTGTAGACCCCGTTGTGGCAGGTCGAGCACTGCGCCTTCGGCGCATCACCCTTCGGCCCAAGCCGTGACGGATGGTACACGGGCGCGAGCGGGGCCAGATAGTTCGTGTTCAGATCGCGGAGCATCTGGATCCCAGCATACGCCGTCACACGTTGCGGCGGTGCCTGATCCCAGCTCGCGAACTGCCGCGAGTTATGGCAGAAGGTGCAGTTCACCCCGAGCGAGTTGGACTGGCTGATCATCAGCGCGTAGGTCCACTCGGTCTGCTTCACGCTGCTCCGATTCGCCGCACTCGGCGCGATCGTCTTCGAGGTCACCCGCGCCCCGGCCCCATCGAGATAGTGCCGGAGAATCTGATTCTCGTCCGTATAGAACCAGAGGCCATTCGGGAGCGGCTTCCCCACATGACAGGTGTAGCAGGTCACCCCGGTGTTCCCGACATGCTCGGTCCACTCGGAGTTGATGTTGCGCGTCATCTGGATCATCCGACGCGCGACCGCCTTGGTATAGATCGCCTTCCCATCGGGATAGGTATCCGCGGCGAAGCTCGCGAGGTTATGACAGTAGCCACAGTTCCCCGCCCCACCCGCGACCCAGGTCGCCATCGAGACCATCGTCCGATTGAATTCGGCGACCGAGATGTCGTTGAGGACCTGGACATTCTGCCACGGGAGCGGGCCCGGGGGTGACTCGCCGGCCGGCGGGAGGATCGCCGGCATCTTGGCCGCCATCGCCGCCATCGCCGCGTTCTGATCCCGCGAGACGTAGTTCACTTCCATCGCCGTGCCGCGAGACCCCTTCTGGACCACGTCACGATCGACGGAGCCGAAGAACTGGCACCCGGTCGTCCCGACGACCACGGCAGCGAGGAGGATCCGATTCAGTGCAGGCATCATGGGGTCCCTCCCGGCGCAGGCGCGGCCGGTGCGGTGAGTGCGGCCGCACTATCCATCGGCGTCGCCACACTATCGGTCATCGTCGCCGGAGCCGGCACGATGTAGGTCGGGAAGCCGTTGTCGAGGCGACTCGGATACTGCCCGCGCAGCGCCTCCAACTGCTCCTGGGTGAGGATATTCTGCGCCGGATACTGCGGCGCCACCCCATGCTTCACTGCCCAGAGATACCAGTTGTCGACCACGGTGCCGGTCAGGAGGATCCCGATCCCGCCGGTGATGCCGACGAGCGAGGCGAACCACCAGGCCCACCGATGGATCGATTCCATCGTCGCATTCCAGCCCATCGTCCAGCGCCAGAAGATCGCCGAGCGCTCGGCCGCCGTCCCTCGATCGGTGATCTGCTCGATCTCGCGCTCACCGCCCAAGCGGCTCACCGCGAGGATCGTCGCGGCATGCATCGCGAAGAGGAGCACCGAGCCGTACAGGAAGACGATCGAGAGGGCGTGGAACGGGTTGTAGTAGAGGTTCCCGTACCGGATCGAGAAGGCCGAGGTCCAGTCGAGGTGCGCGAGCAACCCGAACGGCACCATCTCGCTCCAGCTCCCCACCAGCAGCGGCTGGAAGAAGAAGGAGAGGTAGAGGAAGATCGCGGCCCCGAAGGCCCAGGCGAGATGCGTCCCCATCCCCAGCGCACGGGCGCGGGTATAGGTCCGGATCCACCACGAGATGATCGCGAACGTCAGGAAGAAGCCGGCGATCAGGTACCACCCGCCCTGCTCGAGCGGCGGGAGGATCTTGAGCCCATACTCCGGCGATGGTGGCTCGAGCGCGAGCCACGGGAGCTGCCGGACGAGCTCGATGGGGCTCCACCCCACCGACTTCATCATGTTCAGCCCGATGATCTCGAACGCGAGGAACCCGAACAACAGGGAGAGGATCCCCCAGAAGCCGAGATAGATCGGGCCGATCTGCGCATCACCGAGCTTGCCCGCCCAGTAGCTGAAGACACCCGTGCCATACCGCTGGCCGAAGGTCTCGTCGATCGGCAACCCGGGATCGGGCGCGGTCCGCACCTGCACGCGGGTGAAGAGATTCTGGTATTCAAGCATGGGAATCTCCGTTAGCGCCAGATGGGAAGATTGAGCCACCAGCCCCACCACTCGGGCCACCCCTTGGTCCAGAAGGGACCGGAGATCACGATGCAGATCGCGCTCCAGAGGCCGGCGTTCAGGGCGAGGAAGAGTCCGAGGCGATGGATGCCGATCGCCCCGATCGAATAACCGAGGAAATCACGGAAGAAGACGTTCTCATGCTCGCTCGTCTTCACCGGCTCCCCCTTCTTCGGATTGGTCACCGAGAGGATGAGCGACCCATGCATCGCGAGCGCGAGCGTGGTGGTGAAGAAGAAGGTGATGGCGATCATGTGCGCCGGATTGTAGTGGAAGTGCAGGTACTGGTACCCGACGTTCGACACCCAATCGAGGTGCGAGAAGATCCCATAGGGGAAGCCGTGGCCCCATGCACCCAAGAGCACGGGACGGATGACGACGAGGGTCACATACGCGAACACCGCCATCCCGTAGGCCCAGGGGATGTGCATCCCCATCCCGAGCTTGCGGGAGATCTCCGCCTGTCGCAGCGCCCACGACACGAAGGCGCCGATCGCGCAGACGGTGATCATCTGCCACAACCCACCCTCGGCGAGGGGGGCGAGCCCGAGTCCGTAACTCAGGTCCGGTGGCGCGATGTTGATCTGCCAGATGTTCCACGTCGGCCCGATCGCGGCGCCATAGATGATGAGCAGCGTCCCGAGCGCGGTGAAGAAGATCGTGGTGACGCCGAAGAACCCCACGTAGAAGGGACCGAACCAGAAATCGAACAGGTCCCCCCCGATGAGCGTCCCCCCGCGCACCCGGTACTTCTTTTCGAATGTGAGCATCGCCATCGCGAATCTCTCCAATGAGGGCGCCTGTGCGTTTCATGCCGGCAGACGCGACCGGCGACCAGCGGGTAGACGGGTCCGGTGGGGGGGTCGGGGTGACTGATGCACCCCGGCCCCGCGCCACCAGCCCGGGACTGCCTACCGGCCCGCGGGAAGCGGCGCCATCTCGGCGGCAGCGACCGGGGCCGAGGCACCCACCGGGGCCGAAGCGGCCGGCAGGGTCCCGTTCTCGATCCACGTGTACCTGTTCGAGCTGAGCAGGATGAAGTGGATGAGCAGCGCGAGCACGCCCAGGAAGCCGGTCATGGCCACCATCACGCGACGCGGGTCGAACATCAACCAGATGCGGTGCATACAAAAACTCCTATAAAAGGAAGAGGTACCCGACCGAGCACACTGGGCGGACGCCGGGGGGGCCGCCCGAACCCAGGTGACTCAGTCGTTCCGTTGGGGGTCAGCGAGCCGCCGACGCCACCGCGGGAGGGTTGTACTTCGCCTTCAGGTCCTTCGGCCAACCCAGCTGGCCGAACGCGAAGATGTGCATGACGAGCACCGCGCCAGCGACGAAGCTGACCGTGCCCAACAGGACCTGATGCGGATCGAGGCTGATCCAGACTCTATGCATTGTTCCTCCTGTGAGTGATGGGAATCAGTGGATCAGAACCACGGACGCCACGACCACGCCAGGAAATGCGCCACGACCGCCACCGCGACCCAGGAAATCGTCCCGAGCATGAACTGCCCGTGGAAACGCCGGGCGTCTTCCTCGTTCATCCCGCCATTGCTGCTCATACGCCACCTCCATGTGGGTATGTCGTCCCGCGAGTACCCGCGCGGTACGGGGGGGGGAAACCGAGCCCATTCGAGTCCCGGTGGTGCTGCCTCTCCATCCGTCTCATGCGCCGACCCCCTGCAGGGCCCGCCGTGAGGCCAACACATGATCCGTCGTCACGACCAGATCGCCGAGCGCACGCGCATCCTGCTCCGCCGCATCGCGCAGCCGCTTCGCGGCCGAGATGCGGATCAGGATCGGCTGCTGCTCGACCAATTCATCCATCAGCGCCTTCGCCTCGTCGTTCCACGCCATCTCCCGCGCCAACCGCGAGGGCGTCGCCTCGACCTTATCGAGATCGGTCCCGAGCGGGAGGATGTGGAAGAGCGCATCGAAGAGCGCGTTGCAGACCTCTTGGATCAGATACGTCGCGCCGGCATAGCCCATGAAGGGCGTCCCCGTCGCGCGCCGGATGATCGCCCCCGGGAACGACGCTGGGATATACGCCCCGCGTCCCCCCGCCTCGGCGAGATACATCCGCTCGTTGTAGCTCCCGAACAGGATCAGTGGCGGCTTCTCACGCACGAGCTGCCGGACCTCATCGTTCTTGGTCTTCTCCCCCGCCTTGCGTGACACGGCGAAGGTGCACGGGAGCCCCATCTCGTCTTCGAGGAAGTGGCGCACCCCGCGGGCGTAGGTCTCGTTCGCGACGATCGCGAAGCTCGCCGTCCCGAAGAAGTCCTGCGTCACCGATCGCCAGAGATCCCAGATCGGCTTGATCGTCGTATGCTTCTCGCGCTCGATGAACGGCTCCGGGTCGAGCCCGAGGAGTTCGCCCAACGTGCGGAGGAACTTGGTCGTCGAATGGAGTCCGATCGGCGCCTGGAGATACGGCATCTCGAGCGCCTCGCAGAGCATCCGGCCGAACTCGCGGTACAGGCAGATGTTCACGTCGGCATCCACCAGACGCGGCACGTCAGCGAGATGGCTCCCGAGCGGGAAGGCGAGATTCACCTCCGCCCCGATCCCCTCCACCAGGCGACGGATCTCATGCAGGTCGCTCGCCGTGTTGAACGTCCCGTAGATGGGGCCGATGATGTTCACCCGCGGCTTCGCCCCCGGCGCCCGCTCGGTCGCCTTGGGACGGACCCCCTTCTTGAGCCCATATTCGGTCCAGAGCCAGAAGAGGGCGCGGTTCGCGCTCTGCCACTGGTCCTCGTCGATCGTCCGCGGGAGGAAGCGCTGGATCCCCGTCCCTTCCGGCGTCACCCCCCCACCGATCATCTCGGCGATCGACCCCGTCACGACGACGCTCGGCAACTCGGGATCGAGCGTGCCGTGCGCGCGCTTCATGTTCGCTTCGGTCCCCTCGCGCCCGAGCTGCTCTTCGGCGAGCCCCGTCACGACGATCGGGAGCTCATGCGGCGGGAGCCCATCGGTGTAGTGCAGCACCGAGGTCACCGGGAGGTTCTCACATCCCACGGGGCCGTCGATCACCACCTGCAATCCCTTGATCGCGGTGAAGACGTACACCGATCCCCAGTAGCCGCCGGCGCGATCATGATCGAGGACGAGCATCAGACCATCTCCTCCGCCTTGCGCTGGCGCGCCAGCTTGGCGAGGTGCCGCTTGTAATGCTCGCGGAACTCGGGACGGTCCTGCGGGACCTCTTCCCAGACGCCCGCGGCATGGCCCTCGCCGACGCCGGCGAAGAAGGCCTGCATCGTCTCGAAGCGACCCTTGTTCGCCATCGCGGCGTTCACGACCTGCGCGAGCGAACCGGCACCGGCGGGACCCATCAGGGGGCGCGCCGAGATGAGGTTCGTGAAGTAGAGCGACGGGATCGTCCGCTCCTTCGCCGCCTGCACCACCGGCGTGGTCCCGATCGCGAGATCAGGCTCATACTCATTCATCGCCGCGAGATCGTGCTCGAGTGAGGCGCGGAACTGCACCTGCACGCCCCGGGCCTCGAGCCACTCGCGATCGCCATCGCTCCAGCGCGTCCGCGGGCAGGCGCTCCCCACATACCGCACATCGGCGCCGCTCTCCACCAGGAGGCGCGCGACGAGGAGCTCGGAGCCCTCGTAGCCACTCATGGTGATGCGGCCGCGGATCGGCTTCGCGGCCAGGGCCCCCTGGATCGCAGGGAGGATACGTGCCTTGGCCGCATCGATCCGATCCGCCGAGACATTCGCAGCCGCCCCGATCGCCTCGAGCCAGGCGGCGGTGCCATCGAGCCCCACCGGCGCCGAACCGACGATCGGTCGCCCCGCGGCCTCGAACTCGCGCACGCTCGCGGTATAGAACGGATGGATCGCGGCGACCACGCTGCCATCGAGCGCCGCATAGAGCTCACGCCACTCACGCGTCGGGACCACGGGACCCGCCGCGAGCCCCAACGGCTCGAGCATCATCCCGATCCCCACCGGGTCAGCCGGGAACATCTCACCGAGCAACGTCACCGTCGGCTGCTCGCTCTTCCCACCGCGCGGCGCGGCCACCGGACCAAGCTCCGCCTCGGTGCGTGCGTACTTGAGCATCGCCCCGCTCAACACATCCTTGGCCTCGGCATGCGTCGGTACCCCGAACCCCGGGACGTCGATCCCGATGATGCGCACCCCGTTGATCTCCTTGGGCAGGAGTTGCAGTGGCACCCCGGAGGCGGTCGGCACGCAGAGGTTGGTGATCACGATCGCGTCATAGAGCGCGGGATCGGCCATCTGGTGCACGGCATCACGGATGTCCTCGAAGAGCTGCCCCGTGACGAGGGTCTCCGAGTTGAAGGGCACATACCCCACCGTCCGCCGCGCCCCATAGAAGTGCGAGGTGAAGGTGAGTCCGTAGACGCAACAGGCCGATCCCGAGAGGATCGTCGCGGTGCGACGCATCCGGAGCCCCACGCGGAGCGACCCGAAGGCGGGGCACATCGACTGCGGCTGATCGTGCGGCCCCTTGGGGTAGTCCTGTGCGAAACGGTCCAGCGCCTCCGACTTCCCCGCCGCGCGCGCCGCCGCTTCGAGCTGCGACGCCCCCGCATGACACCCGAGGCCGTCACCCGAGGGGGTGCCGGTCGATGTCTCGACGATGGGCAAGGTGGTGGGCATCGGGGTCAGACCGTGTCGTAGACGACTTCGAGGGAGGGCTTCTGGACATCGTCGCGGCCGACCATATCGAACACCGTGGCCGGCTCGAGCACGACGTTGCGTCCGACCACATCGCTCGCGAAGAGCCCAAGGAGATCATCCTGCGAGAGCGGCCGCGGACGCACCGGCGGCGCCTCGCCGACGTTGGTCGCGAGCGTCTCGAACATCGGCCCCCACTGGGTGCCGGGGATCCCGACGATCTCGTAATTCGCGCTCTTGCGGCGGATGTCCTCATGCGCCGGGATCGCGGAGAGGATCGGGATCCCGACCTTCTCAGCGAAGGCATGCGCCTCGCCCGTGCCGTCGTCCTTGTTGATCACCATCCCCGCCACGCCGACGTTCCCGCCGAGCTTGCGGAAGTACTCGACCGCCGAGCAGACGTTGTTCGCCACGTAGAGGGACTGCAGGTCGTTCGATCCGACGACGATGACCTTCTGGCACATGTCGCGGGCGATCGGGAGGCCGAAGCCACCGCAGACGACGTCGCCGAGGAAGTCGAGGAGGACGTAGTCGAAGCCCCACTCGTGGAAGCCGAGCTTCTCGAGGAGTTCGAAGCCGTGGATGATCCCGCGCCCGCCGCACCCGCGGCCGACCTCCGGGCCACCAAGCTCCATCGCGAAGACGCCGTCCCGCTTGAAGCAGACATCGGAGATCGAGACCTCTTCCCCGGCGAGCTTCTTCTTGGATGAGGTCTCGATGATCGTCGGACAGGCGCGCCCACCGAAGAGGAGGGAGGTCGTGTCGCTCTTCGGGTCGCACCCGATGAGGAGGACCTTCTTCCCCTGCTGCGCCATCATGTACGAGAGGTTGGCGAGGGTGAAGCTCTTCCCGATCCCCCCCTTGCCATAGATGGCGATGATCTGCGTGGCCTTGGTGACCTCACCACTCGACACGGGGTCCGGTTCCTGCGCCGCCTCATCTCGGATGGCGCGGTGGAGTTGGACCATGGCGTCGGTGGTCGGCTGGGCGGAATGGATCACTGGGGGGATCTCCAATCGAGGACCATCTTGAGACAGCGGGGATCGTCGAACGCCGCGCGGTAGGCCGCGGCGGCATCCGTCGCGGGGGCGACATCCGTGATGAGTCCGTCGAGCGAGAGCCGGCCATCGGTGGCCATCGCGCGGACATCGTGGAGATCGGCCGGCTTCCATTCGGCGGCGACGCGGAGTCGCGCCTCCTTCATGAAGGCGGGCGGGAAGGCGAAGGTGATCGGCGCGCTGTAGAACCCTGCGAGCACGATCTCCCCCTGCGGGGCGAGCCGCGGGATCAACGTGTCGAGCAGGGAGGCGTCGCCGCTGGCATCGAGGATGCAGCGATAGTCGCGCCGCGCATCGCTCGCGGCGTCACGCACGGGGTAGCCGATCGCGCCGTCGAGACGTTCCGAGGCGCGCTCCCAGACCGTGGGTGACCCACCGAGGGCGAGGGTGAGCCGGGCGACAAGCCGACCGAAGACCCCATGGCCGACGATGAGATCGGGGAGCACAGCCCCGCCGCGGATCGCGTGCAGTGCGGTCGCCGCGAGGGCCAACAGCGTCGCGCGCTCACCGAGCTGCGCATCGATCGGGATCACGCGCTGCGCCGGCGCGACGACGGTACGCGATGCCCCACCGAAGAGCCCACGGATCTCACCGTAACAGTTCGCGCCCGGCACGAAGACCGGTGTGCCGATCGAGAGCGCGGCATCGGCGCCCGCCTGCGTCACGACCCCGACCGATTCATAGCCTGGGACGAGCGGATATCCCAAACCGGGGAACGCCGGCATCCGTCCCTCCCAGAGGAGACGTTCCGTGCCCGCGCTGATCGATGACCAATGGATGTCCACGACGACATCTCCCGCACCTGGCGATGCGAGAGCGAGCTCGCGCAGCGAGAGCTGGCGCGGCTGATCGAAGACGACTGCGGTCGACATCACCATCGGGATACGGGCATCATCTCTGATGAACGTGGAGTAACGTGTACTTGACGCTTAACTCCGTAAGGAGTCATTGACACCCTAAGGTGCAACGGGGGGGCGAAACCGTCAAGAAGCAGGTTTCAGGTCACAGGGATCAGGGGCCAGGGCCCTGAGACCTGCCACCTGTCCCTTTATTTCGGTCTTTATTCGGTTTATTGCCCCGACCCAGACACTGGCGACAGATTGCCACCTATGACGCTCTTCTCCATCCTCGTCGGCGCCCATATCGCCACGGGAGCGGTCGGACTGGTCCTCTTCTGGGTCGCTGTCCTGACCAGGAAAGGGGGCGTCGCCCACCGCCGGTGGGGGCTCGTCTTCGCCTACAGCATGCTCGTCACCGGGTGCGTCGCGATGGGGATGGGGATCACCACCCTCCTCGACCCGGTCGGCACCCACCCGCATCTCCCCCCCGGCGAATGGTCCCCCACGACCATCCGCGCGATCTTCGGGTGGATGATGCTCTACTTGGCGACCCTCACCGTGAGCCTCGCCTGGCACGGGCTCCGCGTGGTGCGCAACAAGCGTCGGCATGAGGCGAACCGCACCCCGTTCGATGTCGCCATCCAGCTCGCGGTGATCCTCGCCGCCCTCAACTGCGCCGCACACGGTTATCTCGACGGCCAGCCCCTGATGATCGGGATCAGCATCGTCGGCCTCGCCTCGGGCGGGACCAATCTCTTCTTCTCCTTCCGCACCGCGCCCCCCAAGTGGGCCTATCTCGTCGAGCACATGAAGGCGCTCGTCGGGGCGGGGATCTCCGTCTACACCGCCTTCATGACCTTCGGGCTCGTTCGCCTCTTGCCGAGCCACGCCCTCAACCCGATGGCCTGGGCGATCCCCCTCACCATCGGCCTCAGCATCATCATCTACCACCGCGTGCAGATCCAGCGGTGGTACACGCGGGGCGTGAGCCAGCGCGTCGTCGTCCGAGACGCATGACCCGCACCAGCCGCAGTCTCATCGTCTTCGGGTGCTACGACATCGCCATCGGTTGCGGTCTCTTCCTCGCCCCCGACACGACCCTCGATCTCCTCCGCACCGCGCCCACCACCGAGCACTGGATCCGCCTCCTCGGGATGAGCGCGATGGTCCTCGGCTTCTATTACATCGTCGCCGGCCGCGCGCATCTCACCGTCATGGCGCGTGCCTCCCTCTGGGGCCGACTCGCGATGGCCGCTGGCTTCTCGGCGCTCGTCCTCCTCGACCTCGCCCCGATCCTCCTCTTGGGGATCGTCGGCAATGAACTCTTCGGCGTGCTCTGGACCACGCTGGCGCTCAAAGCAGACGCCCGAACGGACGCCCGTGCCTGAGACCCCCTACCGCCCACCGGCGCCACACCCCACCGGGCCGATCCGCTCCCTCCTTCGCGTGATCGCGAGCGGCGAAGGGGACCTCCTCTCCCTGATCCCCGATCTCGCCTATCGCGAGAAGCTCCTTCCGCTCGGCGTCACCCGTCGCGGGATCCTCTATCTCAACGATCCTGCGCTCGTCGTCGAGGTCCTGAATGACGCCGAGGGGATCTTCCCCAAGAACGACCTGATGGTGGATGCCGTCGCCCCGCTCATCGGGAATGCGATGTTCGTCTCGAGCGGAGAGACGTGGAAGCGGCAACGACGGATGATCGAACCCGCCTTCTCGCACATGCGGCTCAACCGCGCCTTTGGTCAGATGGTCGATGCCGTCACCGACCACGAACGGTGGCTTGATGAGAAGATCGCGCGCGACGAGTCCTTCTCCCTCGATGCGGCGATGGGGCATCTCACCGCCGATGTGATCACGCGGACGATCTTCTCGATCCCGCTCCATGAAGGGGCCGCGCGCGATGTCTTCGAGGCCTTCACCGTCTTCGAGCGGCAGGTCGCGAGCGTGAACGTGAAGGCGCTGCTCTTCGATAAGCCGTGGAGCCACACCACGCAGCCACCCCAGGTGCTCGAGGCCTGCCGGCGGATCCGGGCGCACATCGATACGATGCTCGCCCCGCGCTTCGCGCCAGAGGCACCATCCTACGACGACATCTGTGCGGCGGCGATCGCCGCCGCCGACCCCGTCACCGGGGAGCGCTTCACCCGCGAGGAGCTCGTCAACGAACTTGGCGTCTTCTTCCTCGCTGGCCATGAGACGAGCGCCAGTGTCCTCACCTGGGTGTTCTTCCTGTTATCGCAGCGCCCTGAGGTCGTGCACCGCATCCGGGCAGAGGTCGACGCACTCTGCGGCGATGGAGAGATCACCATCGAGCACGCGAAGCGCCTCCCATTCATCAAGGCCGTCTTCAAGGAGACGATGCGGCTCTATCCGCCGATCACCTTCCTCCCGCGCGTCGCACTTCGCGATACCGTCCTCGGCGGCCGGAAGATCAAGCGTGGGACGATGCTCATGATCGCTCCGTGGACGATCCATCGGCATCAGGGGCTCTGGACGGATCCCGAGATCTTCGACCCCGATCGCTTTTCACCGGAGCGTGAACAGGGGATCCTCCCGGGCTCCTTCCTCCCCTTCGGCTGGGGGCCACGGGTCTGCGTGGGTGCGGCGTTCGCGACGCTCGAGGCGTCGCTCTTCATCGCACGACTCACGCGCCGCTACGACTTCGAGGCGCTCGATCCGTCGACGGTGCGGCCAGCCGCCCGCCTCACCACGCGGCCACGGCACGAGATCATGATGCGGGTGCGGCCTCGTCGCTGAGCCGGGGCGCTCAGCGGCTCCAGAGCAGGACGACGTGGGCGGCGTGGAATCCCAAGGCCGCCAGCAAGGCGAAGGCGAAGTGGAGCGGATACCGCTCGACTCGGCGCACGAAGAGCATCGAGACCATCAGGCTTCCACCGGCGCCGAGGAAGGTCAGGAGCTCCCACGGAGCCGGCCCCGCCCCGGTCGTCCGATGATAGACGAGGAGCGCCGTCGCCTCGACGAGTACGACGGTCAACATGAAGACCACCATCCCATCCGAGGCGAGCATCTGCGTCATGCGACGCATCGCACGGCGGAAGGGGGGAAGGACGGCGCTAGTCATGATGGGGTGGAGAATGATGGAAACAGTGCGGCCGGGTCAGAAGGGATCCCGACCCGGCCGCGCTACATCAGAACTGGAACCTGATCGAGATCGGGAAGATCTTGGTCGACACCTTCTCATCATAGGTCCCGTCGTTCGCCTGCAGGAGGACCATCCGCGCATCGGCACTGAGCGGTCCGAGGAGATGGATCGTCACCCCGCCATGGACCCCGACCGTCGCACTCTCCGAGGCATTGTCGAACCGGAGGTCGTACTTCCCGATCCCGGCGTAGAGGTTCACCCGATCGTTCTTCTTTCCGAGGATCGCCGAGGCGGTGTAGTTGAGGCTCGAGGGCTTCTCCCCGTTCTCGTCATCGAAGACGTAGTAGGAGGCATCGACCGCGATGTCGAAGATGGGGAGGATCCCGGTACGGAGGCCGACTCCACCCCCCATCCCGGTGTAGCTCCCACCGCCAGAGTACGACCAGGTCTGCTGGCCACCGAAGACCATGAACTGCGCCTTCGCGGTGGCGGGAAGGGCGAGGAGGAATGCGACCAAGAGGACGGCACGACGCATCGATGACTCCGGAACGAGGTGATCCAACGGGGGACCTACGATTGGCGCGACGTTAACACTCCCCGGACGATTGGGTCGCCCGAAGGGCACACCAGAGCGGCACCCCCATGACCACGATCCCGACCACCCCCGCCGGCACCATCCCCCATCGCAGGCAGATCACGATCGGGAGCAGGCCATTCGCGGCATACAAGGCGAGCGGGAAGTCATGCGGCGCCACGCGGGCAACCCACTCGCTCGGTGGGATCAGGGCGAGCGTCGTCCGCGCGACGATCGTCGCGGTGAGGATCCAGCCGAGGAAGTTCACGACCGGGATCCCGAAGTAGCCGTCGTAGCCCAGCAGGCGCTGCCACGTCGGGGCGCTCGAGAGGTCAGGCACCTGCCAGAGCCAGTGTTCCGTCTCGAACATCGCGGGATCCATCACCAGATCCCACGCGGTCATGATCAGCGCGGCGACGAAGGCCCACCACCAGCGACTCATCCCATCATCACGTCCCAGAAGGAGACGACTCGCGATTCCCAGCGAGGCGACCAGCATGTAGAACCAGGAGGTGGGGATGTTGAATGGGACGAGGCCAAAAAGCCGGTAGCCGAGTCGATCGGTGTAGATGTATGGTCCAAAGGGCGCACCGGTGACGGTCCCGACCGCCTCGGCGGTGAAGGCGATCACGAAGACGAGGGCGAGCGCCTGCAGGGTGCGGCGCCAGCCGACGGCGTGCGAGAGGAAGGCGATCCCCGCGACCGCGCCGATGGTCACCGTGAGCTGGCCGCCGAAGCGATAGCTCACGTCCATGATCGCCTGATTCATCGGCCGTTGGAAGAAGGCCGGGATCGGCGGGACGAGGAAGGTGGCGAAGGCGATCCCGGAGAACGCCTGCAGGGCGACGTGCGCACGAAGCGCCTGTCGGGCGAGCCGCATCGCGGGGGGACTAGTGTTCGGCGGAGATCAGGCCGGCGTACACGGGATAGCGCGTCCGATGTACCCGGCTGTGTGAGAAGCCCGCCTGGCGGAGCAGGGCGCGGAGCTCTTCGGCGCGGCGCGCGCGTCCGCGCCCCATGGCGCGGAGGTAGAGCCCGAAATACACATCGCCGACCGTCTCGGCGCCGCGGACACCGGAGAACGGCTCCACGATCAGGAGCACGCCTCCGGGCGCGAGGGCCTGCTTCACCTTCTGCAGCAACCTGAGGACCGACGCATCGTCGTGGTCGAGCAGGATGCGCACCAAGGTGATCACGTCGGCACCGACTGGGAGAGGGTCCTGATGAAAGTTCCCCCCGGACAATTCCACCCGCCCTACAAGCCCCAGCCGGGCCAGACGTGTCTTCGCTCCCTCGATGACCGCCGGGAGATCGAACAACTGCAACCGCAGATCGTGATAGCGCCACGCGACCTCGGCGAGGAACGCCCCCTCACCGCCACCGACATCGAGGAGCACCTTCCGTCCCTTCAGCGAGTAGCGATCGAGGATGTCCTCCGCCAACGGCAACACCGTCTCGGCCATGAGACTGCTGTAGTCGGCGACATCCCCCCGACCGAACTTCTCCGGATGCGCCACGCTGGTGTACGGGAAGTGACTCACCACCTCCCCCTGCCCACCCCGCGTGTCGCGGAAGAACTCGATCGGATCCACCAGGTCCTTGTAGAGCAGCGCGTTGTGCTTGATCATCCGCGTGAGCCCCATGTTCCCGATCAATGGGGCGCCCATCGGACCACACCCGAACCGTCCACCTGACCGTCCCTGCACCAGCTTCAGCGCGATCGCGGCCCGCAGCAATCGCTCCATCTCTTCCTGCGGGATCCCGACATGCGCCGCGATCTCCGCTCGGGTCCGCGGACGGACCGCGAGGAAATCGAAGAGCCCCACCCGTACACAGGCCGTCAGGGTCTGCGTGTAGACGAACCCAGCCGCCAGGTCGAACACCGCTCGCGACCGCCGCAATGCCACCGGTCGCATGAGCGGGAACGACGCAGCAAACCGCTGGAACTTCGGACTCGACTGGATCGCGTCGCGCCAAGCCAGCATCCGGTCCCGCCATGTCATCGGCACCGACTCAACCGGCACCGACACCCCCGAGACTGCCGACTCCGTCATGTCCACGGTCCCACTGAGAGTCCCCTGCCATGTCCCACTCGGAACGCAGAACACGCCGAGTGGTTCCTACCGCGACGATAAGACCGAAAGTACAAACTGTCAAGAGACAACTACAAAATGAACTGTCAGGATATTGCGACAGTCCCCGAATCTCCCTACTATATAGAACACCCTCCCCCCGGAGCCCCATCTGGTGCGTATCCCCTTCCCCTTCTCGGCCATCGTCGGTCAGGACGAGATGAAGCGGGCCATCCTCCTCACCGCGGTCGACCCGACCATCGGTGGGGTGCTGATCCTCGGCCATCGCGGGACCGCCAAGTCCACCGCGGTCCGCGCCCTCCCCGCCCTCCTCCCCCCGATGTCGGTGGTCGATGGGTGCCGCTACGGATGTGATCCCAAGTCGGCGGCCGGCCGCCTCTGCGCCGACTGCCAGGCGCACCTGAACGCCGGCGAGAAGCTCCGCGCCCACAAAGCCCCCGTCCCCGTCGTCGACCTCCCGCTCGGCGCCACCGAGGATCGCGTGGTCGGCGCCCTCGACCTCGAACGCGCGCTCACCCGCGGCGAGAAGGCGTACGAACCCGGGCTCCTCGCGCGCGCGAATCGCGGGTACCTCTACGTCGACGAGATCAACCTCCTCGAGGATCACCTCGTCGATCTCCTGCTCGATGTCGCCGCCACCGGGGAGAACGTCGTCGAGCGCGAGGGGATCAGTGTGCGCCATCCCGCACGCTTCGTCCTCGTCGGCAGTGGGAATCCCGAAGAGGGTGATCTCCGTCCGCAGCTCCTCGATCGCTTTGGCCTCTCCGTGGAAGTCACGACGACCACCGATCTCGATCAGCGCGTCGAGGTGATCAAGCGGCGCGATGCCTACGACCGTGATCCCGAAGGGTTCGCCGCGCAGTGGGCCGAAGCCGATGCCGACGCGCGTCGGCATGTGGAGCGCGCACGCAAGAAGGTCGATACGCTCCCGGTCCCTGACGCGGTGCTCCGCACCGCAGCCGAACTCTGTGCGACGGTGGGCACCGATGGCGTGCGCGGGGAGCTCGCCCTGCTCCGAGGGGCGCGTGCACTCGCGGCCTACGACGGGGCGCGCCAGGTCACCGCGCAGCATCTCCGGGTGATCGCGCCGAGTGCGCTGCGACATCGCTTACGGCGTAACGTGCTCGACGATGTCGGGAGCACCACACGGGTCACCCGCGCCGTCACCGATTGCCTCGGCGACTGACATCGATGGACGAGACCGTCGCGTCGCCGCTCGACGCACGGACCCAGGCGGAGCTCGTGGCAGCCCTGCTCGCGATCGATCCCATCGGGTTCGGTGGCGCGGTCGTGCGCGCTCCTCGAGCCGATATCGCTGACTCCTGGCTCACGATGGTGCGGTCCTTGCTCGTGGAGGGGACCCCGGTCGCACGGCTCCCGATCAGCATCCCGGACGACCGTCTGCTCGGCGGGCTCGATCTCGCGATGACGCTCGCGACCGGACGACCGGTCGCCGAACGCGGACTCCTGGCGCGCACCGACGGCGGCGTGCTGATCCTCCCCTGCGCCGAGCGCGCGAGTGACGCACTGATCGCGCGGCTGACGAGTGTACTCGACACGCTCCGCACCATGCCGCGTGGACCCTTTGCTGGGGAGCCGGTACCAGCGCGTGTGGCGATCATCGCACTCGATGAAGGCGATGGCGCCGATGAACGAACCGCACCAGCACTGACCGATCGCCTAGCATTCCATCTGACCCTCTCGCCAGCGATCGTCTCAGCGTCCGATGCGCTCGTTGGCCAGAGCGATGTCGTGGCCGCGCGTGGCCGCTTCCCCTCGGTGACGATCAATGACGCCCGTATCACGACGCTCGTCACCGTCGCGCTCGCCTTCGGGATCGATTCCCTGCGCGCGGTGTCGTTCGCGGTCCGTGTGGCGCGAGGCGCCGCGGCGCTCGATGGCCGGAACACCGTGAGTGACGACGATTGCCAGGTGGCGGCCACGCTGGTGCTTGGTCCGCGCGCGACGCGCCTGCCGGCCTCCGG
>Ga0315909_10003520_pt1 | contig 18997 bp, 20 predicted proteins | sample LakEriMetagenome_11_FD_203527 | JGI IMG/M metagenome (GOLD analysis project Ga0315909, IMG submission 203527) | Freshwater fungal communities from buoy surface, Lake Erie, Ohio, United States - Buoy 2 MA125 | ecosystem: Environmental > Aquatic > Freshwater > Lake | place: USA: Lake Erie, Ohio... | reverse complement strand
ATGTATCATATTATCATCTTGTTTTACAATAACACCATCATTGTCTCCCATCGCCTTAAACACACGTAATACTTCAGCGTCCGAAGCTCCAGTAAGATCAATAGTGTCATCTTCTTCAGAATCCATAGACATATCATCTGTCATATCTTCGTCACCCATCATTAATGAGTCTTCTTCGTCGTCTACTTCTTCTTCTTCATTATCAGTATCCAAATCCATCTCAATGTCAGACTCGTCTTCCATTTCCATTTCATCATCAACCTCTTCTTCATCCTCAACCTCATCTTGTTCTTTAAGAGATTCTTTTACTAAAGAGCTGATTTCTTCCTTCATTGTAGAAGAAAGTATTCCTTGTGCATTTTTGTTAAGAGCCTCTTCCAAATTCTTAATCTGGAATAATGCGTCCTCAATAACTTTTTCGTTTCTTGCCATTTTTTATTTTTGACTTTTCATATAAATACACTGGTTTTAAGAAAAATTTAGTTTTTTGACGTTTTAGACAAAAAAAAATGGGAACAACTATTGTCATTCCCATTTCTAATTTTTATATTTTAAGGTTTATCCTTCTATCACCTCATCAATTTTACTTTCCGTAATTGATGTAATTCTCCAGTCCATTGTATAATTTTCATATACTTTTGTAACCTTTGCTTCAACGTCTGTTGGTGAATAACCCAAAACTAATTTTTCTTCTTTTACTTTTTTTACTCTACCGGATTCACTATCTAAAAGATCCGATGTAATTTTTGCTACAAAATACTTTTCTCCTTGTTCCATAATTTTTTATTTATCCAAATAATCGGACAATCTTTTCATTAAGTCAAGAGATTTGTTTCCAGATTCACCAATGTTTCTTTCTATTGCCATTCTTTTATCTTCCTCTAAGTTTTCATCAAATTTCATTCTATCATCTTTATTTAGGAAAAGATACGCACCAGGAGTTGATGGGGAAGATACAAGGTCAAAACATATTAATTCAAAATCATCTTGGACTTCATTTTGTTCACCAACTTTTTTTAGGGATCCAACACCACGAGAAGAAATTCCAAGTGTAACTCCTTGTCTAAGGTAATTTGCGGCTAAATCTCCTTTTGTTGAGCAAATACCTCTTTCGTGAAATCCAGGACTTGTAAGTAATCTTAACTTACCCAAAAGAACTGGACCATCCCACCATACTTCAGTTATAATATGTGATACACGATCAAGATCAATTAAAGATGATTCTGGGTGATTTAATTCGGAAAGTGAAGTTCCTTTCTCAATCATTTTTTTATAGTTCTCTGCTTCACGTTTCAAAATCTTTTCCGGATATACTCTACCGTTTCTGTTTGGTGTATTGTACTTCTGGAGTACAGCATAAAACTCAAATGGTTTTGAATAGTCCATAAAATTTTTGGACTCCATAATATAGTTATTGTTTTCCGATCTTGGATTTATATAACCGGCATCATATTCAATAAGAATACCTTTACCGGTTTCGTTAGGTCCTAATATTTTCATATAAAAAGTTTTCTATATAAATACTAAACTTTTTCGGTTTTTATCTTAACTGGTTTGGAATTTCCGTTTTTAGTTAAATAAAACTTAAAATATTCGTTTCCGGTGAATACGTCATTATAAATTTCTTTAGTTAAATTTTTTAAGGATTTTTTTAATTTTGTAGATTTGAAATCGATTTCATCTATTAGGTACAAGTTAATTTCAAGGTTCATAAATGATTTCTTTTTTAATTGTAAGCCGCTTGTTCTTAAATCAAGATCTACAATAAATTTATCATCAAATAGTTTTTTATCTAAATTGTTGTACACAGAATGTTTAACTGATCTATTCATATTAAGGACTAATCTTGTCCAGTTTTCGACATCAATTTTTGGTTCAACCCAGGTTTGTATATTTAAATAGAGTGATTTAAATTCTTTAGAATCTACCGTACCATAGGATACTTTGGATGTTCTGAATCCATTTATTTTGGCAGTTTTTCCTTTTTTCATAATTTTTTTCCATAACAATAACGTTTATTTTTATAAAATTTACTTAATTTTGTGATATATATCAATATAAGAAATTTTTAAAATTAAATATGCTAATAGTCCACGTAAAAAAAAACGACATAGAAAGAGCTCTTAAAGAACTTAAAAGTAAGGTGATTAAGACAAGACAAAATTCTCATCTAAATTATAGAAAAGAATTTACAAAAAAATCTGTTGAGAAAAGAAATCAAAAACAAAAGGCAATTTACAGACAGAGTTTAAAATTACAAAATTAAAGGTTTTTGTGTAACTCTTGTAATTTAAAATATGAAAGTCTATCAAAGGACTCATTTTTTATTTTTGTTGTTGTTTCATTTATTTTTTCAACAACCTCTTTGTCTGTTTCTTTTGATTTTAATTCATCAAGTTTTTCTAAAACAGATTCTTTGATTACTTCATATTTAATTTCTAATTTATTCTCGTCTTCGGATAATATTTTAACTAATGATTTTTTTGATTCTTCGTCCAGAGTCTCAATATAGTTTTTTAAAGTTTTGTTTGCACTTTCAACCAAAGTTTTTACTGGAACAGAAAATGAACCTTTAATTTTTGTTGGCATCTTCATTAAAGATTCTACAATTACGTTCTTACTTTTAATTTTATCCTCCAAAGTTAAAACACTATTAGAAAATAGATTATCAATATCTTCATAATTGTTATTTGTCTTTATATGACCAACCCAAAGATTGATCTCAGTTAAATCATCCTTATCAATTTTATTTACCGTGTTTTCAAATACAGTGATTGATTCGTTAATAAATTCGGCAGCAGTTTCTTGAGACAAATTTTTATTTGTTGATAATTCATCATATAGGTAATAAAGTTTACTTATATTTTTATCCTCCAAAACAAGTTCTTTGAATATAAACATATTTGTTTTGAATGAGTTTTTTTTATATGACTCAATTAAACATTTTTCTATTTTACTTTTTAATAATCCGAATTTCATAATTTTTTTTATTATAAATATATCAATCTTTTAATATTTTTAATAATTCAGTCTCCATTTCACCTAATGAAGAATTTGCAGTAAAATAATCTTCATCAGATTCGAGTATCAAATTCTCTAATTTTTTCTTTGACTCTGGTAATCCCCCAGCTTCACCTCCTGGTGGTGGTCCTGGTGGTGGCCCCGGAGGACCTGGAGGTGGTCCACCCATTTCTCCACCCATTTCTTCTGCTCCGGCTGGTGGAGCTGGAGCTGTTGATCCAGAAACGGTTTTATATAGTTTATCAATTGTATCAAACATTCCGGTATGAGTAATAATTGTTGCGGTATTTGCAAGTTCAGCAGCAACAGCTCTCTCCATTCTAATTCTTTGAGTGTCAAGTTTAATATCTTCGTCAGACCAACCAAAAATATGTTTTTTAGCCCAAGTAGCCGATGCTGGTTGTATTGTATTTGGAATCTCACTAACAAGGTCTTTGTAAAGTAATACCTTTTCTTTCCAAACGTCAACCATTAAAAGATCCGCTTGTTTTGATGGGTTGTTAAGACCTAATGTGAAGTTTTGTAACTCCTCCTCAAACCCAAGTAAAAATAAATGAACAATTGCAATTTTGTTCAATTCAGAAATCATATTCTTTTGGATCCTATTAATTGTTCTTGCAAAACGAATATCAAGTAGTGATAAGTTTTTACCATCTCCTACGGGCTCTTCAAACCCAAGATATGCTTTTGGGATACGAAGTGCTGTTACAAGTTTTTTCTGAATATATTCAATATCCGCAATTTCAGATAGATTGGTTCCACCCGGTAATGTTTCAATCGGCATTGTTTGTGCTGGATCACGAACTGGAATAAAGTAATCCTGATCTACGGCCATTTGGTTAAATCTTAAATCAACATTACCGGTCTTATTATCAACTATTTGATCTCTTTTAAATTTGTTTGCAACACGTTGTACATAAGGTTCAACATCCTTATCGTCCATATTACCAACAAACACCTTAAATACCCTTCTTTCTGGAGCTCTTGATGTACGATAAATTAACATAGCATCTTCCGCTAACACTAATTGTTTCCAAATACGACGAGCCTTTTCAAGCATTGATGTTCCATATGGAAGTTTTCTATCATCACCAAGTAATCTAAAATGTGCAACCTCCCAAGAGTTAAACTCCATATTTCTTTCCTTCCAAGCAAATCTTAAACCTTTTTCATCTGGTTTAACCTCTGTGTTTGGTCTTTTTGGTGACATTCCCCTTTCAAGTCGTTCAATCTCAATGTTTGGTAATTGTACCGCACCAATAACTCCTTTTTCTGGGTCTAATTTTAGATAAACAAAATTATCACCATACTTACAAGTGTTTCTAATCCACATTTGTAGGTTTGTGTTAATATCAAGAGTATTATTAAAAAGATCTGCTAATATTCCCTTTATTCTTTTCGATTCAGAATAGATTTGAAGGATATATCCGTCTTCATTTGGTGTTGTTGATTCTTCAGCATAAATGTCAAGGGCTGTTGAAATTTCTGGGGTAAACTCCATAGATTCATAATCATAAAAAGCTGCAAGTCTTGTTGGTTCATAATAGATTGCTTGTGTATATAAATTACTTTCAATCTTTGTCCATTGATTTGCTAAATATAATGATTGTTGAGCTTGGAGTTTTTCCTTTTCAAACTCGTTTCTATCTCTTGTTTTTAACAGTTCTTTTTTATCAAATTTGTATGTTGGAATATCTTGACCTAAAAGTGAATTGGGTCCAAATGTTTTCGATAATCTTTGCCAAACTGTTAGTTGGTTTGTATTTTGTTCCATATTATTAATTTAAAATATAATTGTCAAATATAAATACTCGTCTAATCTACGTATGTAAAATACACACCCTCCTCAACAGCCAAGAAAGTTACTTGGTCAACAAGTATTGCTTTAATTATTTCTTCTGGTGGTGGAGGGGGTATTGGTGGTGTTGGTTTTGGTACGTTAAATTCTCTTATTAATTCTCGTCCAGAACCTCTTTTAAACTGAAAACTATTTGTAAAAACTTTTACGGCATACACGTCTTGTCCAGGAACAATTAATGTTGATCCCCCAAGTATTTTACCAGATCTTCTTCTTCTTTCTAACCCCATATTAATAATTATCTTCTACCACCGAATAACCAACCATATTTTATATAATCATCCTTTGATGGTCCGGAATTAATTTTCATTCTATCATTCATCATATGTTGATTTGGGAGCACCGGATCAAAATGAACTTGTTTTGCAACAGAATCATTTGTTGACACGGTCCAAGACTCAAGCATAATTTTTGTTTTTTCTGTGACTTTTTCTAACTTCTGAAACGATGATTCACCAACGTAAATTGCCATAGATATTGCCATAATAAGGTCATCGTGTTGTCCTTTTTGGTGATCAGGTCTTCCATTTACATAAATGAAAGTATTCATTTCATTATATAATCTTGTACTTCTAATTTTAAATCTATGTCTTACGTATTCTTCAAATGCAGCAATAATTTGAACTCTCTTATTATTGAAATTAATTCCTGGGATTTTATCAAGAGCTTTAGGGTTATAAGACCAAATGTTTGTTGAGTCTACCCCATCAATATAAAGATTTTTATATCCCAATTCTTGCATTTTTCTAACCGTTGTAATTCCCATACCACCAGTTATATCCACAACACAAAATGCGTTATACACAATACCCCATTTATAAGCAATTTCAGCAAGAGCATCTGGTGGTATTTTTCCGACATACTCAAAGACTTGTTCTCTGTCATCAAAATCTATAATTTGAATTGATGAAAAGTCCTCACTATCACCACGAGAAACGTCAACACCCATAATGTATTTATGACCCTCAATTGGTTCTTTCCACATCCAAAGAGCATTTCCCATCATTTTATTTTGTGCATCAGATAATTGATTTTCTTTAATATAGGATAAATCTTTGTTGTCAAATACATTATCTCCAGATCCAAGAAATTCACAGTTAAGCTCCTGATTGATTTTTCTTTTATCGTATTTTAATTTTTTAACCATTTTCTCATACCAAGATGAGCACGGTTTATATCCTTTTGCAAAGTATTCTTTTATTTCATCATAATTTCTGTCATATGGATCCAAGTCTTCAAATGAAACATTCCCAGAATGATCTCTTTCATCTTTGTGTAATAGATAATCAACAATATCGTCCGTAGGAACCATATATAAATCTTTTGAATATCTTGGGTCTTTCCACCAAAACATTTCAGAGATCTTAAAGTTATTCATACCTTTTGTCGATTGATTATAAATCTCATAATAAATTGGGTCATAACCATTTGGTGTTGATACAACAATTACTTTACCACCGGTTGATAGTGATGCCATACAAGCCGCCCAGAAATCACCGTCAGCTTCAATAAACGCCGCCTCGTCAAATACAAGTATTGTTGGTGTATAACCTCTTAAGGCATCCCTTGATGTTGCAACAGCCTTTACCTCACACCCATTTGTTAATTTATAATGTCTTTGTGAATTTTTATCTGGTGAAAACCCAGTACCAACCCATTTAGGCCATTGCTCAACAAAAGCTCTAATCTTGTTTGCCATCTCCATTGATGTGTCAAGTTTGTTTGCAATGATTAGAATTTTTTCTGGTCTTTCTTTTTTAGCAAAAACAAGTCTCTTTGAGATCCAAGCGGCAGTAACAGTTGATACACCGGCTTGACGGTATTTTAATGCAATGTTTTCTTCATAATCTTCATAATCTTGGAGTAATGAAATTTGATCCGGAAATAATTCCAAAGGGACATATTTTGATACTGTATTGTCATATGTTTGTAGATATGTTCTTAATGCGTATGGAGTATCTTTCATACACTTCACATACTCAAGCATTAATTGTTCTTTAGTTAAACTCATAAAAATATTTTTATATAAATATCAAAACCCCCAGTTATTTTCATAAAAGGGGGGTTTACCTAAATTATTTGAGATGTTAAAGACCTAATTGTGTTAATATATCATCTTCATCATCATCGTATTCGTCTTCATCATCTCTATTGAATTTGTCGTACTCGGATTTTGCTTTCTTTAAGATCTCCTCAAATCTTTTCTTCGCTTTATTATTATCACCCTCGTCATCAGATACAACATTTGCAATAATATTCTTTAAGAAATCTTCAGCCGGAACACTGTAAAGGATTTGTTCAAAATACGGAATATATTTTTTAGAATCTGGGTCTAAAGTTAATTCATCCGGAAGTAGTGTTCTTAATTTTCTCACAAGTTCTCCACCAACACGGAAATTCATAGGTTCGTGTTGCATTGTATCGGTCTGTGAAATTACATCTTGTGCCATACCTGGGTCCATTCCTTTCCACTGGTGTCTTGCGGTAATCATAGAAAATGACTTGAACAGTTCGTGTAGCAAAATTGGGAATATCAATCCATTTGCGTAGTATGTGTCATTACCATTCCCTTCATCTTTTTCTCCACCTTCATCTTCATCTTCGTCTTCATCACCATCCATTTTACCGGCGGAACCAGCCGCATTCCCACCAAGAGCTTCAATTAAGTCTTCATCGGTAAAATACATAAGATCATTTGCACCCATAATTTTATTATAAAGTGCATAAAGGTTAGGATCAATAGCGTCTAATCTATCTTTAAACATTTGATAAGCAAACTGACCTCTTTTACCTTTACCCATTATAATTGCATTGATCACATTTCGTTTTTCAATTTCCAATTGTTTTTGTTCTTCCGGAGTTAATTCGTCAATATCAAATGAAAAGTCAGGTGGTAATGGGAGTTTTTCGTTTTTCTTTGGTTTCATTTGGAATAGAGTTGGGTCAACTTTCTGTTCCCCCAAGAATGTAAGCATATTTACAAAATCAAACTCATAAACAACTCCACCATCTTTTCTTACCTTAACAACTGTACCGTCATTAACAGCATCTTCCATATTTGTAGCATATGGTAACCATCCTTCTTCTTTAGCGGCAATCTCAACTGCAAGATCTCGTAATTGTTCCCTCTTATTAACCTCAAGAGACATTGCTTGACGAACAGCCATCATTTGTTCCATCTGAATTGCTTGTTTAACTTGTGGATCTGTTATGTTTCTTTCTGTTCCGAAATACCTCTTAACATAATCAACAACCTCTTTAAATCTTTTCCCGGCAACTCTCTCAACATCAGAAACACCTTGTCTAAACGCTCTATTTTTAGCATAAATACCTTCTGGATCCTCAATTCTTTGTTGAGTTCTTGGGTGCATTCTTTCAGGATAATCACCATAATCAATTGGTGCTTCCTTCATAATTTTTTTAACTAATCGTTCTAAATCTTTATTTCCCATTATTTTGTGTTTAATACTTGCATTATTGCGGTCATAAAGTCGCTTTTTTGTTTTTCGGTTTCAGCTTTTGGTTTTTCTTTAACACCAGGTGCTGGATCCTTATGTGGATTTCGTCTACCCGGAGTTTTTGTTGTTTCTCTTTCTTTAGTTCTTTCCTTTTCCTTGGTGTTTGCTTTTGGTTTTTCTTTAACACCTGGTGCCGGATCCTTATGTGGATTTCTTCTTCCTGGGGTTTTTGTTGTTTTCCTTTCTTTCGTTCTTTCTTTTTCTTTCGTGTCTTCTTCTAATTTTCCCATAGAAAATAATTTACCAATTGGTTTGTCCATTCCTTTTTTCATCTCAATTCCAGATTCATCTGAAAACATAGACATTTTCTTTGGACTTCTCAATATCATATTTTCTGACTTACTAACTCTTTCTTGAATTGTTTTTAACAACTCGCCTTTTGTCATACTTGGTTCAATATGTTTTTCAATCATTTCAAAAATTCTGTTCTCCAAGTATTTTTCGTAGTTTTCGTCAGTTCTTGTTTTTTTGTATTTTACAGTTTTTTCTGGGTGTAATTTTTCTGGCATTTTTTTGTAATCTTTCTTTGTTGTAGATCTTGCGTATTCATCTCTTAATTTACACCACTTTTTTTGTTCTTTTGTTTTACCATTACCACATTTTGCAAAGAATAATTTTTGTTGTGCTTTTGATTCAAATTTTTCGTCCAAATCTTCTTCAGTCATTTCACCCTCTGTTTGTGTTAGGACTAAATTACCACCTTCAATACTAATAGTACTAGGATTTTTAGTAGGACTTGTCGATGGTGGTACAGCGACTGGGTTTCCGCCTTGTATTTTTGCTAATGGTGTTTTTAATCTTTTTTCAGATTTTATTTCTGTCGTCCATTCTTCTTTTGTCTCTTCTTTATCAAACTTTTCAGCAAGAACCTTAATCTGATTTTTATTCATTTTTGAAATGGTGTTAAAATGAATCCCATTTTCAAGTAATATCTCAATGTGTTTTTTAGTTCTCATATACTACTTTTTTTTCAAACTGTAAAACGAGATCTCTCTCGTATAATTTATCTTTTACATCTTGTTCTTGATCTCCATATTTGAAAACTAATCGTTTTACTAATGAAAAATCAATATCTTCTTCTTTTTCCCAACCTAAAGCTAGTACCCCATCAATTGCATCCTGAACGGAAAAAACATCCGATTCTTGTACTAGTTCAAGTGTTATTTCACCATTTGTTAAAACGCCAACCTTTTTTACGTGTTCAACATCCGGAGGGCTTGGGTAACCATTAGCAGGCTTTGCCTCCCAATTTTCACCCCAAACCTCATCAATTGAGTCTGAGAAAATAAATTCATAAATGTTTTCACCCTTATAGTTGGGTCCCATACCATTTATGTAAATTAAATAACTCATATCACAGTACCGTTGATTGTTACTTTAGTTTGAGTTACACCTTCACTAAAAACCAAATTTCCTTTATTTGTTTTACCAATAAGTTTTGATGTTGGGTTTTTTTCCAAATATTTAAAAGCCGCTCTTTCTTGTCTAATACTTTCAGATAAAGTTTTAATTTTTTTGGTTAATACTTCTTTTCTTTTTTCTTTTGACTCAATTAACTGGATTCTCTTTTTTTCTTCAGAAATAATTTCTTCTTCAGTTGTGTTAAAGTATTTTGAGATAATCTTATCAACTTTTGATTCACCAAATGTTCCGTGTGTTAGGTGTTGATAAGTTGAATTTGACGGTCTACCTCGTAATTTTCTTCTTAACCTATCATTTGGATTTTCGTCATCAAAATCAATTTCAGTTTCATCATAAAATAAATCATCTGGTAAAATTTTTCCAAAATCATCATCCATTCTTATATCGTCAAATGCGGTTTTTTTTGGTCCTTCGCCAATTTCATTATATGCTTCACCAAATCCATTCGCTATTAAATTACCAAAACCTTTGTTGATCGCTCCTGGTAAATCCATCATTTCACCAAGTTCATATTCTTTCATTTCGCCACCTTCTGGTGCTTCTGGAGGAGGAGGTAATTCACCTTCCTCTTCACCATCTTCCGGCATTGGTGGTACTTCTTCATCACCCATATCTTCCTCATTATCAGCCTCGTCCTCATCAAAATCACCCTCCAAACGAGAGATAATTTCCTCTAAGTCATCTTCATCCAAAAGATCAACGTCAATGGCAGACAAGATGGAATTAATAATGTATTTCACATCATTCGGATCCATTTCATCCTCTGAATTAAACTTTCTAATTTTTTGTGCTAATTTTCCGGTGAGTTTTTGAATTACTTTAAAAGAGGTGTCTTCGTCTTTTTTTGTGGTTTTTTCTTCGTCACCCATTTCATCGTCCATAGGTGGAACTTCTTCGTCACCCATTTCATCGTCCATTTGTGGAGGTGGTACTTCACCACCCATTTCATCACCTACTGGTGGTGGAGGTAATTCTCCGCCCATATCCCCAATCTCATCAGCTGGCGGGGGTGGTAATTCTCCACCCATATCTCCTACTGGAGCCGGTATTGGTTCTGGAGTTGGTTCAGCAGCTGGTACTGGTAGAGGTTCTGGTGCTGGTGGTGGTGTTTCTTCAGCTTTTGCACCACCAGGAACCCTTAGTTTAAACTTTTTTTTTTGCTCCGAAAAAAGGGACATACCCTCTTCGTTTTCATAAATTACATTAAATTCTTTAGCCATTAAATTAAGTTTTTTAAGGGCTTGAGAATATGATGAAAAATATTTTCTATTTTGCATAGGATCCATATAATCAGCAGTTGATTCATTTAGACCTTGCTTAATAATATAACCAGATTTTTCTCTAACAATAAAATATGTATTTCCATCAGCAAGTTGTGTTGAATAATCCGTAGATTTGGTTTCATTAACAGGCTGGGGAATATTCTCATTAAATCTTGCGATTTCTATGATTCTTTTAATTTTATCCATTCCTTGAAGTTTTTCACTTCCGATAGGTTTTAGTCCTCCCATAATATTTTTTTTTGAATAAATTATTTTTTCTTAATAAATATATCAATATTTAAGATTATTTATTTTTTAATTAAATTATTGGTTCATAGATAATTTTTTGTCTATGATTTTGTTTCCTTGTGTGTATAGTTTTTCTATGTAACCGTTTCTTCTTAAGATTTTAAATACCAAATTTTCTGGTGAGTATTCACCTCCTTTTTCTAACCCACAAGTTCTATATTTTTTAATTTTGTCTTTGTATTTTTGAACCATCTCTTTTGCTGTCTGAGCATCATCATCCTGGATCGCCTCAAGTAGGTCGTCAATAATTCTCATCCATTGTTTTGATTTTTCTTTTAACAATTCTTTGTCAATTGTTACTTTTTCTTTTTTTGGGACATTTGCCCACTCATCAAATAACACGGAATAAACACCACTACTAAAATGAGATTCAGTTTCATTTTGAACATATAACTCAACTTCATAACCTTTAATTGTTATGTCGTGTTTATCGTTAAAGATCATCTTTTTAAGATTAAATAATTTTTCGTAAAGATCTATTTGATTTTGTGGGTATTGACTAAAATTTGCAACGATGTGTAAATCAAAATCAGAATATTTTGACCAGTTATAATTTGAAAGTGACCCGGTTAATATTATATCAGTAACCACAATATCAACGTCAAGAAAGTCAATATATTCATACGCAATCTCAAGAAGTCTTTCCCTAATCTCCGGTTTTAGTTTAGAGTTTTTATCTTTACCATTCCAGACATTAGGATTTAACTCCTTTTTTGGTTCAAAACTTTTAAGTAAATCTTTTTCCATTACATATAAATATAATGGTTATTGAATTATCATAATTTTCGGTATTTGAAAGCTTTTGAGATGCTTGTATTAAAGAACGATCCTTGTGACTTTGCGGATCTAAATTGAGTGTAAGTTAGGTGTGGAACATCTTCATATTCATACTTCATACCATTTTTAAATTCAGCAATCATCTTTTTTGTCTCAACGTCATATTCTGTTCTTACAATATTTGATGACTCAACTTCGTTTAAAATTTTTGTACCTACGATTTCTTCTTTTGTAATTGCCATAACTTTTTTATTGGTAATGATAGGAAATTAAAATAATTAATGTATATTTGTATTATAATTATTTAAAAACAAAAGATATGAAAAATATTGTGATTTCTTTTTTTATGTTTTTTATGACATTTACAAGTTTTACACAAGTGTCTGAGGTTAAGTTTGATCAATTTATTGGTTTTTCATCCAACTCAAAAAGTACTAATTATTTTACTTTAATGGATAGTAATAATCTTGTTTTTGAGTTTGTAAAAGTTGGTTATAATAGGTATATTATTGATTTTGAAAATAAAACCGTGACGCTGTACTTTCAAGGGGTTTTTATCAATAAGTGTGAAATTATGGATTCAAGGGTTGAGGGTAGTATTACGTTTATAACTTTAATAGATTTTGATATTAGTTCTGGAGAACAAATTTCAACTTTTTTAGTTATAAATGAAGATCCAAAAAATAATTCATACCCGTATTTTACATACTATTTTGATACAGGAGAAAAAATACTTGGTCATTCGGCCGATAGAATTTTAGAATAAAAAATCCACCCTTTTGGGGTGGACCTTTTTATTTTAGGGAGTTGATCTTATCTCGTAGTTCTATTGCTTTCTCAAAGTCCTGGGTTTTTATACAACTGTTCAGTTCTTTTTTAAGCTCACTTATTTTCTCTTTGTTTTTTTCTAAATTATTAATTCTATCTCTCAACTCCACAGCTTCCTCAAAATTTTGTGATTCAATGGCCAACTCAAGTTTATACTTTAAACCGGAGAGTTCATTGTCGCCATTTGTTTCAGATCGTTTGTTTGTAATGTAAGTGAAGACTATAGACCCATCTTCAGATTTGTAAGTTTTTTTATCAAAATTTTCCAAATTAAAAAAAGGATCATCCATTCTAAAAAGTTCATTAAATAATTTGTTAAAATTAAAATTATACATTTTTTTTGTTTTTATGGTTTATTTTTTGATTCTATTTATAACTAAATGTGTACCAAAATATTAAAATATGACAAAATGTCAGTATATATGACACAATGACAAATATTGACTACTACACGTATTATAATTAAAATTAGATAAAACAAAAATTATGGCAATAGAATTTGTAGATGATAGTGAAAAGAGTAAAAAGAAAAATGACGGTGGGACGCCAGTACTTGATAATTTTAGTAAAGATCTAATTAAACTTGCCGAACAAGGTAAGCTTGATCCGGTTATTGGTAGAGAAAAAGAAATTATCCGAATTGCACAGGTTCTATCAAGAAGAAAGAAAAATAACCCAATTATTATTGGTGAACCAGGAGCCGGAAAAACAGCTATTGTTGAGGGTCTTGCAATGATGATTAATAATGGTGAGTGTCCTAAAAATTTAGCTGATAAACGAATAGTATCACTTGATATTAATTCTGTTGTTGCTGGAACAAAATATAGAGGTCAGTTTGAGGAAAGAATGAAAGTAATAATTGAAGAGTTACAAAGTAACCCAAATATTATTATTTTTATTGACGAAATTCACACTATGGTTGGTGCTGGTAATAGTTCCGGATCTTTAGACGCGTCAAACATATTTAAACCTGCTTTATCAAGAGGTGAGATTCAATGTATTGGAGCTACAACACTTGATGAATACAGAAAACATTTTGAGAAAGATGGTGCTCTTGAGAGAAGGTTCCAAAAGATTATTGTTGATCCATCATCTAAAGAAGAAACTTTTGAGATTTTAAAACAAAGTAAAGAAAAATACGAGGATCACCACAAGGTTAATTATACGGACGAGGCTTTATGGTTATGTGTTGAATTGGCGGATCGATATATTACCGATCGTGAGTTTCCAGATAAAGCTTTTGACATTTTGGATGAGGTTGGATCAAGAATGCAAATTGATATTAAACTTCCGGAACATATTGAAGCTTTAAAACAAGAAGCGGCAGATATTAAAAAAGAAAAAGTTGATGTAATTAAAAAACAAAAATATGAGGTCGCAGCCGAACTTCGTGATAGAGAAAAAAATATTTTACAAAAATTAGAAACAGAAAAGAAAAAATTTGAGGATGATCTAAAATCAAGTAAGAGGGGGATTCCAGAAGATTTAATTTATGAGGTTGTGTCAAATATGACAAAGATTCCGGTAAGCAAAATTAATATTGATGAAAAAAATTCACTAATTAATCTTGAGGACTCGTTGAATAAATTTGTTATTGGACAACAAGAGGCTGTAAATAAGATTTCAAAATCGATTAGACGAAATAGGGTTGGGATTAAGGATCCTAATAGACCAATTGGGTCATTTATATTCTTGGGGTCAACCGGTGTTGGTAAAACGTTTCTGGCGAAGAAATTAGCTAAGGAAATATTTGGTAGTGAGGATTCATTAATTAGAGTTGATATGTCCGAATACCAAGAAAAACATTCAATGTCAAGACTTATTGGTTCTCCTCCGGGATATGTGGGTCACGAAGAGGGAGGTCAATTAACAGAACAAGTAAAAAATAAACCTTATTGTGTTATATTATTTGATGAGGTAGAAAAAGCAAACAAAGATATTTTCTCAACACTTCTTCAAATGCTTGATGATGGACATATGACAGATGGTCTTGGTAGAAAAATTAATTTTAAAAATTGCCTTATTATTATGACCTCAAATATTGGAGTTAAAAAACTACAAGAATTTGGTACTGGTGTTGGTTTTAAAAGTAATAATCACAGTGACGTTGTACAAGAAGAATATAAAAGAGATGTTCTTAAAAAAGAATTGAGTAAGTTTTTTGCTCCAGAATTTTTAAATAGAATAGATGATGTTATTATATTTAATTCACTCAAAAAAGAACATATTGATCAGATTGTTAAACTTGAAATTGATAAGTTAATCCAGAGGCTTGATTCTATGAAGTATAAAATTAATTATGAAAACTCTGTGGTTGATCTAATATCAAAAGTAGGTTTTGATGAACAATATGGTGCAAGACCACTAAAAAGAGCAATCCAGGATAAGATTGAGGACCTTATCTCTGAGAAAATCCTACTTAATGAAGTCCAAGAGGAAAAAGAATATATGTTATTTGTAAAAACTGAAGGTGAAGATCAGGTAATAGATATTGAGTATAGAGAAAAACCAGAACCTAAGAAAAAGGGGAGAAAGAAAAAGGAGGATTAAAAACCCTCCTTTTTTAATTAATGTTTGGTATAACCAAGTTGATCAATCATTAACCTACCTACTTTAATTCCGTTGTATGTATCATCTACAACAACATATTCATTTCTTGTGTGGTAGTTGTAATATCCTGCAGAGATGTTAAAACAAGAGATCCCATACTTTTGGTTTAGTGGATAAATGTCAGTATATGGGTGTCTATGATATTTTGTATCCCCCGGAAAATGTTCTGTAATTAATTGACCCCCAACCTTAAAGAACTCACTATCCCTTTTAAACATAGGTCTTGACATAAGGAACTCTGAAATCATATTATTTTCCGGAGCATCAAACTGGATTGCGTAACCAACGTTTTCAAAAAATTTTGGGTCTGAATTAAAGGATCCTTTACATCCGGTTTCTTCGGCAACAAAAAAAGCAGCTTTAAGATTCGGTAATTCCTTTAAAAGTTCAAGACAGGAATAAACCCCACATTTATCATCACCACCGATACCGGTTGGTTCTCCCTGGTCATTATATGCTTTAAGAGCAAGTTTTACCTCTTTCTGAGCATTTGGTAGCATTTCTTCCCTAACATTAATTGTATCAATACTATGTACCGTATCTGTGTGCGCAACAACACAAGGAAAATATTCAATATCCTGATCTGTTTGTTTGGTGGCGTAAATGTTATAGAGATCATCAACATAGTAAGGAATACCATTTTCCTCAAGCCAGTTTGTAATAAAATCAATCATCAAATCTTCCTGGTACGTTTTCGTGGGAATTGATAATACTTGTTTCAATAATTCGTAGTTTCTTTCCATAATAACAAATATAGGAAAGTTTTTTGGTTTTAAAGAATATTTTGTATTGTTTTTTTCAAATGTTCAAATAATTCTGGATGATTAAGAGTTGTGTATAGATCATCAAGTGTTTTAACACTTCTTGTTTCTGTTTTACCATAATCACCACCTTTAACGGTGATCTGAAATTTTAATAAATTTGTCTCGGAATCAATGGATAAAAATCTTATTCTTCTATCCTCTTTAGGTATGACGATCCATCTATTAAACCCACCAAGATCTGAAACAACGTCAAGCATTTTTAAATAATCTTCATAGTTTTCATTTTCAGACATTGTTTCTTTAAGGTCAGAGATTAATTTATCTAATATTTTCCCTGCTTCATAATTAAATGCATCTTTATCGTAATCATTACACCAAACGCTATATTCTAATTCATACCAATCACCACGATTTGTGTTCGGTTGGTATCTTTGAATCAGTCTCTTCAAAAGACCCTTAATATCTTCATCTTCAGCTTTTAATGTTCTATACCAATTAACTAATATACTTACAGTTGTTTCAAATCTCCATCCCCAATCCTTTTCAACAATTCCAAATCTTAAAAATGGGTTTTTTGTTTCCGATAACAATTCTTCTTTAACCGCTCTAGCAATACACTGTTGATTCTCATAGCCATATTCATATGTAATTTCATCGGCCTCCCTTGGAAATTTATTAACTAAAACTTTTGCAACTTGTCTTCTAACACCATCATCATTTACATTAATGGTTAATTGAGGTTCTATAATTTTTAATATATAATCTACTTTTTGTAAATTTTCCTCTGAAAGACCGTCTAAAACATAACCCTCGTCCCAATCATCGGTATACCTATCACTGTCATAATAATCATATTCGTATTGATGTGCAAATTTTGCCCAAACATACTTATCATTATCATCCTCAACACCTAAAGTTTCTAAAAAATCATCATCATTTTCAAAAGCAATAATAATTTTAGTAGATGAAGGATTTTTAGCTGGTCGTACGTCCCTTACATATTCCGGATAATTCCAACGATTAACCTCACCGGTTTTAAGTATTTCCTGTAAAATTTCGTAAGTATCACTTGCCATATTGAATAAATATTATTATATTTGTATTTATAAATAGTTCTTTGATAATATGGGTCCGTTTTTGGATTTGACGGGCGTTGGTTGAATAACAGAAGCATGTCGGGACTGAATTAATCTCGTTAAAAACTGATTCACAAAACAACTGGCAATGTGCTAAACAAAATGGAAACTCTTGGATTAGTAAGAGAATCCGAAGTTACTGTAGCTTAATAAGTTTACGGAAACGGGGGTCGGTGAACATATAACCTAGCAACAGAAGTTCGTAAGGTGTGGTTTCTACCCAAAAAGAAACAAAACCGGAATGGTTCCTGGTAAGAACTGTCACCGTTGTTGATCGGTGTGAGAAATCAAATATTTTGGGGTATTAGAAAATACCAACCTAAGCATGTAGTCGTCTCTTAGACAAGACGAGCCGGACGAGGGTTCGAGTCCCTCCGGATCCACCACTTAACCTCACCATTTTACGGTGGGGTTTTTTTATGTTTGTGCGGTATTTTGACGTAATTTTTTGTGTACAATATACTTAGAAATATTCTTATTAAGAGATTTAATAATATCCCCCCAAGAAATTAAATATTCACTTTCTAGCCATTGGAATAGGTTTTTATTATCGTATTTCCAGTTTTTAATTAGCGCTGCAAATTTTTCTTTAGTATCAATAAGTTTAATCAAATTTAAAAAATTACCACTACCAGCACCGGATAATGTATTATGAATTTGTTTTGCGATATTTTCTACTGATTTCCAATCCTGGTTTGTTGAGCTCCAACTTTTAGCCAAAATAAATAAATTTTTAACTTTTTCTTTATCTGAATAATCGACAAAAAGTGGTGTATTATTTTGTAAACCCTGATCCCATCCTGTTCCGGTATTTGTTTCGTGAGCAGCAAACTCAAGAAAACTTTGTTCATTTAAACGATAAAGATTTAATATTTCTTTTTTCTCATTCTCGGTTATTACAAATTTTTTCATATTATATAAATATAAGAAAACAAAAAAAGGGATCAATTTACATTGTCCCTTAATAATTTTTTTCTTATAAGATTTTAAACCTAAAAAAGAACGCTGAGATTACACGTTTTATTGAGAACCTTTAGAGTCATTATTTATTCTACTCTTATCCACTTCCTTTTGAGAAGTATTCCTCAGTGACGGTTATTTAGGTGAACCACTCCTTGAGGTTTGAATTACTCTCACCTTACTCGACTCTTTCCGAGGATGCCTCCCCAGTTCGTCCTTGCGGGACTAAAGGTTTTTCAGATAATTACACATCGACTTGGGATCTTTGTGTGCAATGAACGGCTCATTACTATGTAGTCACCTTTCATTCAAACCTGACGGACACTTTTCCTTTCTGTAGTTTAATAATAGATTTATTACTTTCCATAAAGTTTTTGTGTCGTGGATTTTGAAAGTAGTGGTCCGCCAACCGAGCCAACCCATCTTTTGAACGAGTCGATACTCAACTACTCTCTGAAATGTCCCCATCTCCATATTTTAAGATTACTTCGAGATCAATCCCTTGGTGGGGATCAGTCAAGGTTAATAACAG
>Ga0315909_10003519_pt1 | contig 19009 bp, 29 predicted proteins | sample LakEriMetagenome_11_FD_203527 | JGI IMG/M metagenome (GOLD analysis project Ga0315909, IMG submission 203527) | Freshwater fungal communities from buoy surface, Lake Erie, Ohio, United States - Buoy 2 MA125 | ecosystem: Environmental > Aquatic > Freshwater > Lake | place: USA: Lake Erie, Ohio... | reverse complement strand
CGACAATCTTAAGTACTAACGCAATTATAACAATGGCAAGGAGCTATGAGTCAAAAGCTTGATGAGATATTGGAGAAGTACCCCGACTACACGTTCTTGAAGGCGGACGGGTTTGACGAGGCGGTCATCGGCGTGGAGGAGAGGTCCATGCGCTTGGTGTACTCAACAGAGAAGTGCATCGACATCTTGGTCAAGGAGGAGAGGATGGAGTATGAGGATGCTTTGGACTATTTTTATTACAATGTGAGCGGGTCGTATGTCGGCGAGCAGACTCCCATATTCATAGACGACAACTTTGGCATATGAAGGCAATAGGTAAATATATAATAATCAACGTGATAGAGGAAGAGATTCGGACCGAGTCAGGTCTGATACTCTCGGGCAACGATGCCAATCAGTTCCGATACAAAAAGGGGGTTGTTGTCTCCGCGGGGACAGATGTGGGTTCGATAGGCGAAGGAGATGTGGTATATTACGACAAAGGTCATAGCTTCACGATGGTCATCGGAGGTGGTCCCTGCACGGTCATTCAGGAGAGGGATGTTGTTGCTGTTGAATAGCCTCGTTCATTCGGTTGGCTGCCTTGAGCATCTGCCTGTTCATGTAGGTCTGATTCTTTTTTATCATCATAGGGTTCATCTCCCGAGATGATGGTAGCGGTTCGGTTCCGTCTAGCTTGTTGTATATGGAGGCAATCATGCGTATGGTCTTGTACGATACGGTGTAGAGTGCCTTTCGCTTTGTGGTGTGTATTCGGAAGGAGTCAATCCATCCCTCCCTTCGCAGGCGCTTGAAGCGTTGGGTGTCGAAGGGCATGATGGAGCCGAACTCATTGAACTTGTCCTTGGTGAAGTATTTTTCGGTGCGCAGGTACAGGAGCATCTCGAGGTCTGCCGTTCCGAGTCCATATCTGAGTCGGATGAAGTGGCGCACTATGCGCCAATATTTTAAATAATCTCTTATATTTGATTTCATTTCGTTACAAATATACTTATATTTGACCGACTTTATCCAAGATACAACATGGCTGATACATCAAAGGAATCTAAGAAGGAGAAGCCCGAGGATATGACGTTCCGCAACAATGCGGTGAATGTCATAAACAAGTTGGTCAACGAGAATGTGAAGATGCGTCAGGCTATGACTAAGTCGGCTGAGGAGTCCAAGAAGACCAAGAGGAAAGAATCGGCGGCTTCTAGCATACAGGGTCTTCAGACCGTAAAGAACACATTAGGCTCACCCACTAAACCCAATTATAAAAAATGAAAACTTACGCAAGCAAGGTCATGGCTGCAAGTGCCATGAAGAAGACAGCCGCCAAGAAGACAGCCATGAAGAAGGCTGCCATGAAAAAAGGCAACAAGATGATGAAGTGATTATCATGCTTCACTAGGGCGGATGCTCACCATGCCGCCCTTCATTATTAAAAACAAATCCAATGGCTAACAAATCCAAGATGCAGTGCAACAAGCCCGTCGCTTCAGACAGGGCGGGCAAGAAGAAGATGGTGAAGGCGTGCTCGGGAGGAACCGAGAAGCTCATCCACTTCGGTGCGGAGGGGTATGGTCATAACTATTCAGCCGCTGCGCGTAAGTCGTTCAAGGCTAGGCACAAGTGCGACACTGCTACTGATAAGTTGAGTGCACGCTATTGGGCTTGCAAGAACCTATGGGCGGGCAAGGGCGGCTCTACTCAGTCTAGTCCTAAATCAAGGAAGGGTAAATACTGATAATCATGGAAAAATCAAAAAAAGACGAAGTAAGGGATAGCTCTTATCCATTAGCTGATAGCCCTGAGCCTACTCCTAATAATGGTGATAAAAAATCCGTTGACCAAAAGATATCTGATATTGAAAATAATCCTAGATTAAATAGAAGGATTGAAAGAAGATACGATAGATATGAGGAAAGGAAGGATAAAGCAAAGGGAGATTCTGAAAAGTTGAAAAAGATTGAGAAAAAATATGGATACAATTATGATGCTGCAATAAAATCAGGAGCCACAGCTGATGAGACAGGTCATTGGGGTAGCATAGACCCAAGCACAGGCATGATATTAAAGGGACCTAAACATCCCTCTATAATGAAAACAAGGAAGATTGAGAGGGTGCTTGGTAATAAAATAATAAAAAAAGATGGGGAGCGATATAGTGTTCCAAGAAAAAAAAATAAATGAAGGACGCCTGCTATAGGAAGGTAAAGGCTCAGTATGATGTGTTCCCATCCGCTAGGGCGTCACAGGCGATAGCCAAGTGCCGCAAGCAGTCGGGTAGCGTGAGAAAGAGCGAGGAGGGGACCTCCTTGAAGAGGTGGCAGGCTGAGAAGTGGGTTGACACTAGGACGGGAAAGCCGTGCGGTGCGGGAGGCAAGAACGAGTATTGCAGACCAACCAAGAAGGTGTCCTCAAGGACACCAAAGACCAAGTCTGAGATAAGCCCATCGAAGCTTGCTCAGAAGAAGGCGGAGAAGTCTAGGGTTGGCATGGGTAAGAGAGTATCAAAAGTCTAATACATATAAAAATGGCAAAGAAAGAAAAGAAAGGATTCGTTGAAGAGCCTCAGAGCGTTGACAACATCCCTGTATTGAGCAAGTTAGAGAGCGAGGTTCAGGACGAGCCTACCGATGAGACACCTGTGGAGCCCAAGAACGAGGGTCATAACAGCAGGGTATTTGGAAAAAAGGGTCTACCATATAACAACCTATAATATGAAACTGAGCTACCCAACAAACGTGAAGCCTGTGTTGAGCAAGGAGATTGCCACCAAGGCTAACAACCTTATGACCTCAATCCCCAAGAAGGGCTTGCCGAAGGCTACCTGTCGCGGGCTGAACGACCCATGTATCATGAACAGGACCGTGGGCAAGCAGATAACCAAACTAATCAAGAAATGAAGATAACCTATTTGGGGAAAAAGAGTGAGGGTCTTGGCGACACCATCGACAAGATAACCACGGTGACGGGCATCAAGGCGGCTGTGAAGGCTGTTGCGGGCGACGACTGTGGTTGCGAGGAGCGCAGAAAGAAACTCAACAATATATTCCCATATAAAAACCAAGAAGATGCCAACACCAAAACTACAGACTAGCAGGGCTTTAGCCGTAATCCCTTCGGATACCGTTCCAATCCCTAACCCGTACCCGATGGTTTCGGGGACCGCTACGGATACGCAATCCAATTCACTTGAAGATACAACAAAGGACTTTCTAGCTTTGGGTGTCCGCATAGGTGATGTTGTATATAATACATCAAATGGAACATCTGCCGTTGTTATTGCAGACCCGTCTTTAAGCGGCTCTGACATACTTAGCTTGTCTACCATGTCAGTAACTTCGGGCGATACATATATCATCTATCAGAACTCTCCTTTGTCGGGTGAGCCTAATGCGGGATGCGTGCTTTATGTAGGAGGAGCAGGAGGGGATATAACAGTTGTAACGGCGGGTGGAGACACTGTTACCTTCACTCAGGTTCCCGCAGGCACTTTTGTTCCCGTGAACGTGGTTCAAATTACCGCTAGTGGCACTACTGCTGATAAAATCGTAGCCCTTTGGTAGGATGATGACGGGCAATGGCATAGCTATAGCTCACGGGTGGCAGCAGACGGGAACGCCACCTGTCCCACCATGCTTCAGGTATGCGACCATTTTTAGCGTATATGGTTCATCAGGAACATTTGCAGGTTGGACAATAAATGGGGTTGATTTTGAATCAAACTATGTTGCTGAGTTTGCAGCTCAGGGCTGCACATCCAATTCACCATATACCAATTTTGGTTTTTTACCTTACCCACATGATGTAATTGTTTGGTATATGGGGGATGGGACATCAGACCCTTCGTTCACGATATTGAATAATTTAGGAAATCCTATAACTTTGACTTGGAACTCCATATGTCAAAAGACGTGCTATGAGGGTTCTATTATATTTCCATCATCAGACCCTATTATAACCCTTTTAGACCCAATGGGTCCTGCTTTTTCAGGTTTTGTTCAACCCGATTATACATTTGGAATACTTGACATTTCCAATCCATCTAGCATAGCTTTGGCTCAATCATATTATCAGCAATCTTGTGGACCCGATACGACAATAGTTGTAACAACGGATGACAATGGAGATTATATTGTTCAGATATTAAACGCTTATACTCCTTATGCACCTCAGTGGGTTAATGGCACGGTTGGAACTGTTCCTTTCTTTGAAATAACCTGTTAACAGATTGATATGAAGATAATTGATTGGCTGACATCGTTGGGGATTGACATCACGCTGATGCTTGCGGGTATGTTTGGAAGCCTGTTGATGATTAGTAAGAAGTCGGCATATAACATAAAGGCATCGCTGATAGGTGTAGCCTCGGGAACGCTAGCGGCAAACTACCTGACGGTGGTAGCCATAGAGCTGTTTGAGTTGGAAGGCAGGAGCCAATACGGCGTAGCCTTCCTTTTGGGATACTTCGGTCTGAAGGGTGTGGAGACGTTACTTAATAAGATAACAAACCATAAGGATGGAGACAATTAAGCTTTTATCAAATATTGCTGCCAACATAGTGTTATTTGTCTACTCGCTCATGTTCTACATATACGTTTTTGGGGACGACAGAAAGGCTATTGCAAAGTGGAACATGACCAAGCTGTTCTTGCTGAAGGTGGGGGTAATATCCATCATCTGCGGGTCGTTGTACAGTGCCGTAACACTGAGCGACCCTGCTATAGGCGAGGTGGTGCTGAACATAGGGCTATCCCTTCTGTTTGTTTGGGCATATGACTTTCATAAGAAGATGTTTAAAAACAGGGGCTGATGGCAAAGAAGTCTACAAAGGTTGAGGTTACCTTCAAGGTAAAGACCAAGAAGGATAACGCGGGAATACATTCAAAGAAGAAAACTAGCAGCCTGAAGAGCAGCAAGAACTATAAGAAGAAGTATAGGGGACAGGGAAGATGAACCTAACAAGGAACTTTACGTTGGCGGAGATGGTGCACAGTACGACAGCCATCCGAAACAATATTGATAATACCCCCAAGGATATTGTCATAATAAGGAACCTTACGAACCTGTGTCAGAAGGTGTTGGAGCCATTGCGCGACCATATGGACTGTTCAATAAGGGTCAGCAGCGGCTACAGGTCGCCCGAGCTTAACAAGTTGGTGAAGGGGTCGAAGTCCTCTCAGCACTGCTTGGGTCAGGCGGCTGACATTGTTGTCTATGGAAGGAACAGCGAGATGTTCATGTTTATCTCACAATATCTTACCTTTGACCAACTTATATGGGAGTTCGGTACTGACAGTGAGCCTGATTGGGTTCACGTATCGTATTCAGACACGGGCAACAAGATGCAGATGCTCAAGGCTGTCAAGGTAAACGGAAAAACTAAATATATAATCAAATGAAAAAAGAAGGTACATTCGTAACAAATGAAGAGTTGGATGGAATCCAACAGATGAACAGCGAGTTTCAGAAGATGAAGAACTCATTGGGCGACATCGAGCTTCAGAAGCACAGCATCTTAAAGCACATTGATGATTTAAAGAAGGTGTTCATGGATAACGAGAGGCTTTTGATTGAAAAGTACGGCGAGGATGCCGTAATTAATATAAAGACGGGAGAAATAACTAAAAAAGAAAAACAAGATGGCTAAGATAAGCACATACACAACGGATACTAATGTCACGGGTGGTGATATGTTGATTGGAACCGACGTTGACAACTCCAACGCGACCAAGAACTTCACCGTTTCGGATTTGGCTGCCTATATGGCGACCAACCTGACCAACTTCGTTCCCTATACAGGAGCGACAGGAAGCGTTGACTTGGGAACAAACGACCTAAGTTTAAAGTCACTCACTGTGAATGATGGCATATCATTGACAGGAGAGTTATACACGTTTGGTAGTGCAGGCAGCTCAGGGGATATATTGGTCAGTCAAGGTGCAGGTCTTAGCCCTCAATGGGTTGATGGTTCTTTGACATATGTTCCATACACGGGAGCTACAGCTAACGTAGACTTGGGTACGTATAAACTTTCAGCCACGGGTGTGGATGTGAAGACGGGTCCATTGTTTGTAAACGGTAGCGCGGGAACAATCAATCAGATTCTTGTGAGTCAGGGTTCGGGAACAAATCCTGCATGGCAGTCATCGCCATACACATATGTTGAGTATGCTTCATTCTATTCGACACAGACTCAGTCGCCTGCTCCTTCAGACCCTCCAACAGCTTGGACATATAATAATACCGACATAGCCAACGCTAACATAACCATTGCAAACGATGGAATAGGCAATCCAACTAGGATTACATCCGCATTGGGTGGTGTTTATAATATCCAATTCTCAGCTCAGTTGAGTAAGACGGGTGGAACAGACCACAAGGCATCCATTTGGCTTAGGAAGAACGGTGTTGACATACCAAACAGCAACACACATATCACGCTGAAGGCTAATGCCAACTATGCTGTGGCGTCATGGAACTTCTTTGTACAACTTAACGCGGGTCAATACGCTGAAATCTTGTGGTATCAGGATGGAAACATCCAACTATTGTATGAGCCTGCTGATGTTGTCGTTCCACACCCTGCCACGCCCTCAATCATCTTAACCGTACAAAGGATATCAGGAACTCCGTAATGAAGGATATCAGGAAGATAGCCATAGGTCCCGATTACAAGGGGGGAGCCATGCACTATGTCGTAGGACAGAAGGTGTTAGGCGACTCCAATGAGATTCATTTAATCATTCAGGATGATGAGACGAATGCTATTAAGGTTTACATCATCAACGAGAAGAATGAGATAACCCTTTGGAAGGAGTTTAATTCAACCATTCCTGTGTCCATAGAATACAATGTCAACTACTGATGAAATCGCCATTCTATTTCATAACCAAACCCCTCAAGGGGAAGAGGTACGACAATACGAGGGAGATTGGCGGCATAGAGCTCATTGTCAGTGTGTCTGAGGAGGACCATAAGTTCTCCAACAGGCTTGCCGAGGTCATAGAGACCCCGTCAAAGTATTCGGGACCCATACAGAAGGGTGACATACTGCTTGTGCACCACAACGTGTTCAAGTTCTACAACGATATGAAGGGTCGGCAGAAGAGCGGAAAGAGCTTCTTCCGCGACGACATATTCCTGTTGGAGCCTGACCAATTCTTCATGTACAAGCGGGACGGCAAGTGGCACGCATATGACAAATACTGCTTCGTTTCTCCCGTTCCCGCAATCGAATCATATATAAAGAAGCCTTTCACCAACGAGCCGCTGATGGCGGTCATGCGCTATCCGAACGAGTATTTGTTGGAGAGGGGCATCAATGCAGGAGACAAGGTATGTTTCACGCCCGACAGCGAATATGAGTTCGAGGTTGACGGCGAGAAGATGTACAGGGTGTTTGACAATCAAATCACAATCAAATTATGAACGACATCAAAAGCACGAAGCTTAGGATAATAGAGGCGGGTCATCAGGCTGTTGAGCAGCTCATCAAGGTTGCCAAGGAGGATATCATAAAGCCAAATGCCGATGATGAGTTGGCTGCCGACAAGCTGAAGAATGCTGCGGCGACAAAGAAACTAGCGATATTCGACGCCTTCGAGATTCTTTCTAGGATAGAGTCAGAGAGACAGGCGATAGAGGACTTAGACAGGGGTGTAACTAAAATAGATAGTAAGCAAGGATTTGCAGAAAGACGGTCAAGAACATAGCACGCTATATCAGGTATTGAATGATTACGTACCAAAGAAGGTCATTGCGAAGAAGAACTCGTCAAGGACATGGCTCTATGGATATAACGACACCTACGACATGGTTGTCATATCTAAGACGGGTCAGGTTGGTGAAATCGTAAGGATATCGGGGCTTGTTATTGCCTTGCCGTTGGCTCCTGACGAGTGTCCTCAAAGACACCATAGCGCGTCGGAGCAGTATTGGGAGAGAAGGAACCTACCCAAGGATTTATCCAAGATAACGTCCATATTCCATTGGAACGAGATGTCTAGCGACTTCAAGAACCGATGGGTCGACTATATCGAGCAGGAGTTCGACTATAGGGAGGATGGGTATTGGTTTATGAACAACGGCAAGCCCACATATATCACGGGCTCGCACTATATGTACCTCCAATGGGCTAGCATCGACGTGGGATACCCCGACTATCGCGAGGCTAACAGGATTTTCTTCATCTATTGGGAGGCTTGCAAGGCTGACCCGAGGTGTTTTGGCATGATATACCTCAAGATTCGTCGTTCAGGGTTCTCATTCATGGCATCTAGCGAGTGTGTGAACATCGGAACCCTTGCACGGGATGCTAGGGTGGGCATTTTGTCCAAGACGGGAGCTGATGCCAAGAAGATGTTCGTGGACAAGGTGGTCCCAATCAACAATAGGCTTCCATTTTTCTTCAAGCCCATCATGGATGGTATGGATAAGCCTAAAACGGAGCTTGCTTTCCGTGTTCCTGCCGCCAAAATCACAAAGAAGAATATGTATGACGTCAGCTCGGAGCAGATTGACGGGCTAGACACCACCATAGATTGGAAAAACACCGAGGAAAACTCCTATGACGGAGAAAAATTGGTGTTGTTGGCGCATGACGAGAGTGGAAAGTGGGTAAAACCCAACAATATCCTCAACAATTGGCGTGTAACCAAGACCTGTTTGAGGTTGGGAAGCAAAATCATAGGCAAGTGCATGATGGGGTCCACCTCAAATGCTCTCAGCAAGGGTGGAGATAACTTCAAGAAGATGTATGAGGACTCCAACATACAGCAGAGGAACGCAAACGGTCAGACAAAGAGCGGTCTGTACAGCCTTTTTATCCCCATGGAGTGGAACATGGAGGGCTTCATTGACCTTTATGGTATGCCCGTGGTGCGCAAGCCTGAGAATAAGATAAAGGGCGTTGATGGGGCTTATATAACCAATGGAGCCATCGACTATTGGGAGGCTGAGGTTGACTCTTTGAAGCATGACGCGGATGCACTAAACGAATACTACCGTCAGTTTCCGCGCACCGAGTCTCACGCCTTCAGGGACGAGAGCAAGCAGGCTCTTTTCAACCTGACCAAGATATACCAACAGATAGACTACAACGACTCGTTGATTATAGAGCAGCACCTGACAAGGGGTTCGTTCCATTGGAAGGATGGGGTCAAGGATAGCACCGTTATTTGGACTCCCGATAGAAGAGGTAGGTTCCTTGTTAGTTGGATACCCAAGAGGGAGCTACAGAACAGGTTAGTCGACAAGGGAGGAGTCAAGTATCCCGCTAACGACCATTTAGGGTCTTTCGGGTGCGACCCTTATGACATCAGCGCAGTTGTTGGTGGCAGGGGTTCCAATGGCTCCTTGCATGGCATGACCAAGTTCCATATGGACGAGGCTCCCGTGAACGAGTTCTTCTTGGAATACATAGCACGACCTCAGACCGCCGAGATATTCTTTGAGGAGGTGCTGATGGCTTGCGTGTTCTATGGTATGCCTGTCTTGGTTGAGAACAATAAGCCTAGGCTGCTGTATCATTTCAAGAACAGGGGCTACAGGGGCTTCTGCATGAACAGACCCGATAGGCACTTCTCTAAGCTATCTAAGACAGAGAAGGAGTTGGGAGGCATCCCAAATACATCGGAGGATGTGAAGCAGTCGCACGCGTCAGCCATCGAGACATACATAGAGAAGCACATAGGTTTGGACTTGGCGGGCAGCTATAGGGAGCCTGATATGATGGGCAGTATGCTCTTCACAAGGACGCTAGAGGATTGGGCTAAGTTCGACATAAACGACAGGACCAAGTTCGACGCCTGTATCAGTTCAGGTCTTGCCATCATGGCAAACCAAAAACATTTATATGTGGCTGAGAAAAAGAGCAGTAAGATTAGCATTAATTTTACGAGATATAGTAATGACGGTAATTTTAGCAAGATAATAAGATGAAAGAGGTAACAATAAATGTGTCGTCCGCCATATTCCCTAGCCAATTTGTCTCCGACAGCGAGAAGGCTACAGATGAGTATGGGCTTCAGGTCGGTCAAGCTATTCAATACGAATGGTTTAGGCGAGACGGTTCTTCCTGTAGATACTACACGCAGTGGCGTGACTTCCATAGGCTGAGATTATACGCACGCGGCGAGCAGTCGGTTCAGAAATATAAGAACGAGTTGGCTATTGACGGCGACTTGTCATACTTGAATTTGGATTGGACTCCCGTTCCAATCCTTCCAAAGTTTGTAGACATCGTGGTGAACGGTATGTCTGACAGGCTTTTCAAAGTGAAGGCATACGCTCAGGATGCTATATCCCAAGCCAAAAGAAGCAAGTATCAGGACATGATTGAGGGTCAGATGGCGGCAAAGGATATCCTATCCATAATCCAAGAACAGACGGGAGCAAATCCGTTTATGATGGACCCCGAGGAGCTTCCCAATACCGATGAGGAGCTGTCTTTGTATATGCAACTCAACTACAAGCCCGCCATCGAGATTGCGGAGGAGGAAGCCATCAGCACCATATTTGATGAGAACCACTACGATGACATCCGCAAGAGACTTGACTATGACATGACTGTAATAGGTATTGGAGTAGCCAAGCATGAGTTCTTGCAGGGCGCGGGTGTCAAGGTCAGCTATGTGGACCCCGCAAACGTGGTATACAGCTACACCGAGGACCCATACTTCAGGGACTGCTTCTATTGGGGTGAGATTAAGACGCTTCCAATGACAGAGCTTTTGAAGATTGACCCCACGCTGACCAATGAGGACTTGGAAAAAATAAGTCAATACAGTCAAAGTTGGTACGACTACTATAATGTGGCTCAGTTCTACAGCGACAGCATATTCTATAGGGATACCTGCACGCTGATGTACTTCAACTATAAGACCACAAAGAAGATGGTCTATAAGAAGAAGCTTTTGGAGGGCGGAGCCACGAGGGTTATCGAAAAGGATGACACATTCAATCCTCCTGTGGAGATGATGGAAGAGGGTCGCTTTGAGAAGATGGAGAAGACCATCGACGTTTGGTATGAGGGCGTGATGGTCATGGGAACAAACATATTGCTCAAGTGGCAGATGTGCGAAAACATGGTTAGACCAAAGTCTTCATCTCAGCACGCCATTCCAAACTATGTGGCTTGCGCTCCGCGTATGTACAAGGGCGTCATCGAGTCATTGGTGCGCAGGATGATTCCGTTTGCGGACCTGATTCAGATTACCCACCTGAAGCTTCAGCAGGTAATCGCTAGGACCGTTCCTGATGGTGTGTTCATTGACGCCGATGGACTGAACGAGGTTGACTTGGGTACGGGCAACGCCTACAATCCCGAGGATGCCTTGAGGTTGTACTTCCAAACAGGTAGCGTCATCGGAAGGAGCTACACTCAGGACGGTGACTTCAACAACGCTAGGGTTCCAATCACGCAGCTCACATCCAATTCGGGCGCTTCCAAGACTCAGATGCTTATCGCCAACTACAACCACTACATGGATATGTTGAGGGCTGTGACGGGTCTTAACGAGGCTAGGGACGGCTCCACTCCTGACCCCAACGCTTTGGTTGGCGTACAGAAGTTGGCTGCCCTGAACTCAAACACAGCTACAAGACACATCTTGGATGGAGCCTTGTTCATATACCGCTCCTTGGCTGAGGCTTTGACCTATAGGGTTGCTGACATCCTGCAATACGCAGACTTCAAGGACGACTTTGCCAACAAGATTGGCAAATACAACGTGTCCATACTGAACGAGATAAGCGACCTGTACATATATGACTTTGGTATCTTTATTGAGGTTAGTCCTGACGAGGAACAGAAGGCTCAGCTTGAGGCTAACATTCAGATGGCTTTGTCAAAGGGCGACATCAACCTAGAGGACGCCATCGACATCAGGGAGGTTAAGAACCTGAAGCTTGCCAATCAACTCCTGAAGATGAAGCGCGTCAAGAAGCAGGACAGGGAGGACAAGATGGAGATGCAGAAGCAGGCTATGATGGCTGAGCAGAACATAAAGGCGCAGCAGTTGGCGGGAGAGGTTGCCATGCAGAAGATTCAGATGGAGACCCAATCCAAGATGCAAATCAAACAGGCTGAGGCTGCATTCGATATTGAGAAGATGAGGGCTGAGGCTCAGCTCAAGAGTCAGCTGATGGCTGAAGAGTTCCAATACAATATGCAAATAGCTAGCAATGAGTCAACTATGCTTAGCGACAGGGAAGATAAAAGGGAGAAGGAGAAGGCTAAGCGCATCGGTATTCAGAACACGCAGCAGTCAAAGTTGATAAATCAGCGTAAGAACAACCTTCCTCCGATGAACTTCGAGTCAAATGAAGACAGCTTGGATGGTTTTAATTTCGCAGAATTTTCACCTAGGTAATACAAAATGAATTATTTGTGTATAAATTTGTAATAAATCTAATCTTATGGAATTTAAAGTAAAAGCAGTAGAAGGTCCTGAAACCAAGGGGGTGCAGGAAATGGAAAGAGAACTTGTTGAAAATCACGAAAAGGAATTAAGTGCACAACAAGAAGTTCAACCTGAGACCGAAGATGCACAGCCCGATGTGCAGGAATCTATTGATTTAAAAGAGGAAGACGTTCTTTCATATATTGGGAAAAGGTATAATCGGCAAATCAACTCGTTTGATGAGCTGATGGCGGAGCGTTCTCAGGCTGATGATATGCCCGAGGATGTAGCTGCATATATGAAATACCGAAAGGAAACAGGACGTGGGTTCGAGGACTTTTTGAAACTCAACAAGGACTATGAATCCATGGACCACGAAGATATCTTGCGTGAATACCTAGGAGCCACTCAGGACGGTTTGGATGCTGACGACATTGAGTCAATGTTGGAGGATTACAGATACGACGAGGATTTGGATGAAGAGTCCAAGGTCAAGAAGGTAAAGATTGCAAGAAAAAAGGCGGTAGCCGAAGCCAAGAAGTTCTTCAACGGTCAGAAGGAGAAATACAAGGTTCCTCTTGAGTCAAGGGGCGCAGGTGTTTCAAAGGAAGACCAAGAGGAGTACGAAAGGTACAGGCAATACGCTAGTGAGGCGAAGACGATAGAGGAGCAGAATGAACAGAAGAGGGCTTTCTTCTCGAAGAAGACCGATGAAGTTTTTGGCAGCGGATTCAAAGGTTTTGAGTTCAACGTCAACGACAAGAAGCTTATGTTCACCCCATCCGACGTGTCGGAGATGAAGAAAACTCAATCCAATCCTTGGAACTTTGTGTCCAAGTTCTTGGATGACAACGGATTCATTTCTGATGCTGCGGGCTATCACAGGTCATTAGCCATTGCCATGAACCCTGAAAAGTTCGCCAAGTTCTTCTATGAGCAAGGTTTGGCGGATGCGACGGATGACGTTATGCGTAAGACTAAGAACATCAATATGTCTGAGCGTAGGGCGCCTGAAGTTGTGAACAAGGGTGGCGTGCAGGTGAGAGCGGTAAATCCTGACACGGGCAGCAAGATTAAAATCCGCAGTATCAAAAAAAAATAACTATCTAAAAAACTAAAAAAATGGCAGGTTCATTATTATCATCACCGACATATGCCCTACAACCCGCTGCTGAGCAGGTGGCATTGTCTACAAACTACATTACAAACTTCGACTTCTTGAATCAGTATCTTCCTGATACTTATGAGAAGGAATTTGAGCGCTATGGTAACCGTACCATCGCTTCCTTCCTTCGCATGGTAGGAGCTGAGATGCCTTCAAACTCAGACATGATTAAGTGGGCTGAGCAAGGTCGTTTGCACATCAAATACACCAACTGTACCGCTACCGTTACTGCGGGTTCCATCTCATTGCTTATTGCCGATGCAGGTGCTACCACAGCAGCTATCCGTGTTGGTCAGACTGTATTGGTTCAGGTTAATGCAACAGGTGCTACCAACAAAGGTATCGTAACCTCTGTTACAGGTCTTACCGTTGTTGTAGGTATCTACGAAGCAACCATGAACATCGCTTCAACCAACGTGTGCAGTATGTTCATCTATGGTTCTGAATTTAAGAAAGGAACCAACGGAATGGTTGGCTCACTTGAGGCTGAAGATTCAATCTTCTCCAACAGTCCAATCATCATCAAGGATAAGTATGCCGTGAATGGTTCCGACATGACCCAAATCGGTTGGGTAGAGGTTACCACTGAGAACGGTGCTACAGGATACCTTTGGTATTTGAAGAGTGAGCACGAAACCCGTCTACGCTTCGAGGACTATCTTGAAACCGCTATGATTGAAGCAGTTCCTGCCGCAGGTTCACTTGCCAACGGTGCAGCCAACTTGGGTTACAAAGGTTCTGAAGGTGTGTTCTATGTTGTTCAAACCCGTGGAAACATTTGGGGTGGTGGTACTCCTTCTACCTTGGCTGACTTCGATTCAATCGTTGCCCGCCTTGACAAGCAGGGAGCTATCGAAGAGAACGTATTGTTCGTAAACCGTGACATGAGCTTCGATATCGACGATATGCTCGCTACCTTGAACGGTTACAACGGTACAGGTTCCGCCAACGGAGCTTCTTTCGGTCTGTTCGATAACGACACCGAGATGGCTTTGAACCTTGGCTTCAGTGGATTCCGTCGTGGTTACGACTTCTACAAGTCTGATTGGAAGTACTTGAACGACCCAACAATGCGAGGTGGTCTTTCAACTGCCACAGGCGCAGGTTTGACAGGAACCATTTCAGGTCTTCTTGTTCCCGCAGGTTCAACTTCTGTGTACGACCAAGTGATGGGTAAGAACGCCAAGCGTCCATTCCTTCACGTTCGCTACCGTGCTACCGAAGCTGAAAACCGTCGCTACAAGACTTGGATTACAGGCTCCGCAGGAGGTGCTACAACTAGCGACCTCGATGCAATGGAAGTCAACTTCCTTTCTGAGCGTTGCGTATGTACCCTCGGTGCAAACAACTTCGTTTTGTTCCGCTACGGCGCATAATCAGTTTAACCTTGAATGGGAGGTGTCCTCAAGGACACCTCCCTTATTTAAAATCAAATCACATCAAATATGAAAAAAGAAGCATTAGTACCCAAAGACAGAGTCTACAAGATGACAAAGGGAGCTGCTCCCTTATCCTTTACCTTACCATCAAGAAACACAAGGAGATACCCTCTCCTTTGGTATGATGAGGTGAACAACGTAAACAGACCGCTTAGATATGCGGTAAACCAAAAGTCTCCATTTGAGGACGAACAGGACGGGAACGCAATCCTTGAGCCTGTAATCTTTGCCGATGGATTTTTAAGTGTACCAAAAACCAACCCCGTTCTTCAGGCTTTCCTTCATTATCACCCATTGAATGGCGTGTCATTCATAGAGGTTGACAAGGAACAGGATGCCACCAAGGAAATCGAGGAACTCAACTACGAGGTTGATGCGCTCATCGAAGCTAAGCAGTTGTCTGTCGAGCAGTTGGAGCTTGTGTCCCGAGTATTGTTTGGAAAGGACCCAACCATGGTATCCACAGCCGAACTTAGAAGGGACATCCTAATCTATGCCAAAAAGGACCCTAAAGGGTTCCTTAATTCAATAAACGACCCGATGCTTAGGTTTAATTCTCAGGTATATCTATTCTTTGAGAAGGGGCTTTTGACATTCAGGAACAATAATAAGGAAGTATGGTTTAACACCTCTTCCAACAAAAAGAAGATGTTGACGGTTCCTTATGGGGAAGACCCATATGAGTCCGTTGCCCTATTCCTCAAAAGCGACGAAGGTTTGGATGCGTTGACGTTGTTGGAAAACAACGCGAAATAGCGTATATTTGCAATCGTTGTTTGTCATTGTTTATGCCAATTGAGGGGGGCTTATGCCCCCCTTTTTTATATATCTTTGTAAAAACAGGTACTAATGATAAACTCGGTCAGGAACACGGTTTTATCCGTGCTAAACAAGAACAACTACGGGTACGTTTCCCCGTCTGACTTCAATCTATACGCCAAACAAGCTCAGTTAGAGATATTTGAAGATTACTTCTCAAAGTATAATAATCAGATAAACCTAGAGAACTCCCGACTTTCGGGAACAGACTATGCCCATCTATCCAAGGCGATGGAGGAGGCGATGGAGACATTCTCGGTCACTGACTACCTTTTCCCAACAACAACGCTTCCAACCAAGTTCAATCTTCCTAGCGTTATTTTCAACGGCAACGACTACTTTATGATAAACAAGGTGGTCTGCTATCCAATAGAGCTATTAAATGGGACTAACTCGTCGGTGTCTGCGGGGCAGTTGGTGGACGCCTCTGCCACCTTCATAACCGATGGTGTTTCAGCAGGTGATGTGGTTGTTAATGACACCACAGGGGATGTCACAAACGTGACTACCGTCATATCAAACACCGTATTGGCTTTAGATTCCAACATATTCACGGTGTCACCGACACCATACTACATATACTCGGCTGCCACCACAAGGGAGGCTGAGAAGGTTAGCCAAGGCAAGATAACCATGCTCAACAACTCCCTTCTGACGGCTCCATCCATCGACTACCCTGCCTACACGCAGGAGTACAGCCTGATGAAGGTATACCCATCAACCATATCAAGGAGGGGTCAGGTGTTGGCAAACTACTTCAGGTATCCGTTCGACCCCAAGTGGACATATGTTTCCTTGACAAACGGAGAGCCTGTGTTTGACCAAACGCAGCCCGACTATCAGGACTTCGAGCTTCCTTTGGAAGACGAGGTGAGGCTCATAATTAAGATTCTACAGTATTGCGGTATATCCATAAGGGAAGCTGACGTATATACGTTTGCCAAGACCGAGCAAGCTCAGGATGACGCTAAATAACATAAGCAATGGCATACATCTCACAATTTGATTACTACACAAACCCGAACAACTTCGGGTCTTATCAATACGTTAGCCTTTATGATATTGTCAACAACTTCATGTTGATGTATGCGGGCAACCACTCACTTGTCAACAATGAGGAGCGCTATAAGATTCTGTTCCACGCCAAGCGTGCCATACAGGAGCTGAACTATGATGCCTTCAAGGAGATAAAGGTCTTGGAGCTCAGCGTGTGCGACGACTTGCGATACATCCTTCCATCGGATTTTGTCAATTGGGTTAGGATTTCTTTATATAAGGATGGGTATCTGAGACCATTGACCGAGAATATTCAGACGCTTCAGTCCAAGGCATACCTTCAGGACAACAACTGTCAGATTCTGTTTGATATCAACGGCAACATCTTGGAGCCTCAGTACTCGAACCTAGACTTTGACAGGATAACGGGAGCCAAGAAGTCCATATACCTGAATGAAGGGCATCAGTTCAATGGGCATCAGGGGTACTGTGTCGATGGTGCTTGGTACTTCGACTACTCCATCGGAGCCATGTATGGTCTCAACACCGAGACAGCCAACTTCAACCCTACCTTCAACATCGACAAGAGGGCAGGTGTCATCAACTTTGATTCGGGCATGGCGGGACAGATTTGTGTGTTGGAATATATTTCCGATGGCATGGAGAATGGCGACAACTCGGCTGTGATGGTCAACAAGCTATTCGAGAAATATGTGTACGCCTATATACAATATGAGATACTGAACTCCAAGCTTGGTGTTCAGGAGTACATCATTGCAAGGGCAAGGAAGGAGAAGTCGGCGCTTTTGAGGAACGCCAAGATTCGCATGAGCAACATTCACCCATCAAGGCTCCTTATGACAATGAGGGGATTGGACAAGATGATAAAATAATATGGCTAACCTTAGCAGGAACTTTACAGGTGGTAAGATGAACAAGGTCGTCGACGAGCGACTTGTTCCAAACGGTGAATACATAGATGCCCTGAATGTCAGGATGGGCTCCACCGAAAACGCTGAGATAGGTGTCATTGAAAACACCAAGGGCAATGTGCAGCTTTCAACGCTGCTGTATGTTGACGGAACGCCACTGAGTACGGATGCTAAGTGCATAGGAGCCATTGCCGACTCGGTAAATGAGAGGGTGTATTGGTTTGTCCACGACCCGTCATTCACTGTAGGAGCAACAGGTAAGTTGGATATGATTGTGTCTTACGACATGAACTCAAACATCCTCACTTATCATATTATCAGTGTAGATGATGGCGGTGGTACAAACACCACATTGAACTTCAGCGATAGGTATCTCATAACAGGGGTCAATAAGATTGACGACCTTATATTCTTCACTGACGATTATAACGAGCCTAGGTTTATCAATATAAACAGGACCTATCTTACTCCTGTAGCAGACATAGACCAATTCTCAGCCGAGTCCATCTTGGTGATAAAGAAGCCGCCTGTGGAGTCGCCATCCATAAACCCGATAGTTGTCGCAGGTCAGGAGAACTTCTTGGAGGAGAACTTCATATGCTTCGCTTACAGGTATAGGTATGCCGATGGTGAATACTCAGCCACATCGCAATGGTCTGCGCCATCGTTTGTGCCTAGCTCATTTGCTTTTGAGAGGGATAGCTTTCTAAATAGCGGGATGATAAACACCACCAATGGATGTGAGATTACATACAATACGGGAGGACCTTTAGTTGTAGGAGTTGATTTGCTTTTTAAGAGCGCCGACTCAAACGTGATAAAGGTCATCCAAAAGATAGATAAGTCTGAGGCAGGGCTTTCCGACAACACGGACTATGTATTTGTTTTCAGCAATAGCAAGATATATACCATACTTCCCGAGTCAGAGATTCTCAGGCTTTACGACAATGTGCCTAGATATGCCAAGGCTCAGACGTTGATGGGCAACAGGTTGATGTATGGAAATTATGTGGAAGGATATGACCTTATTGACAAGAATGGTCAGGCGGTAAAGTTGGAATATATCCCATCATTGGTTACGGAAGAGGTAGGAATAGAAACAGCTAGTACATCAACAACAACTGCTGTATATAACATTGATGGAGCAATATCCGTATCAAACTCAAAGCTATCCATTGACTTTACAGGCATCATATCAGGTTCAGGTCTTATTTCGGGAGCTTATATCAGTCTTGATGTAACCATAGAGCACGCCTCCTTTTCAAA
>Ga0315909_10003516_pt1 | contig 19011 bp, 29 predicted proteins | sample LakEriMetagenome_11_FD_203527 | JGI IMG/M metagenome (GOLD analysis project Ga0315909, IMG submission 203527) | Freshwater fungal communities from buoy surface, Lake Erie, Ohio, United States - Buoy 2 MA125 | ecosystem: Environmental > Aquatic > Freshwater > Lake | place: USA: Lake Erie, Ohio... | reverse complement strand
TCACCCCAGCGCCAGCGCCCTACCGCTGCGAACATCACCAGCTCACCGCCACGGCCACCCTGTGCCTTGGACTTGTACGGCGAGCAGGTGTTCTTGTACCCACCGACGCAGTACTTCTCGCCCTTAGAGGAGGTGCTGCCGTACCAGGTGGCGACTCCCTCGGTCGGTACGCCGCTCGGTGTGAGGCTCGGTCCTCCTGAGCCAGTCAGGAGTGTGAGACTCAAGAGCAGGGATGCTACTTGAGCCATACCGTGACATAGCCTTCCAAGACAGGAAGGTTGCCGCGCTCCTCAAGCCACTGCCGGACGAGCGCACCCTTGCCCTCGGTCGGAGTGATGCAGTCATCCACCGCGATGATGCAGTCCGCTGGTAGTCGGTCGTAGATCGCTTGCAGCTCACGCAAGTGGTGCTCTGCCGCGTCTAGGCTGCCAGTCTTGTAGTCGAATGAGTCCAGGTAGAGCAGCGAGATAGACGATGCGTTGCCGAAGTGCCGGAGGAAGTCCACCGAGTCGCCAACGGTGACGCGAGCGCTTGGAGCGAGCGCGCGAGCGGTGTTGACATTGTCTGGGTTGATGTCGACTGAGTAGGCGAAGCCGTCCAACTGACCTGCGAGCCATGACCAGACCACGGTGCTCTGGCCGTCGCCGTTCCAGTTGTTCTCCTGCCGAGCGCAGCCGGTCTCAACGATTAGTGTGGGCTGGCTAAAGGATCGTGCGATGAGGATGTCGGCCATGAAGGTGAACGCCGACCATCGTCGGCTCTCGCCTAGGTGTGGCGCGAAGGTCTTGGCGAACCCTGCGCGGAGCAGGGTCACCTCTTCCCTACTCACTCTTAGGACCAAGGAGCGCGACGAAGTCCTCAAAGTCCAAGACGATCATCGTGCGGCGCTTGGTGCCTGGTCCAGGTGCATCGCCTACGACAAGCGCAGAGAGCTGCGTGGCGTTGCCCTTCACCGAGCGGAGCCAGCCGTCGTACCGCTCCGAGTAGGAGCCGTTGCCGACCTTGCACTGGATGGCGATCCAGTCGGACTGCACATCGGTCTTGCCGCCGTACTGGCCGACTCGCACACCGCCGATCTTCTCGGCGACCTCGCGCTCGAATGAGTTGCCCTTGTTGCGTGCGCGCTTGCCGCGCTTCGCCTTGTCGGCGTTCTGCTGATCGATGTCTAGGTCGCTCATCTTGCTCACTTCTGTACCAGCCTTCCTAGCCGTGCGTGTCCGCCATCGGACAGCGTGAACACAGACTGTTGCAGTTCTAGGTGACCTGCCTTGTACAAGTCTGCGATGGTTGCGCGATTGAAGATGTGTTCGTTGAGGAAGAACCAGCCCTCCGGCGCAACAGCGTCGGAGTAGCGGATGCTCAACTTGGCGAACTGCCGACCGATCTTTGGGTCATAGCACCACGCATCTGCGCCCTCTTGCACGCAGCGAATGCCCTCATCCAGCTCAGGGGTGAGGATCTCGATGTGACTCATTTCACGCACGCCTTGTGCCGCCACTCAAAGCGACGGCCCTTCTCGTGGATCACGAGTACGCGCGTGCCAGGGAACACCTGCCGCTTTGGGTCGGTGTAGTCAATCACCTTGCCGCACTCGGTGCAGTTGGTGACCGTCCATACCGGCGGCTTGGCCGCTCCTGCGCGTTTAGTCTTTACGCCTGCCATTGCAAAGCCCTCCACATCCAGACCACTGTCGCTGCCGTGGTGAGCAGGTAGATCATTGACGGCGCAATCCCTACGCCGCGCTTGACGCTCATTGGCAGACTAGCGAATACGACGAGAAAGAGCGCGATGTTGATCACGATCAGCGTGATGCCGAGATAGGCGAAGCCGCTCATAGGTCGCACAGCCCTGAGAGTAGCGCCATCCGATCCGTTGCCAGTTCGATCGCTCCCTCAATGCTGTCCGCCTGGAATGTCAGTTCCGACCCAGCCGAGTCAATGAGCACCACCGTCCAGAGTGCTGGCTCACCGACTCGAACTAGGCCGTCGTAGTGATAGCCAAGCTGGGCCGCTCGTGTCTCTAGTTCCGTTAGCGCGATATTGCTCACGATTCCTCCTCTGGGGATGCCGACCACTTGCCGTTATCCACCATATGCCTACGAAGGATTGCGTAGGACTCCTCCGCTGTCAAGAGGGTGGTGTCAATCTCCAAGTCGTACTCGGTCTGGAGATAGCCGTGCTCGGTCACATCGGCGGTTCCTTGCAGCACCCCACGGCGCTGCGTGCGAGCCTCTGCGGAGGCGAACACACGCACGATGGTGATGCCAGGGATGTTCTGCCGGAGGTAATGCGCCTCTAGTGGCAGCCGCACATCGTCAACGGCAATGAGGCGGTTGTAGCCCTGTAGGCGCTGATAGGCGGCGTACCAGGCATTGATCCAGAAGTACGCATCGAGTTCGCGCAGCTGCGCGCCGATATCTTGCAAGATCTCACGGCCTGAGGTCTTGACATCCAAGCCCAGCCTGCGCTGGCTGTAGTGCTTGCTCTTGTCAAAGTCCTCACCGTAGCCAAGCGCCGCGACCTCTCGGATGCTCTGGGCGATTGGGAGCACGATGTAGGGAGTGTTGCGGCGATGCTCCAGCATCTCTGCCAGCGTGCTCTTGCCGGAACCCTGCGGTCCGACGAATGCGATGTGTGCGTTCACCTGTTTACCCTCCTGACATATTCGATCCACATATGAACGCGCTGTGGATAGCGCTCCAGGAATCCGACGGCTCGGTTGCACGGTCCGCAGAGCAGCGCTCTGACGCACTTGCCGCACGAGATCGGCGCTCCCTTTGTCCTCCGAGTACCCAGCCCTTCGTACTGGCAGCAGCGCGGATCGTGATCGACCGTCACCGCCCTAGGCTCACCGAACCGAAGCGGCTCCTTGCACGCTCCGCACCGGTCAGCTTGTGCCAGCCGTAAGGCCGTGTACTGCTCCATCGTCATCCGATGGTTGTAGAGCGTGTACTTGAGCACCCTCATTGCTCGCTCTTCTGGAGTCTCCTTGGCTCGTCGCTCTCTCTGCAAGAGTGTCCGAGCTGAAGGGTTCTCCACTCGTACTCTCATTAGCGCTTGACTCCAAGAATCTCGTTCAACGGCGTGAGCCGTCCAGAGCCAGAGCGCTTAGGGGATATAGGGGTTCTATTCTCTTCTCTCTCTCCTTCTCTTTCTCTGTCCGTCAACCTACCCCTCTTTTGATCTCGGTACTTTTGTCCACGAGAGGTCGAGGTGGGGTCGACTTGATATCGAGAATAGTTCGACACGGCAATGACACCGTCTCCAGATTCCGTCAGGAGACCACTTTTCAACAGGCCGTCCACACCCCTAAAGAGGCGTGCGCCGATGACTGTTTTGAGGTGCTGCCGATTCTTGAACACTCCGCCGGAGCGCAGCAGCTTCACCTCACCAATGATCGTGATGAACGCGCGGAACTGCGTATCAGTCAGCGCCGAGATCTCTGCGTCTCGATGTGCGTTTGCTACCCACTTGAACCAAACCATCTAGTCCTCCGTCTGCGTTAGTGGCTGGGAGAGGTGGAGGTCGCCAGTCTCTCCCAGCCGTAGTTGATGCCGCTCAGATCAGAACGGCAGATCCTCAATGCTGGTCTCAGTGCGCTCAGGCTCACCAGTCGGTGCCTGCTGCTGTGCGTTGACCCAGGCAATGCTTGGCTTGCGCTTGCAGAACTGGCCGTCGGTCTTGCCGCCGCAGGCGTAGAAGGCGTTGTACGCCTTGCCAGCCTTGCTGACCCCTGCCGGCTTGAACTGCCACGCGGTGCGGTGGTCTGGGCACTCGCCCTCCGCGAACAGCATTGCGGCTGCTACGGCGACATCCGTGCTCAGAACCGAAGGCTGAGAAGCCTTCACAGAATCAACGGAGACCGCCCTAGGAGCCACGGAGAGGCTCGTTCCTGTGCCTGACGCATAAAGAGACCGCCCCACACCGATCTGGGCTGCACAGCGGCGCAGAGCGTCGCTGGCTGCTGACTTGTATGGCTCGTCATCCTGAGAGCTGTTTGGGTAGCCAAAGTCCTGTCGGACGGTGGTCACGCCATCGATCACGGCGATCAGGGTGCCGTGTACGACCTTGGCGGCAGCGTCTGCCACCTTGACCTCAAACTGCCAGCCAGCCAGACCCAGCACATCGTCAAGGCGCTGAGCTACGGCTCGCGCATCGGCGTAGGTGAAGGTCATTCCGCCGCGCCCTGGGCGCTGCTTTAGGTCTGTGCCGGTAAAGGGTGCGGCCAGTGCCGCTGCGATTTGCTTACTCATTCTCTGGTCCTCCAATGGTCTCTACAGGTAGCAGTTTCTCCGCCACCAGATTTAGTGAACTTGCCTTGGCAATGTGTCCGCTCTCGAATACGGTTCCCTCCTTCACTTCTGTTGCCAGATACAGATACTGGCTCTTATCCATCACTCCGAGCAGCCACGCTCGCTGGAATCGTGTAGCGCTGGGTGCGCCATTCCGATCCTCACCGAACGCGAGCTGCAAGTGAACGAATGCGTAATAGTCCACCGCTTGGTGGTCTCGGATGTAGTCAAAGACGCTCACCTCAACATCGTTGCCAGCCGGTCGGCTCCACGCCTTGGTCTTGACATCGACTTTGAGACCGCACACTTCGTAGTCGTGCGTCGTGCGATTGACTGGCAGGTAGGGCATCTTGCAATCTCGGAGCACCTGCTCAAAGACGGCCTGACCTAGCACGCCAGTCCAAGTCGTGTTGCCTGTCGCCTTCTCCTTGCGGAATCGCAAGCCATTGCTGGACTGCGCCTCTAGGAACATCTCCTCTGCGCGGATGATCAGCGCAGGTGTGATCGGTACCTCAATCACGCATCACCATCCTTGCCGTGAACGCGGAACACGCGCGCACCTGGCTTCTCTGAGGTGAAGCGCTTGATGGCTTCGCTGTAGGTGTCTGGCGCAACAGTGCGGAGGACATCCGCGATGCTCTCCCAGTCCACCTTGACGCTGCTCTTGTTGGTCTTCCAAGTGGCAAGCCACCCCTGACCCTTCACGCCTTCGCCCTCACCGATGGCTTCCTTGATGGCGATTGCCATCTCCTTGAGTGCAGCGTCAGCAGCCTCTGCCTCAGCCTTCGCCTCAATGTAAAGGCGCGCGATGTGATCGAGCTGCGGATCTGCCTTGGCGTAGGTATTGCTGATCTGCGGCTTGACCTCCGCGAGTGTGTCGCTGTCGTTGCCGGTCAGCGGCGGTGGAGTCTTGGTCTTGACCAAGTCTAGGAACGCTACGGCCTTATCGAAGAGCATCGTCTGGTAGACAGGGTCAGCCTCTACGCGCTCAATGCGAAAGACCAGCCCAGAGAGCAGGACTGCCACATCAACGGCGCGAGCACCTGTGCAGAACATCTGCCACTGCACTTGGTCAATGTACATCTGGGGAACAGGTGCCAGCGCCCATGCGTTGCTGGTTGAAGTTTTGATTTCTACGAGAAGATCTGGCTCACCGACCACCGTGCGGTCAAGCGATGCCATCGCCCAAGGGTGCTCCTTGAGGCGCACGATGCCGTTGCTCTTTCGCAGCTTCTTGCCAGTCTCTGCGGTGTAGTAGTCAGCCACTGCCTGCTCTAGGATCTGGCCGCGCTGCGCGGCTGCACCTGCTGGCTGCTCACCGACCTGACCAGTCAACTCTGCCCAGAGACGGTACGCCGTCTTGTATGGCGATGTGCCGTTGATGGCTGTAATGCCGGTGGCGGTAATGCCGCCCTTCCGCATCTCGAACCACTCTGGGCTGCGCTGTGGCGCAGATACAAACTCGTAGCGCTTGCTCACTGTGTGACCTCCTGTCGTGTGTTGTTGAGCGCCTTCTCTGCGGCGCGCAGCTTGCTCTTCGCTTCTGCTAGGCGCTCCTTATCGCCGTTGCTGTAGATGTCTACGACCTTCTTCCAGTGGCTGACATTGCAGTCAGCGCAGAGGCGCTCAATCAGCGAAGGCTTGATCTCGGTGACCATCTGCCGCGCGCAGATCACGCACTTCCACTTCTTCATCCGAACACCTCCCAAAGAATGACCGCCAGAATCCAGACAATCATCAACGCAACGGTAAACTCGAAGCGCTCCTGTCGGCGTGACTCTCGCTGGAGCTTCTCGTACTCGCTGCTGAAGTACGGCCGCACGACCATTTTTGGCGTGCTCTTACGATTGACCTTCACAGTGACCCTCCTACTACTAGCACGATGTAGATGCACGCGATGAAGATCGCGTACCCAATACCGTCAATGATTGCTGAACGCATCAGCGCACCGCCAATCGAACTGGCGATTCAGCCATCTCTTGGAGGCGACGCATTACGATCGACAGGCAAGGTGTGCAATACAACTTCTTGCCACCGCGATATTTAGTGCTATGCAGTCGTTCGCCGGTGCACTTCTTGCCGATGTTTCCACCGATGCACTTCTTGTCCACTTTGACCTCCTTGTCAGTCCAACCGTCTGGCTGGTTTCCTCCTGACATAGGCATCATAGGGTCAACGGTTCGCGCCTGTCAACCCTGTTGCGTGAGTATCTTTTATGCAGAGTGAATAGCCCCTGGGTGAGGAGGGATCACCCAGGGGAAGCCGTCTAGGACGGCTGCGACAAGTCCTCTAGAGCGAAGGCGATGAGGAGCCTGAGGCAGATGCCGCAGAGGAGCACCTGCTCAGACTCGACCTCCCATACCCTGCTCTGTAGCTCGCAGACCGAGCAAGTGCCGTAGGGGCGCTTGACTCGGATTGGCATTGCTAGTTGCGCTTGAGGCCGTATGCGCCGTTGTCGCGGTCAAGTGCCTTGACCACGATGCCCAGCCCTGAGGCGAGACCGGCGGAGACGATGGTGCGGAAGTCGCCACCTTGGATATCCAAGAGTGGGATGCCCAGACCGAGCGCCACCGAGATGCTGACCGTGAGGAAGGTGCGGACAAAGTCCAGCGCGATCTCATCGACCTGCGTGTTCGCGGCGACATACTTGATACCTGCCCAGATGCGGTTCATACCCTTCTCCTTGCTAGTCGCAGCGGCTGCTGCATTGATGACGGCGAGACCGTCTGCGGCGATAGCGCCCCAGTCAGCCTTGCCGATCTGATCCAACTGCGCCTGTACAGCGTCAGGTGTCTTAGTACCCTTCGCCACTTTTCGTGGCTCTGCGTGGCTCCTAGATGCCTCTACGGCGACTTTAGGAGCAGGTGCTGGCGTAGGTGCCGCAGGCACGACTGGCGCTACCACAACTGGCGCAGCGACAGGTGCTGGAACTGGAGCCGTTGCCGGAGCAGCGACTGGCGCAGGAGCGGCGACCTTGCCTGGATGCGTCACGATCAGCAGGCACTTGTAATCAACGCCAGCCTTCTTTGCCTTCGACTTACTGCTGGCGATCTGGCGCAACTGCTCAACGGTGACTGGCACGCCGTAGCGTTCAGCGGCGACCTTCTCGTCACGAGTTGGGCAAGCCCACTGCCAGCCGTCAACAGGGTCATAACCTGCGCTCGTCATATGGCCGTAGCCAGCCGTGATCTTGGCAGGCTGTTGCTTGCTCCACCACTTGTGCCAGCGGTCGTGCCACGCGCTGATCTTTACGCCTGCTGGGTAGCCGACTGGCTGCTGCACCCAGACCATCAACGCCGCGCCAGCCTTGGCAGCGGCGACTGCGTCGTCCCACGACTTCGCATACCGAGCCTTGCCGCCTAGGTGCGCGATGACCTTTGCAGCCTCAGCGAGAGAGCCGCCGTTATCGGACTTGCCCTGCACATCCTTGCGGCCAGTGACCTTCTTCATTGCTTCCACGCCCTGAGTGGCGCTGTAGTCGACCGTGTAGCCAGAAGCCCACGAGACTGCGGCGGCACAGGATGACCAGGTGCAGTCATCTAGGATTTGCTTGCTGCCCTTTAGTTGGGCTTCAGCGTCTGAGTAGAGCTGCGACTTAACCTTGTACTTCACGCTGGGTTCTCCTGCTTGATCAGCACTGCGAGTGCGCGACCGGCTGCGTCGTAGTCCAGAGCAGCGCTGACTGGATGACCAGCCGTAACGCCCACGGCGTACTCTTTGCCGTCGTTCTCAATGCGCCAGAGCGTGCCGCCGAAGGCGGTGTGATTGTCGTTCGGTACGACCGCGACCCACTCCATCGGCGCGGTGTCAACGCGCGTCCAGCCCTGTAGGTGTACCTGCTCGATGTGATCTGCGTGTGGCATCAACCCTCCATCCACCGTAGTGGTCCAGTCAGTAGCCAGATCAGCGTGAGACCGCCGAAGAGTGCGGCCATCGTGGACTGCGTGTCGCCCTCTGGCAGAACGACCACAGCGAAGAGCAAGCCTAGAATCGTCCAGGCTCCACCGACGAGATCAACGATGATGCGCTTGATCACTTGGTCACCTTTCTCGCCGCAGCAGCAGCGCTAGACGCAGCAGCCACAGCGGCACTTGCCACCTGGCTGATCACGATTGCTACCGCCACCGGAGCAGCCTTCTCTTTCTCGGCAGGTGAGAGATCCTTGCCTAGGTTGGTAATCGCCTCAATCGCCTTGGTGACGGTCTCGGCGACAGCAGCAACAGCCTCACCAACTGCCGCAACCGTTTGCTCTGCAATGTTATCTGGTGACGGTGTCGGTTCAGGTGTTGGCTCCACGGTTGGTTCAGGCGTTGGAGTCTCAGTAGGCGACGGCTTTACTGATGGTTCAGGAGTAGGTACAGGAGTGGGAGTAGGAGTAGGGGTGACTGTCGGAGTAGGAACTGGCGACGGCTCGGCCGTGGGCGACGGCTGGGGTGTGGCAGTCGGTGACGGCTCTGGGGTTGGTTCAACACTTGGCATCTCACTTTCTGTAGGGGTTGGGGTAGGCTCTGGCGATGGACTTTCTGATGGACTTGGTTCTGGCGTTGGCTCAACAGATGGCTCTGGGCTTGGCTCTGGTGACGGCGTTGGAGTGGGCGCTGGCAAACCGCTGGTAGTTAGCCACGCAGCAGGAACCACGCCATAGCCGAGCGTCGGTGCGCCGTACCAGAGACGCGCGCACGCGCCACCGCCCCACTCAAACATCCAGATGTCGAGCGCGTAGGACTGCCCTGCGACCAGCTGCGAGTAGCCCTCATTCGGCCCAGACCAGTGACCGCCGCAGCCGTGGAAGTTCCAGTCATCAATCGTCAGCACGCCGTCTAGCGTCATCCTCCAGCCATCGTCGCTCCAGTTGAGGAACTCCCACTGGCCGCTCTCTGGCACGGTCAGCCAGCCTGTGAAGTTCACAAGGAAGAAGTCGCCTGGGCAGCCCTCTGCCGGTGGAGCGCCGCCCCAGTCGTAGTCGATGTTTGGCACGACGGCGGAGTAGCACGGCTCGCTTGTCGGTGGGGTGACCCACGGCTCGAACGGCCACGACATCTCTGGGTAGACCGTCATCGTCACGCCCTGCTGCGGCAGATCCTCAGCGCGCACGATGGGCAGGAAGATGAGCGTGCTGAAGATGATTCCCAGCAGTGGGAACGCGAGCCGCTTCACTTAGAAAGCAGCGATGCAACGAGCGGCACCAGTACGCTGAACAACAGCGCACCAATGACCACTAGTCCTCCTTTGAGTTTATCCACATCCGAGCGCACCTCATCCAGCTTCGCCGAGTGAGAGTCCAGGCGCTCGATCAGTTGGTCAATCTGGCGCGGTGTCATCGTGACTCCAGCGCGGCAGTCAGCGCCAGCAGCGCGTCAGTTCGAGTTGCGCCAGTGGCGCGCTGCTTTGGCTCATCCCAAGAGTTTGGCAGCCCTGCGTCAGCAGTCCACACGCCGTCAATCTGGTCAATAAGAATCACCTGCCAACCGTGAACGGCAGCCGCAGCCATCGCTGCGTCCAGTGCCTGAAGTTCAGCGTCCATCACGCACCCACCCTTGCAACACTCAGCACTGGGTATGCACCAGTGACCACCGTCGTACTAAGCGCGCCGCCTGAGTTTTGACGAGCGTTCATTGTCACGATGTCGCCGCTAAACAGATACACATTGGTTGAGATGTTTAGCGATGTTTCGTTGGCAGGAGATGCGGCAACCTGAGTCGATGCAACCACACTTCCGTTTACTAGGAGAGTCATACCGCGACGAGAAGTTGCGTTGGCTGCAAAGCCAACAGCGCCTTGGATGAGATACATCCCAGACTGCTGCACCGTGATCTGATCGTTGGCATTGCTGAACCAGCTTTTAGGGTCATACGAGTCGCCGTTTGGCGTGGTGCTTGCAGTGTCAAGAAGAATCTTTGTGTCGGTGTTGTTCGCAAAAGACTGCGTCGCTGAAGCAACAGTGGCACGCGATACCCAGAGCGAGTTTGGGCCGTCAATCTGCACGCGCCCTGCGGTGGTAGTGGCTGGCTTGAGATAGATGATGCCTGAGCCTGGACCTGCCTTGACCGTTGCTCCAGTCACGGTTCCAGAGCCAGCCGTACCAGCTGCGGTGTAGGTGAAGGTGGTGGCGTTGGTCACCGTAACAATAAAGGTGCCGTTCATCGTCGTTCCAGGTGTTCCTGTAATGCCAGCGACAATGACCTCATAGCCAGTTGAGAACTTGTGCGCGCGAGTGGTCACAATGGTGACCGTGCTTGCAGTTCGAGATGCGCTGGTCAAGCTGATTGTCTGACCTTGCGGTGTTGCGTTTATCGTGATGTCTCCTGACGCAGCGCCCAGAGTGATCCTTGGCTCCGAGCCAACCACGCCGCCGTTGCTCAAGAAAAGATTGCCCTGATACAAGTAGAGCGACGCTGGACCAAAGTCATCTGACAAAGACTGATCTGCCACAAGGTATTGAATCGTGGAGCGGTCAATGCGGATTTCTGCAATGTCAAGTGTTGCGCTTGCAACTGATCCAGTTGCGTTTACCGACAGTTTCAGTAGGAGATATGCCGCATCGACCGGAGCAGAGCCAGTGCCGTTTGGATTCAGTTGATATTCAGCGCCAGTAGTACCACCGCTTACAGCCGTATTCATCTCTGTTCCAGTCTTATTGGACGATGCACTTGTGCCAGTTGTCGTTTCAAGGTCTGCCATCACATACTGCGCTGACCAAGTAATCCGATAGTTGGCTGACGCTGTTGCCGCCGCAATAGCCACACGCGGCTGGTTGCCGTAAGTCCGAGCCTCTGATGTTGGGACTGGTACATACCGCGTGAAATAGACCTCATCGGCATTGACCGCGCTAGTCAGTGTAAAGCGCAAAATGTTTTGACCTACGGCCAGCGTGCTAGGCGCGCTGGTTGCGACAATCCTGCCACCTGAGTTGTCGGTGAAACTCCAGTACGGCAAAGGGTTGCTCTCGCTAATAGCCGCTGTTGCGTCGTTAGGAAGCACTTCAAAGTCACCGTTCGCGACATTGGCTTGAATCTCTCGAAGGGCAGCCGGTCCAAAGAGTTGCGACTTCTCTCCATCGCTGTTGGTGGCAACCAGTGTTGCGCCGCTATCGCCGTTGACGCCGCCCTCAAAGCCGCCGAAGCCTTCTAGGTTTGTGCCGTACTTACCCATCGTTAGTCCGCTCCAATCAATACGCTAAGACCCTTGAGATACTTACGGCGGAAGTCCGCCTCAATCTCGTACTGCACTTGGTAGGTGCCGCCACCTTCTGCAAATCGCATTGTCACTGTAGGGATATAGAGAATCTCGTTGGAGCAGTTTAGCGTGGGCGCATTGATCTTCACATACTGCCCAGGGAGCCACGCCTTGACAAGCGTGTACGGCGTTGCCGCTGCGACTGGGTATCCCTGCGTGTAGCCATATTCCCAATCAGGGTTTGCGGTTTGGCTGAGGTTCGCTCCACCGATTGTGAATGAGACGCTGCGTACCGGCTTGCCGCGTGAGACCATCGTGGCGCGTGCCAAAGAGCCGATGGTTGCTCCACGGTCAGCCTTCGCCACTACCTTTGGCGCGCTGAAGACTTCGTGGGCGAGTGGGCCGTTGCGAGCCGCTTGCCCTGCGCCTGTTCGACTATAGGTTCCTGTGTAGGTGCGGAAGTAGGGATCGTTGGTTGGTGCGGTAGGGAAGGTCTGGTTGCTGTCATAGCGCGCAAGCGCCGAGTCAGGCTGGACAAAGATGCCCTTGACGATGTCCGAGTGATCAAGATTGACGGTCAGATCGCGCGCCAGAATGCGCGTCGGTGTCGTTGTGCTACCAGTCTGGACGCTGGCAGGATCGGTGACGATCTCGGCTGGAGCCGTTGCATAGGTTGGAGCGACCGTCTTTGGCGCGTAGTTGAGGCGGCCGTCGGTGTCGATCCAGTAGCGATACTGCACCTCTGCGATACCACCAGCCGCCTCAGCGATCTGGTCAAGCGCGCTCTGCAGCGTCGCGGCCTTAAATGTCTGCTTACCAATAGTCTGTGCGGAGCCACCAAAGATCGCACGCGTAGAGCCGCTGATTACTGCAGTGTTGAGCAGTTGCCGCGTCGTAGCGTCATTCACCTGCGTATTGATCTTTGCCAAGAGCGCGTTGATGTGGTCTCGGTCAGTCGATGTTGCGCCGCCCTGCGTGAACGAGTCCACGAATGAGGTGGCCTTGATGCCTGTCGTGCCGCTGCGAATGATGGTCTTCTGAAGCCAGCCGTCTGCATCCTCAACGCTCACGGTGGCACGCGTTCCTACGCCATTCTCTAGCAGCTGGGCGTTGATACCAGTGATATAGCCAAGGAAGATCGGCGTGGATGCGCTGTAGCGGCTATCAAAGAACTGGACGCGCGCATTGTCGTAGACCCCACCAGAGCGCCACCACGGTGTAGTGCCGCTCGGAGTCTTGGTCTCAATCACATCGAAGGACATATCGCCACCGCCACCGTCGCCAGACATCGTGAGTGTCAGGCTTCCAAGGTCGACATAGGGCGTAGTGGTGGCGGCTGGGGCTGGCAGAGTCAGCAGGTCGCCGCCTGCCCCTGCGCCTGTGACTCCTGCGATGATAAGCGTGAACGGTGCAGCCATTTAGCGGTTCCGACCAGGTGTTGTGATCCTTCCAAGTGCGTTACTAATCACGGTATCTACCTTCTGGGTGCCGATGTTGACGGTGGTTGTGACGGTGGTTGCTGCAGCTCCAGCGGCAGTCGGAATGGTCATACCTGTGTTGGGGTCAACCGTATACCTAGGGGCTGTTGGAAGATTGGCAAAGTCGCTTGGCACCGGCTGCCCAGTGAGGCGCAAGAACTCCTCATACGCAATGTTGAACGCTTGAAGAACCTTAGTGGCAGTATCAATTGCATCGGAAAGTGGCTTGAAGAAGGTATCCCAGAAATCCATTTGGTTTACATCAAAACTGATCCCAAGGAGGTCTCCTGTTTTTGCAAGTTCTTCCTGAAGCGGACCCATCTGCTCATCAAGTACTCTGCCAATGCCTGCGCCCATATTTTCAATAGCCGCAAGAAAGTCACTTACAATTGGGATCAGTGCTGTTCCGATCCCAATAGCGATGCCGTCTACCTTGTTCTGCATAACCTGGAGCTGGTAGTTTAATCCTTGCTCCTGATAGGAAAGAGCGGTATCAGTTGCACCGGCGGCATTGGCCATCAATGCAAGTTCTTGATTGAATTGCTCTCCGCCATTCTTTGCAAGAACGAACGCACCTCGAATGGCACGCGCGTCGCCGAGCAGTTCGGCGATAACCTCATTGCTGCCCTCGGTCTTCTTAATCAGGTCTGCCATAAAGCCGTTGAGGCCCTTGGTCTTGAGTCCAGTTGCGGTGAAGTCGATACCGAGTTTTTCAGCAAGTTTCGTTGCCTTTGCCGTTGGCGATAGTACCGCCTGCATAATCGCGTTCAGCTGCGTAGTTGCGTTCTCTGCGTCAATACCGTTCTTGGTCAGCACCGCCAAGCCTGCGGCGACATCTTCTAGGCTTACGCCGAGCGGAGCAGAAAGCGCAGTGACCTTACCGATTTCAGATGCAAGTTGTGGGAATGTGATGACACCGCGATCAACGATCTTGAAGAGAATGTCGGACACGCGCTGAGCTTCATCGGCGCTGTAGGAGTAGGCGTTGAGGACAGCCGTGATTCCTGCGGCGGATTCGGAAGTCTGCGCCAGTCCAGCAGAGGCGGCCTTTGCCGCTGCTTCGAGAACCCTAATCCCTTCTGCGCCAGCGAATCCGCTGGAAGAGATGTCGTAGAGACCCTGGGCAAGAGTCTCAGCGCTTTGCGGCAGTCGCTTGCTCAGGTCAAGAACAGAATCCTGCAGTTCCTTAAATGCTTCAGGTGAAACCTTAGCAATGCTGTTGACATTGAGCATTGCTGTCTCGAATGCGGCAGCCTTGCCTACTGCATAGGTTAGGGCGCCAACAACCGCTGTAATTGCTGCGGTACCTGCGGCCATAGCGCCAAAGGTGAGGCCACTTGTCTTGGCAAGTTTGCCCATTGATCCGCCGATTTTGCCAAGCGGACCTGAGGCAGAGTCTTTCGCCTTTACGACAAAGTTAGCAGTCTGATTCACAGCCATTAGCGTTGGTTACCCCTTCTGAAATGCAGGATGGTGTTGCGGAATGGCTCGTCGTTATAAAACGCGGCAAAAGTGTTGCTGTATGACTCTAGCGCGCGGTTCATGTTGGAGCGCTGCTTGACCACTTGATCAACAAATGGTCGCGCCTTGACACCCTTGACTGAGAAGGTTCCGTTCTTGGTGGTGCGCCTTGTTCCTTGGCCGCCAACAACCAGCCAGCCATAGAACACGCCGTTCTTACCGCCCTTGATTCCAACGACTGCTGCCGGATTATTGAAGCGAGCCTTACGAGCCTTGACCTGCTTGCGTAGGTTTCCAGTCTCACCGCGCGGTGCCTTTTCCTTCATTGGCTTTTGGAAAGTGCGTGCCGCATTGAGTGTGGCGAAGGTGGCAAGACGCTTGAAGGCGCTGGGCTTTGCTCCTTTGAGAAAGCCGAGCCGAAGTTGGTCGTAGTTCTTATCGAACTTCCCCTCAAGGATAACTCCAGCTGGCATCACTTCCCTTTCGGTTGCATCTCCGCGTGAATAGTCCACGCCTTCAGAACCTGATCGAACGGAAGGCTCGCCACCTCATCCGGCCACATCCCAAACTTCTGAGCAAGGATATGAAAGATGATGTCTGGCGGTGGCACAAAGGATTGCCCTAGTGCCAGGCGCCTGGCAGCGAGCCTTACTTGGGGTCTGGCTGGTTCGCCTTTACCCAAGCATCAAGCGTCTGCGTCAGCGCATCTACCGGAGCATCCAACACATCCTCAACAGGCTTGTCGTCAAGCCCCTTGAAGTTGTGCGACACAATCAGTTTAGAAAACGCACCAAGCGCTCGATTGGCTTCGCCAGATTCCAAGTCCAGCAGGATGCGCGCCGAGACTTGCTTTCGCAGCTCGGCCGTCCATCCAGCGTACTTGCCCTCTAGGGCGAGTTTTACCGTTTCCATATTTACCCTCCTACTAGCGCACTAGGCGCTGCTCTTTACGGCGCTGTTGCCAGCGGCGAATCTACGATGATCTCAAGCGACTTGCCTGAGGTCACATCATATGCCAAGCGGCAGACAACCTCATTGACCACAACGCCTTCGTTGTCGGCTGATAGCGGAGTGATCGACTCGATTTCCCATGAGCCGAGAATCCACACGCCAAAGTTATCGGCAGTCGTGCCGTACAGGCGCAGGTACTTCTGCGTGGCAATGTCGGTGATTGGGAATGAGGTCGTGGCGGCTGAGTTGCTCGCTACCGTGAAGGTCAGCGTTGCATCAAGCACGCCAGTCAGCGCGGCCGTGGCTGCCGTAAGGCTGCCATCAAGCGCCGTGATCATCCCTACGCCAGTCTGGATGGACAGGTTGAAGTTGTAGATCGACGCGAAGTCCGTTGCGCCAGTGCCGGTCTTGTCTGGGAAGTTCGTGTCGGTGCTCAACTTCATCAGGCGACCAGCCATCATTGGCTGTGCTGGCAGTGCCGTAGCGAACGCGGCCGCTGACGATTCCACGGTCGTTGCTGCGAAGGTTGCGCCCATCTGCAGGAGACCTGTGGCATCGGCGGTAAATGTAATCTCTGTCGGCGCTGCGTCCTTGACGAGATACTTCTGCACTCCGTCAGTGACTAGGAACGAGTAGAACACGAGCGTATCGACATCACCCTGTGTTGGCGACCAAGTCCAGGTGTACGGCGAAGCCGTGCCGGAGGTGCTCGCGCCGATTGCGTCAAGCACGAGTGGCAGGGTGCGAAGCGATGCAGGACCTTCTGCGATGGTCAGCACTGGAGCCTTGCCGGTGATCGTTGGTCGCCCAGCCTGAATGGCGGTGCGCTTACCAACTGAGGTGGTCTCGCCCATATCGACCACGACGCCCAAGTCAAGAGCGCCCAAAGTCTCGTTGAAGAGGATCTCGCCAGTTGCAGTGCCGAATGATGCGGCCGTACCGAAACCTGACTGCGACGCAGCAGCGATTCGCGTCAGAGCCTTTGCGCCGTAAGTTGCCATCTCTCGATCTCCTTGCTCTACGCGGTAAACGCCACGGTGTCATAGACCGTGACTTCCGCAGTTGCTTCTACGGTCAGGTAATCCTGATCGGCGTATGTATCTGTGCCGAGTGTAGTAGCAGTCACTGCTACTTGAACGGCATTTCCACTAATCGTGACCGCGCCGTCAAAGGCTGTTCGCAGCCACGCGCGCCAAGTGTAGAGGTCTCGGTACTTGTCCTCCATCCGTGGGATTGGGAGCAGATACAGACGGATCGCCACGGTCAGCACCGTGGTGCGGTTGCCGTTGCCGATGGTCACCGAGTCATCGCCAGGGAAGAGGATCGCAGCCGGTACGACCGGCAGAGACTCAGGAGGCGTGGCGTATGCCTTGCGGAGCGTGTAGCCAGTCGGCGGCGTGACCGCCGTCAGCCGAGCTGCAATGGCATCAAGGATGGTCAGGTCGGTCATCGTGCCAAGCCGCCGCGCTTGCGGTACGGCTCAAGGATCAGCGCAGCCTCTGGGTGCAGAGCGCGGCTCATCCGCAGGATGCCGCCAAGGTCAGCCGATCCGATCACGCCGAATGGCGCGGTGCGGCTGTTCCAGACAGCGCCAGCCTGAATGATCTCCGCCTGCTTGACCGCAGCCGGTACGGCTGGGAAGCCGAACACGCCGACCACCTTTACGCCGAGATAAACATCCTTAGGGAAGTTGCGCGGCCAGGTGACGCTCGTATCGATCTCGGTGTAAGGGAAGCCATCAAGCGCCGCATTGCGCGGAGCGAGCACATAGTCAGTGCCAGCCGTCCAGGTGGTCTCGTAGGTGCCGTTGGCGTCATCATCTGTCTGGAGCGTCGTGACGCTGACGAGATCATCGGTCAGGACATACTCCCAGTCCTCAGCCGTGTAGTAGCGCGTCTCGGACGCTGTGCCGAAGCCAGTCTTGCGGTCGCAGTAGAGATCGATGAGCGTGTCGGTTGCGTCAAGCACCGACTGGAGCGCGGTGTCATCGGTCGTGTCGGTAATGCCGACAGCAGCCTTGAACTCAGAGAGTGTTGCGTAGGACATTAGCGGCCTCCTGTGTGCATCACATAGAGCGTTTCTGTGCCAGATCCTACCACTGCGTACAGCTTGTCAGCCTCTGGTAGCCAGATCTGGTGCATCTCATCCTTCGGAAGAGCGAAGCCGTTGGAGGTGGTCACATCGCTGTTGCCGATGTAGACGGTGTTGCCGCCGGTAGGGGAGTGCAGGTAGACATAGGACGCGCCGACAAGCCCAGTCGCAATCAAGACTGGCTCAGTTCCGACGGTCTTCTGTGAGGCGATGATGGTTGCCATTACTCCCCTTCAGGAGCCACGCTGGGCTCCGTTTGTGTGACGGTGGCTGTCCTCATATTCTTTGATACTTTCGCGCGCTCTACGAGCCGCGTTGGTGCCTCTGCGTCGACATCTGCAACAGCCTCAGCCAAGCCAAACCCAATCAGGCTTTCCGCCTCTGCCTGTGGCAGATCAACGATTGAGCCGCTTGGATATTCACCGCGTCGCTTGCAAAGTCGAACGAGCATTAGTTCTCCTTACTTGCGGATCAGGGGAGCCGCCGAAGCGACTCCCCTTCACCACTAACTAAACCTAGCTACTGACGGATCAGTTGCAGGCGTAGTACTTGACGGCATCAGCCTGGGCAAGCCCAGTTGCACCGCGAACCTCAACCTTGTACGAAACAAGGCCCAGGTTCCACGCGTACTCGCGGCTTACATCCACGCGGATGCCACCGACGAGCGCGGTCTTGATCTGCCCAAGGTCACCGAAGAGGATTGGCTTGGCATTGTCAGCAATGTCAGCAATCCCTGAAGCGGTGTAGACAGGCTTGCCAAGGAGGCGATCAACGCCACCCTGACCACCTGGCTGGAAGAGTGGGAGGCTGGACGATGTGATTCCAAGGATCGTTCCAAGGGTCGCATCGGACATCAACCAACCAGCCTTCGCGGCCGAGCGGTACTGCTGCTTCAGAGCGTACTGAAGCGAGACCAGTTCCGCATAGGTCGGAACAAAGGTCGCGCCGGTCACGCCTGAACCAGCGGCGTTCACGACGGCCGTACCAGCGGCTGCGCCGTGAGCGATTGCAACTTCCTGACCAGCAGCGTCCGCAATGAACGCAGCGATGTCAAAGGCTGCATCCTCGACAAGCTCTTCCGAGACCTGCACGAGAATCTTGTAGCCGGATGGGGTGAGCTGAAGCGTGCCCATCGTTGGGTCGCTCTCAACAATCGTTCCACCTTCGCCTGGTGCCGTCGCGGTTCCGAGAGCCGTGGCTCGTGGGAACTTGATCGCGTTGCCGGTGGCAACACGGATCACATCAACAACATCTGGGTTGATGAATGGGTTGATCTGACCAGCCACAACATTGACGCGTGGGAACACGGCAACTGGATCGCCCAGGTTGCTGCTCTTGGTCACATCGCGGTACTCGAACGACTCGGTACCACCAGCAAGACCGATGGCGCGCAGGCGCTCCGAGTCCGTCTTGGCAGCAGGAGCCTTAGGAGCAACCACAGCGGCGAACTCGGCGCGAGCCTCGTCAGCAGCCTTGCGTGCTTCGGTAGCGTTCTTCTCGGACTTCATCGCCTCAGCCAGCGAGCCGGCCTCTGCGACGAGCTTCTCGAAGCGCGCCTTGTCT
>Ga0315909_10003514_pt1 | contig 19017 bp, 29 predicted proteins | sample LakEriMetagenome_11_FD_203527 | JGI IMG/M metagenome (GOLD analysis project Ga0315909, IMG submission 203527) | Freshwater fungal communities from buoy surface, Lake Erie, Ohio, United States - Buoy 2 MA125 | ecosystem: Environmental > Aquatic > Freshwater > Lake | place: USA: Lake Erie, Ohio... | reverse complement strand
TGCTCACATTATCTACACTAACTATTGACTGACTTGTTGTCGTCACTGTTACTTGACTTGTTATTATCGCCATCTAAATCCTCTTCACTTTGTAGTCTTACATCTTTAAACCTTTTAAAGTCTGTATGCTGTACTTTACCAATCCACTGTTTGCGTTGGTGCTCCATCTGCACTCCAGTGTGTGCGTATATCTTATAGCCAAAGCTCTTAGCTCTTATACACCACAGTAGATCCTCACCAATCCATTCTTGATGCAGTGGCATATCCTGGTAATAGCACCATTTGTTGCCTTGGTGTGTTTGATCAGCTTCTTTTTGAAACCTCTCAAAGACGGATCTATGTACCAGGATTGCTCCTGTCCCAGCTGCATCAACCTCAACAATGCTATCAGGTTCATAATCATGTAACGCATATAAGCCACTGTCTTTACCCATCTTAAATATGCAAGGTACCGGCTCTAGGTAAGGTTTGCCTACATCCCAGCCACCATGTACAACACCCGAAACAATAGGCCTGGTCTTGGCATCTGCCGCTGCTACAAGTTTTTTAAAGTCATTTATTGTGAAGCGTTGATCAGTGTCTATCTGCAATAGCCAATCATCTGTAGTTTTTTCCATAAAGGTTGCAACTACTTGATTGCGCAAGCGACTAATAACACCTGATCCTTGCAATGATATAAATTGACCCAATTGCTTTTGAGATCTCGCTACATCTAACAAGCTTGTAAGAAAGTCTGTGACTACATAACCCGGTGAACAGATACCAATTGTAATTTTTTCTGTGTCTTTCATATAGACATCCAGCCTATGTATTGTGCATCTGGGTTATCAAGTAGCCATTGCTCACGCAGCTTGTTTTGATATGCCCAATCTATATCTGCCATGTTAATGCCATCCCTTCATAAGCCAGTGAGACCATGCTCCACAAGCGTTTGCTACACCAAACCTATCAGTCCCATACCTGTTTTTTAGGTATTTGATATGCCATGTAATTTGTTGCCGATAAGTAGCTGTTGCTAAATAAACAGATCTGCCTTGTGGCAATCCATAATGAGAGCCGTTTTTAGCTCTAATATCCCACCTACTATTCTCCATTGTTACTAATGATGTTAGGCAGCTGTATTGATCTGGGTTTAATTCTAATTGTTTAAAGTATTCCATTTGATATGTTCTTTTGTTTTGTAAAGCATTTACAGGATTTATATTTATTAGATTAACTACTATTACAAATATTGACACTCGGGAGACTAGATTCTTAGGAAAGCCCCCCCTACCCCCCCATTTAATAACATGAAGTAGGTAAGAGAGTCTGACACCCGGTATGACTGAGTTCCAGTGTAAGCCCCCAACAAAGCGATTAGAATTTAACATAGGTAACCATCCTTTACAAATCGTTAGTAAAGTGCGTGTTGTGCCTTAGTTGCAATCTGACATGTCAAACACAATTGATCCGGCATAACCCATTGGCCGCACTTTTTACATCTAATTGGTTCACTCACAAGTAGGCTCTGCCTCTTGAGCAGCTCGCTCCAATAGTACATCTACAAGCTCTAAAAATGGCCTGCAGTGCCGTTTAGTCACAAAGTAACACTCAACCTCAATCTGTCTAGCCTGGTCATAAATTGTGGCAATTGTCCAGAATTGTCTTGTTGATACCGGTATTGCAAAGACACCTTTTGTAACTTGGCTCATGTACACATAGGCAAAAGGTTTAATAAGTTTTTGATCAAACCCATAAACAGTATCTACTAAGATCAAAGAGTGTGGGAAATCATCCTGATCTTTAAAGCTTAAAGCTCTACTTTTTACCTCAAGGATCAAGTTATCTACAACAATATCCTTCTCATTTTCTGTTTTATCTTTTATTGCATCATGTGTTGTAGCGATACTAAATTCAGGTACATCAACCTTTGGCACCCCATACTGCCGCAATAGATCTGCCACATAATGGTTGTAGCCATGACCCTCAGCCATGGCCTTATGGTAATCAAAGCTCATTGCCTACACCCACAAGAGAAGCAAAGCTTTGTCATGCCTTCATGCAAAAGCCTTGGATCATTACAAAGGATGCAACGCTCATTGGCTCTTACTATGTCGATTTCAACACCTCTGTCTGTAAAGGTAGCTTTGACCCCATGCTTGTCAATCATCTCCATGTCACCCACTAACTGCCTCTTTAAAGTACCAGGTGCCATTAGCTGACAATGATGCCCACTTAGCCGGGCACCCTCTACCACATTCACAGACATAACCCTTAAAAGGTTTTTGTGTAGTTTTAGAGATGCCCTCTTTAAATCTCATGCGAGTGCCATCCTCACAAACTTGCTCAGGTAAGGTACCAACCTCACGCATCACAATATCTGGGGCGTTTCTTACAGCCTCTGCAAAAACCTCAGCTGCGTGTGCATCCGGATTTTTAAATTCATTTATCAAGCCTGCCTTTGGCTCTACAGACCATGAGGTTGCACGCAGCATTGACTCTTTAGGTGCGGTCTTGTTTGAGCCTTTTAGCAATGTAAGGCATCTAGCAATACAGCTTGTCGCTGTATCCTCTAGGTACCACTTACGCATGTGTGCCGGGTAGTCATCCCTCTCACCTTTTGCATAATTGCTTACAGCCGGAGCAGCATCATTTATATCTCTATAGACACTGCCTTTAAATATAACAATGCCTTTATCAAGATTGATCTCAGCTATTGCTAAATCAATTCTGCCTAATGGATAGTTATTAATAAACCATCTGTTTAGTGTGGCTGCATCTTCATATTGAGTTAGATCTATCATCTGTTTTCCCTATCAAATAGACTGACTACCTTGCCCATTAGATAATCATTATCAACAGTTAATTGATGTTTTCTTTTATCCCAGTTTTGCCTGGCATCTGTTTCACCCCGGCTATAACCTTTTTTAAATCCTTTGTCATAACCATTCTCTACCCCAACAATCCAGGTAAGAGTCATTAACAATGTGCCTAGGAGAAGCAAGCACGCTGTTACCATCCATCCATATATTTCATAGCTCATATTTCACCGCTTCCTTGAACTTGTCTAACCAATAACCCTCAACCATTGCAGCTGAGAGCCTGCCTCTGATCTGAGATGCGCCCATTGATTTATGAGCGTATGCCCGGATAAGAGAAGCTTTTACAAAGTGTGAGCGTTTGCTATCAACATACGCTCCACTCTCTTTGTCATATTTAACAATTACCATGTCATCAATTCTCTTAGATCATCTGGTAAATCAACAGGTGCTACATCATTTACTAATCTGTATGCAGTACCGGTTGGATGTATTGATGGTGGTAGTACAACATAACCTTTATGTTTAACATCAATGCCAGAGATTATTTTGCCTTTAAATTGTGCAGGCTTTTCTACATGAAAGTAAATGTGGTAACCATCATGAGTGCCTACTACATGTGTGTTGCAACTAAAACATCTTTCAAGTAACTCAAGCCATTTAGGATTTCTGCCTGCGTTGCGTGCATCAAAATCCAAAACAACTAAACTTGATTGAGAGATACCTAAACCAATGTTTAGCTCTTGATCTGCAAACCATTCATCAATCTTGGCTTGATCTAATGTTGCATCTAAGTAACCATGTCGCAAAAATCTTGCAGGCTCTTTAGATTGTTTTTTTAATGGCAAAACAAACCATCCCTTTTGTGCATAAGCTGTAGCGTTCATATTCCCATCCCTTCAAATGGATTTACAAAAGCAATTAAAGCATGTCCCACTGACAAATGCAATTACCCAAAGGCTTTGCCCAAAGCTGTGAAGCTGCCGTCTGTATTGAAGCGGATCATCTCAAAGCTAGGATTGCCACGCTTAATGGTCATGATTACAGCCCCAGCCTGCCAATTGGCATAATAATTGCGCTTTGCCAGGTAAGACATCTTTTTCATGTCACAGGTATGTCCTACCTCAATCCCTACTAAAACCCTCTGTAATCGGCCACCAAAGGCCTCTGAGTGGCATGTGTAGCCCATTCTGTGCGAGTGCCCCGAAATTACGCTACGCCCCCAGGTTTTTGCGATATTTAACGCACTAGAGCCGCCGATTTTAGAGAGGTTGCCCTCATCCCCATGACAGAGCACAAACTCAGTGCCAGGTATCTCATAAGGCTTTTTGGCGTAATAAATGCCTAAGTCATCAAAGCCCATAAATTTCTCGTACTGCAGCTCTGGTAAGGCCATCAATCCAGGCACCTGACTCACAGCTTGAAATAATCTATCGGCATGATTTGATCTTGAGACTACATCTGTTTTTAGATCATAGAGAATATCTTTACACAGATCCCGGTCAGCATTTAAAGTTTGTTGAAAAGACTCAGCTTTGCCTACGCTGTACCTAGAGATAGTGTTTAAATCTAACTCATCACCTACATTTAAAACTAAATCAAATTTAAAAGCTTTGACTAACTTTTTTAGATTGACAATTGCAGCATCAAATTGAAATGGCACCTGCAGATCTGAACAGATCAGAAAGCGTGCATTGACTGACTTGTCTCGCTTAATCTTCATCCTCATCGAAATCATCAAGTGGATTTTTTATAGGATCCTTTGTGTCCACAATCCAATCAGGATAACTTGATCTATCCATTGCAAAAGCTAGAGCTGTACCTTCATCCATGCCAGCTTTACGGCAAGCCATATAAACCTCATTAGCTGCAATAGCCCAAAAATCTAATTTGGTTAGTACAGCCTCTTTAGTAGTCCTACGCCTTTTTTGTACAGGTTTTTTGCGTTTGCGTGTGGTTGCCATGGCTTAAGTGTAAATCACAAAATGCCAGATATTGCCCGATGCACGCCCTCTTCCAAACTAATTTTTGGTGTGTAGTAATCACTCATCATTGTCGGATTGCCTACCCGGTAGGCTACGCCTGCCGGTTTATCGGACAAGATATTAAACTTAGGCATCTTGTCTATGCCTAAAGTCTTTAAAGCCATTTGAGCGAGCTCAAGAAAAGTAGTGGCTCTACCTGTACAAAGATTGACTGTTTGATTGCAATTGTTTTGTATCATTGTGATAACCGCATCTACAACATCATCAATATGTATAAAGTCTCTTGTAGTAGTTGCACGCCCCCAAATGTCAAATGGATTTGAGCCTAGTATCGCTCTTTGTATAATTGATGGAAATGGGTAGGTCATATCTTGATCAGTGCCGTATCCACTAAAGGGTCTTAACACCAAGACCTGAGTGCCGGCATCTCGCAGGTAACTCATCAATGTCTCACCTGTTAATTTAGCCCAACCATAACTCATATCAGGTGCACCAATTTTTTTAAAGTTTAGGTCTTTTTCTTTAAGCTTATGTTTTTTAGATAAAGTCTGTAGCTCTATTGGATATGCAGCCGAAGAGCTAAAATAAACTACATAAGGCTGCTCAGTCACCATGCACCAATTAGCAAACTCAGCATCAATGGCAAGATCTACTGCCAAGCTCAAAGGTGCGTTTTCTATTTGTTGCCTGCCACCTACAATAGCTGCGAGGTGTATGACTAAATCATATTGTTTTTTTTCTAGTTTAAAAAAATCTCTGCAATCTGTACCATTCTTAAGATCTACTAAAGTCAATTGTGCATAAGGTAAGGCTCTCCTAAAAGCCCTACCAACAAAGCCATGTGATCCAGTAATTAAGATATTCATTATTGCCACAGATTGTAAAGATTAGGTCTAATGCCACCAATCAAATCTGACTCATAACTGCCTTGGCCTACAAGACCAGGTTCAATAACATATCTGTTCAAATCATTGCTCATAGCATTTAATTCTAAATCTGCAAAATCCTGACCCTTATATCCCTCAAATAAAATTGGCAAGCAACTCATTTTAAAAGCTGTTGCATGACCGCCATAAGATTGATTTATTTTTTGTATCTTATTTGTAATTGGTGTTGCCGAAATAAGATGATCGCCAAAACTAACTGTATCCCAATCATCCGGTATGTGCTGCCATACTTCATCAAATTTGTCATAAAAGTTATTTACAAATTCGCAATCATCATCTAGTAATAAAACCTGTTTATATCCTCTCCATTGACAGTAAAACAAGCGGTTTATTAAGTTCATAACATTGCAATAAATCGCTGTCATATCTGTATTAATATGATCTATTGCCGGCCATCTGCGCCAAGTTATTTGTAAAGTCTCAAGTTGATGTGTGATACCTTGCAGGCGGTCAGGCCGCCTATCTAAATTACATACAATGACAGCATCAAAAAGATCATTTATTTTCATTTGAGTTTGTTTATTAAATCTGCATACTCTTGTGATCTTAAATATTTCTGTAGAGTCAATAGATCCTCTTCATACCATTTAGGTTGATTGACCCTGGCATAACCCTCATCCATCTCAGCTTTACCAGCCACAGGATGCAGATGTTCAATGACCACATCTGGTAGATAAATTAAACAATCTAAGTCAATGCCTAATTGTTTTACAAAGTTATCAAAATACAAATGCTTGCAGCCCGGAAAGGTCATGCCTCTCAGCTCTTCAACAATATCCCGGGTCATTGCATAAGCTGTAGGCAGGTTTTGACCCTGTAGCAGGTCATCACCATAGGCAATGCCTGTTTTACCCATTAACGCTTTTTGTAAAGCTTTGTCCCAATCAGTCGATCTAGGCAGGTGATCATCACCCATGAAGATGTACAAATCATAAAAAGGGTAGTTAACAAAATCAAGTAAAAGCTCTGCAGCACTATTAAGAGCGTGCGCACAGCCACCTGTTTTATTTTCTGCAGGTAGGCAAACATAAGAGTCATCTTTTGCATACTCATTCCATTTAGGATCATCATTATCTATAACAGCATAAAGATCTGCACTTGCATTTGTGCCAACAAAGGATGCAGCTAATCTAGCCATGTTTTCAGGTCTGCCCCTAGTTGGCACTATTACGCAGGTCTTCATGAGAGAAGGGTATGCAGGTTAGTTTTTAGTTATTAGGATTTCATAGAGCGTGTCTAGCTTATTTTCAATCCTACAAATGCGACCCTCAAGATTATGCTGACCATTATTATCAGGCTTAAGCTCTGATAAGTAATGCTTAACAAGCCACCTCACAGCTGCAATAAATGACCCAATAATTGTTATTAATGCTACTGTCAATGCCGCCATGTCATTAGGGCTCATTCGCTGTTGCGGCCAAAAGCCTTGTCTTGACCATCAAAATATCTAATCAGAGGTGCTACAAGTGCACCTGCCAAGATAGATAACTCCGGGCGCACATCTGCTACCAAAGCCAAAGCTGTGGTGACAGTGGCAGCGGCTACGCTGCGTGCATAAGACTTTACAATTGCTTTTTGTTTTGCACTAAGTTTCATCATAATCCTAACTGTTTGATTTTCTGTTTGACTTGCTCTTTGTTCATCTTAATCTCAAAGTGCATCTCATCCTTGCGCTTTTTGTAATGACCGCCCCAGGCCAAACCATATTTAGTTATTAGTAATGTGATTATATTACACTGTTCTTTGTTAAATGTATTTGACTTGCCTAATGGATGTTTTAAAGCGTTTAAATCTACAGCTGTACCGGAGCTGTGATTGCTTAAAACTTTGTCAGAGCCTCTGGTCATTCTAAAGGCATAACCCCAGTCATCCAATTGGCCTTGATCAATTGGCTCTACAAGCTCATGAAATTCTTTACAAAAGGCGACCAGTATTGGTGCTACAGCTTTAGCACAAGCAATCTTGAGTTTAGTGCCAGGTACAACAAAAGATTGTATGCCTATGGCTTGTCTATCTTCACTGGCCGGCCAGCCGTTTGGGCTTGTCAGCTCTCTAATTGTTGCCACATTAAATTTTCTTCATCCCAAAGCCATCTGCCTTCAGTAGGCAATGGAGTTGGTGGATTCCAGAAAGAACCTGACCTAATCCAAGATGGATAAGGTTGTGGACTTACGAATATATCCTCATCAGGATTATAGGTATATCCAATGCCTGCGTAAGTGCCTCTGATTTTAGAATTGTAAGATGTTCGTTTAATGTTATGACCTGTTGCTTGACTGTAAAAAGTTTCAGTATCTAATCCATTGATTAGTTCTGTTTCATCAACACCAACAGTTACATTTACAACTATGTTATTTTCATCTAACCAAGCGTAATGTGCCATTATGACCAACTCACATTTCCAGCAGTTGCCTGTGTAATCGTTGCTCGCTTGTAACCACCACTTGGGGATGATTCTGTTCCTGTAACACCTGCGCCAAATGTAATTGTGCGAGTATCTGGGTATCTTAAAACTATAACTCCTGAACCACCATTACCACCGCTTTTTATGTGTGCTCCACCGCCACCACCGCCACCAAGATTTGTGCTGCCATTAGCTCCATCTGCTCCTGATATTCCACCATTACCACCGCCACCAGTTCCACCAAGGTTCCTGGCTGCGCCATCAACTGAACTACCCCCGCCACCACCACCAGCATAAGTTACGGATGAGCCTGTTATATCAGTTGCTCTACCATTTCCACCTGCACCAGAGGTTGTGCTAGTTCCAGTATTGCCAACTTCAGATGCACCACCGCCACCACCACTAGAAAAATTAGGTGAACTAAAATTATTACCACCTGCAAATCCTTGGCCAGATGGAGACGCAGCACCACCAGTTCTTGAAGTACCTGAAGCACCACCACCGCCACCACCTGAACCACCATCACTGCCATTTGTATCGGCTCTACCAGATTGTCCGCCGCCTGTTGCAGTTATTGTGCTAAAAATAGAATCAATACCTTTGGTACCAGCACTGACTACACTATTATCACCGCCAGTACCGCCACCGCCAACTGTCACTGTATAGGAAGTTCCAATAGTTAATAATAATGCGGATTCAAGAGATCCACTGCCACCAGTGCCTGTTACTGTGCAACGCATACCGCCTGCACCTGCACCACCCCCATTATATCCTGATGCACCGCCACCACCTGCAACTACTAAATAATCAACAGTAAATGTTGTTATTACCGGTGCGGATGGTTGTGTCAATATCCCTAAAATATTCATTTGTTACTCAGTTACCCTGCCAACTACATACCAACTATCTGTATCTACTTTTATACAAGAGACTGCACCAAAAGTTTTGGTTATTGTAGGATTAGTAGATGTTGCACCTGTTGAAGCAATAGTCACGCCAGCACCTTGAGTAATGCTAATAGTGCCAGTGGAGCCAATTTTTATTAAGTTAATTACTGATCCGGTTGTAATTGCCACAGTGTTGTTTGGCGGTATTGTCACTATTGTAGTACCTGTGTTTGAGTAAGTGATTAATTTATTATCTGCATCTGCAACCACAAATGTGTCAGATGTAGTAGTCACACCCCGGACAGTAAGATTAGCGATACTGTTCATTTGAGCCGCCGTTAAAACTTGACCGGTTACAAAAGTTGCCACTGTTTTCTCCTAATAGCTTAAAATGTCTTGATCTAATACACCATCAACAGCAGAGTCTAGCAAAAAACCTATCGCAAAAGGTTGAGCACATGAGAATGTGACAAAAAAAGAATTAGGTGTAATTTGATACTGTACTCCGGCAATCACGCTGTCACTGACTACATTGCCGGCAGGTAGGGTTTGAGTCACCTCAATTGGGTCAAAAATGTCAAGCTCTAAAGCTGCAGTAACTCTAGCCGGATCCTCTTGGCTATAGGCATCTATCGTCAAAGAATTGAGCTGTATATCAACACCCTGCTCTTTTCTTGAGGCAATGATCATTTGAGCTTGGTTTAAGGCATCTGCCTCAGTCTGCATGATGCCTGATCTAACCCGGCTGTGTTGGAAATAATCATCAATGCTTGTAGTGTCACTAGCAGTTTGACCAGATAGACCTGCAGGGGTAACTGTGGCTTTGTTAATTAATTGATAATCAGAGATGTCAAACTCAACTTTTTGATAAGTAATATCTCCCGACAAAGGCACATCTGAGAATTTTGTTGAGGTGCTACCTGAGTCTGTAATGATGTCTGTTCTTGACATGAACTTAACAAAGCCTCTTTGATCTACATATAAAGCTCCGGCCTCACTCTGTTCTAATTCTTGAAGAGCTGCTAACAAAGATCTTGAATTGCCATTGTCTGCCTGGACAGTTGTAGTAGCTGTTGTAGAAATTTCTCTCATGCCACCTGGCCAGTTTCCAGAGTCTAACAAGCTACTGACTCTTTGAGCTGTAGTTTGGCCGGCAGTGCCACCGCTGACTGAGGTAATTGTAGTTAGGTTTAAAAGCTGAAAACCATCAACACAATTTAGGGTTACATAAGCCGGATCAAAACCTGTAGGGCTTTGATAATTCCACTCTTGTACATAAAAAGATCCTAAGCTGTAGGTAACACTGTTAAAAGTTGCAGTCATGCGTATTTTACGCATTGGTTTAATTTTGCCAAACAAGCTTGATGAGGTATTAGCAGGATTGAATTGACCTGTTTGATCTACAAAAACAATCTTTGCACTGCCGCCAATAAATGAGTCAGAGGATCTATTAAAGGCACGCTTTATGTAGCATTGTGTTACAAAGTCTGTTATATCTACTATGTCAGCGGCAGCGGTACCAAGTATTGCAACATCTAAGGGTGTGGCTGGGTCATCAAGTACAAGAGCAGGGTCAAAACTTGCTCCATTGCTAAAGTCAATCTCAGCTTTAAATATTGCCGCTGGCATTATCTACCTAGATTACTTAATTGAGTTACAGCTCCAGTGCGGTTAAGGTTATACAAAACATCTTGAATTACAGATTGTAATTGACCCTCTGAGATTACAGAGCCGGCAACATTGACAGTAACCCTTGTGCCCATTGATCCCATGCGATCTAATGGGATGACAGCCTCAGCTCCGGCCTCACCAATTAAAGCCTGTGTTGGTCTTGTAACAATACCGCCCTCTGCTAGAGGTACACGCCTTGCCCCTGTCAAAGGATCGATGTCTGGATTAGCTCTAAAGTATGCGTCAGCCTGAGCTGTCAATCTTGCACTAGCACCAGCCCCAGATCTAGCACCTGCAACAGTGCTACCCCCAGCGATCAATTCTTCATATACATTTTTAAAAATTTTGTCATATTTTTGTGGCTCAATAATAGTTGGTGCCGGAATTGAAGCAACAGGTTTGCCTACCTCAGGTATCTTGACTTGACTTAACAAAGCCAACATCTTTTTAATTTCTTCATTTGCTGCAAACAATTCTTGAATGTATAAAGTGACACCTACAGTAGTCATGCCCCATTTTTTAGCAAGCTCATCAATTTCACCTGTAGTAATTTTGCCATCCTCAATTACCTTTAAAACATCTGCATATCTTTGAGCTTCATCCACAGCCTCTTTTGTGCCGTCTCTTAATTTTTGCAGGATTTTCACACGCAGCTCATCTTCGGCATTTAACTTACGGCTTAAAGCGGCCTGTAGGTTAATCCGGTCTAAGTCAAACATAGACTCTAATTCAGCTTTTTTCTTTGACAAAGCGGCTTGAGCAGTTTGTTCTTTTGTAGTTGCTTTTTGTCTAGCCAATATTTGCGCTTGTATTTTGGCCAACATCTGATCTTGTGTTAATTTTTTCTTACCAAACTTTTCCTGCAATTCTAAAGCATCAATAGTCTGTTGAGAAAGTCCCAGATAACCTTTAGCAGCCAAGAATTGTTTTTGTCTTACTTTAAAACCTTCTCTGCCAAGATCCTCAAAGGTTGTATTTAAGGCAGTTAGAAAACCTTTTTCACTTACTGTTTTACCGAAGCCAATAAGTACATCACCGACACCGCCGGCAACAGACTCTAAAACTAGACCAAAGCTTTTAAGATTATCTGTGCCTGTAACTATGTAAGAGGATGCAATCAAAAAGCCGTTGCCTAAAGTTTCAGTAGCCTCACCTGCACTAATTTTGAATGACTTTAATTGACCTTCAAAAGTCTCTGTTGATGCTTCGGCTGCACCTGCATACTTATCTAAATTTATTAAAAGTTTTTCAAAACCCATAGCCTTGGCTTCGGCTGCAGTAAAGCCGACTCCTAGAGCTGTGATCCCCTTATAGTTACCTACCGCTGCCTTTGTTACTGCATCCAAAACCTGAGTTAGATCTGCTCCGGTACCGGCTGAGATGTCTAAAGACTTTTGTAATAAAAATTGTGAACTATCAAGATCACCAGTTTGTGCAATTAGTTGTCTTAAGGCCGGGATAAGCTGATCCTCAGTGACATTTGTGACTCTTTGTAAATTATCTATAAAATCTTTTACATTAGGCAGTAATCCGCCGGCACCAATAGACTCTAAAGTCAAGCGTAGAGATTTATCTAATTTTTCTTGAGCTAAGGCTGCAGTTATAGAGCTTTTACCAAGCTTGAGTAACGCAAAACCGGCACCAACCGCACCTGCAAACAGACCAGCCTTAAGGGCTTTTTTGCTCACAGCTACAGTTTTATCAAATCCTTTAAGCTCTTTTGTCGCCCTGTCTAAACCCTTTTTATCAAACTTGGTTAGAAAATTGACTACTACATTCTGACTTAGTGCCACAGTTAATCCTTAAAGTTTTCGCCCAGGTATTTTTTTAACACTGTCACAAGATTAGCATTAACTTGAGATCCTAATTGATATGATGCCCGATAGATAAGCCTTTTTTCAGCTGCTCCACCGGTTGCATTTACTTTAGCTATAAAGTCATCACTAGCATTGCGATTGCGACTAACTCTCCTAGTTTTACCTCTACTGCGTGCCGTACCAAAACCTGCTAATTCATAAATGATGCCTGGCACTGATTTATTTACCAAGGCCAAAGCTGTGACTGCAAAAGTTGTCCCTTTAATTCTTTGCACCTTTGTTTTGGCACTTGTCACCTGGATGCCAGCTCTTACCTCAGCTTGTGACCATTGCCATCTGGATTTGTTTGTTTTGCCATAGGTTCGACCTCTATGTTCGGTGTCATAAGCCCATCCCCAATTGGTTGGGTAATAAGGCTTAGTCTCACGCCATCCTGGAAAGGGTTGAGAGGGCACAAAACTTTCAGCTAATTTTTCAACAGGTTTAACTTGTTTGCGTAATTCTTTTCTAAATTCTTTTTGTAATTCAGGCTCTATTTTTTTCATTGTGGCCAAGATGCGATCAAGGTCTGCAACATAAACAGCCTTTAAAGATCTATCTACCTCAGCCATTATTTACGCCTCATTGTCTTAGACTGTTGGCTTCTCTCTTGCAAGATTGCTTTGATGGCAAGATAGATTGCCGGATCAACCTCTAATAAATCTTTTGGGCTGATGCCTGTAGCCACCGACACAGATGCAATCTCCCATATCTGTCCATGTCGGTCTAGCCATTTTTTGGTTCATACAACAAATCAACATCTACATACTGATTTATGTAATCATTACCAAACTCTTTGTCTGTTTTGCCTGCCGCTTTTTCAAGAGCATGTGCAAACCACCAAAGATCTGACTCAAGCTGTAATTCAGTTAATCGCTTACGCCATCCTGTTTTAAACTCGGCTTCAAAACCGACCTTGACAGATGGCGTAAGTTCATAAGTAACTTTGTTGCCGTCTTTCTTTGTTATTTCAATCTTGTGCATGTCCCACCTTTTCTTTTTAGCTTGTTGCTTTTGTTAAAGCTGTAACTGGAAAAGTCACACTTGCCGTAGCTGCGCCGTCTGTTGATCCTGAAATGGGTGTCCATTGCGTGATCAAACATGACATGCTGTAACTAGGATTTGTAGCTGTAACAGTACCGGTAACTGGTATCAATTTGATTGCCAGTTTTGAACCAATTGCATCTTCAAAAAGACTGTTCACTGAGGCTGCCGCAAAATCGTTGAACAGTTCTAAATTGACAGATGAGACTTCAACTCCACCTATCATATTTTGTACTGTGTCATTCATGGCAGTAATAGTTACTGCCTCAACTTCTCTGTTTAAGCTTACAGTGCTGACAAATGAAGATATGGTTGAGGTACCTACAATGACAGCTACTTTATTACCCATAAATATGGCCATATTTTTCCTTTCGCTAACCTATCAACTCTACTGCGTACTGATAACTTAGGTAGTCAATACTAGCGGATGTTATTGTGCCTGGAGATGCAGACACAACTCTTAAAGTTTGCACTGCACCGCTTAGTGTTTTATCAGCCTCAACAGCGGCTTTAATTGAGGTTGAACCGGATGAGCTGAGTAGCCCATCCAATCTTGATTGCCCATCTTTCTCACTCATTCTGCCAACCATCACAATTATGTTGCAAGTGGCAAAATCAAAACCTCTATTCAATGTGTAATCATAATTCATAGACAATTGGCCGATAACTGCAAAAGCATTATTCGTTGGTACATTTGTAGAGTCTGGCACATAATCCAAAACCCTTAAGCCTGTAATCGCTGTAAGAGCTGTCTTTAAATTTGTTCTAACTGTACTAGGTACCATTTAGGCTATTGCAATCTTTTGATAAGCTCTAACCATTTGAGATACATCTCTGCCTACTGGAGACATGCGGATCACTCCTAGATCGCCAAGACCTAATACTCCACCTGGAGCATCTTTACGCTTGTATAGATCAGCTGTAAGAATAAGACAGGCAACATTGACATCACTAGGTACAGATGGCCAGCCAAACTTAGCTGTGACCTGTACGCCCGGGCGTAAGCCGTTTTGTGTTAGGCCAGGGAAGATAGGCCATGACTCAGTATTAGAGACCATTGTCAATTGTGTAAAGGGTCTGCCCAGTGCTGCAGCTGTAAGCGGATCCATAATAAAATGTGTGTTTAAAGTTAGGGTCTTTGTATAGGTGCCGTTGCCGCCTTCATCTACTTTTACTATAAGGCCGTCTGTACTACTAATGTCATCTGTATAAACAAAGATGTCTGAGTAAGCTCTATAAAGGCGTGTTGTAGCTGCGGCATCTGCATAAAATCTACGATTAGCAATCTTGTCAATAGAGCGAGAAGATGACTCCACTAAAGTCTCAAGTAGGCTGTCATCTGTAGTATCTGAAATAGACAGGTAAGCCTTTATGCCTGCCAGTGTCGCATATCCATTTGTTATAGCCATGGTTGGTATCCAAAATCTGTAGTGCTCTGGGACATTAAGCAAACTCCAATTCTTAAATACCAACCATAGTTAGGATCTAAGCCCCCTGGAAGGGTAGGGGGCTTAGAAGCTTTACTTTAGAAGCTTGGTGTTGCCAAGCCGGTGCCGTTAATTTGTGCAATTGCTTTTGGATAACGCTCAGCTGTAAATGCTGACATTCCGAATAGCACAATGTTAATTGCTACCTTGCCGTTTGGCTCTTCAAATGTGACATAAGTAGGTGCATTTGTCTCTTCAAACAAGTGACACTCATTTAGATCTACAACAAAGATTGTGTCTTGGTTTGTAGATGCGCCGACATTTGTCGCAATATTGGCATCAACAATAATTGGCAAGCCAAGTATTGAATATCCACTTGCACCATACGCAGGTGTTCCATTGCCAGTACCCATTGCATTAACTGGGTTATAGGCGTTTGGTACAACCAATGGCCTGTTTTGTCCATCAATGCCTGATAGGAAAAATCCTAGACGGCGTGGGTGCATGATGATTGCGTTTGGATTTACAAAGATATTGCTTTGAATTTGTTGGATCGCATCTGCAAGCTTTGGATATAGACCTGACACTGTACCTGTGGTAGCTGTGTAAGTTACCAAAATACCGCTTGTCATTGTCTTGAGACCTAGAGGCTGTCCATTAGATCCGCTGCCGTTAAGGATCGCATCATCAAGCTTTGTGTTATAGGCTCTGATTAAATCACCTAGAACAATTGACTCAATGTTGTATCCACGCAGTAAGGCTTGCTTTGATACTGAGGCTTGACCAGAGATTGTATTTACATCCACTGTCAAGGTTGTATCTGACATGTCTTGTGAGACTGCAGCTGTGTTTTGTGATGTCTGATAAGCAACTGTATTACCGGTTGAAATCTTAGACAATACAACACTCATGCCTTGGTTAGGTAAAGTGTGTTTGCGAGCTGCATCTGCAAATGGGCGACCAGCTCTAGCTAGTGGCGCATATAGATCAACAAGGTATTGAGGCACTACTAAGCCTGCAAAGCTTGATGTTGACACTGCACGCTTTTCAACAGCCATCTCTCTTTGATGGCGTTGGATGCGCTCTAATGCATCACCATCTGTTTTAAAATGGGACTTGAGTGCATCTGTCATAAAGTCATTGCCAGAGCGTGTTGAGTATGTAAGCTCTTCGCTTACCACGCTGAACCCACCGGCTCTTGACTCTTTCTTTGGCTCTACATTCGCATCAACTTTGGCTGCTAATTCAGCTGCCTTTTGATTGCGGATTTCAATATCGGACATCTGCTCAATTCTTTCATCTAACTTTTTTACTTCAAGGTTAAGTGCCTCTACATTGGCAAGTTCAACCTCTGATAGATCCCGGGCTTCTTCAGCCGCACGCTCTACTGTTGATGAAATAAGAGCAGTCTTTGTTTCACGCTTCTCACGCAGAGAGGCTAGAAATGTATTAGACATTTTTCTCCTATAAATTAGTTTGGTTTGTTTGAGAAGGTGTAACACGCTGCAATGCAGGGTTAGGTGTTCTACGATTTATATTATATCTGTTTTTTTAAATTTTGTAATATCAAAACAGCTGTGTTGTATCTAGGTTTGTCATCCTCTTCATCATCTTCTCTGTCTTGGTTAGCTATATTTTCTGACCAAGTTTTACCAGGATCTCCACCCCATAGAGCCCAGGCAATCCTGCCGTTTGATGGATAACCCTCTTCACCTGGACTAAAACCCTCAGCTTGTTTATCTACTTCATGTCTTGCAAAAAAAGATACCATGCGATTGACTGTTTCTAAAGGCAGATCTTTACCGCCGGCAATATCCCGACCCCTAGCAATACCTACCTCAGTGCCACCTCTGCCAAACTCTTTACGCCAATCAAGACCCCTTTGTGCCTCTGCCCTCATAGCTGCCGTTGGTGTATAGCTTTCGGCTCTAGCTTCATTTTGAGCCGCCCATCTGTTGCAATAATAATTATCTTTGACATTAGCATCCCACAAATCACAATAACCTGCCTCATAAAAATAACAGTTTGCGCAATTGCGACCCTCTGGCACATCTTCGCTAGTTGCCGGTCTATAGTTTTCTGGTAACTCTCTTGTGCCAAACTCTGAAATATTTATAGCTGTTAATTGTTCATTGGCTTGAGCTTCGGTTTTGTGACAGCCTAGTAACTCATTGCCTTCATCTTTTACTACTGCGTAACCTTCGCAGTCCGGATGGTTATTTACTACGCTGTATGGCATTTAAAATTTTCTTTGCTTCATCTAATCTAGGTGTCATCATTGGTGCACCCTCACGCACTCCAGATATAGCAGCTAGATCTCCATAAGCTCCAAAGGTAACAAGTGAGACCTCTGCTAAATGTGCCTTGATGCGCTCCATAACGCCATCTGGTCTTTTGCGGTTTTTAATTGGCATAAAACCAATAGAGAGCTGATCTAAAGCTCCATCTTTTACTAGCTCAAGAGCTTCATCACCCTCTCTAGTTTTGGAAATTCTAAACTCAGCATAAAGTCCTTCATCTGTCTCTTTTAATAGTGTCGCTCTACCCAACACATTATTTTCTCCATGACCTCTCAAAAGCTTGACCCGGTGTGGAGCTCTGATAACTTCGGCGAAAACACCTTTTCTGAATATCTCAGTCAAGGTGCCATTTATGCGCTGCTCTTTATTGTAGGGCACTGCTATACCAAAGATTGTGCGACCATCACCATTGGCAAGGCGTAGTTGTAACTCTACTGAGTATTGTCTATTTTCTATATCATTGTTCATCTATCACCTCTTGTACTTGTGAGCTTGCATCTACTTCATCATCAAACTCGCCCTCTTCATAATCCATAGACTCAAGATTTTCTCTATCACGCACTTCATCAACAGTTAAAAATCCACTTGACAAGGCGGTTGCGTAAGCTGCATATCTACTAGCTGTATCTGTCTTGAGCATTGACTCATACTTAAACTTGGCGGTTTGTCCACGCACTAACAGATCTGAGAAGGCGGCCTCAATTCTCTCAGCTATTGGTTGTATGGAGAATTTGATAAGCTGTAAGTTTTCTTGTTCAACATTGCTATAAGTACGGCTGCTATTAGGTGCGCCTAAGTAATATGCAGGCAATCCGAGAATGTTAGCCGCTTCGGTTAGACCGGCTGTTTGTGCCTCAACCAATTGACTCTCAGCTGCATTACTACTTAAAACCTCAAAGTCTGTTGATGCGTTCATTACTACCGGTGATCTATTGCGTGATGAGTACATTGACATCCATGCAGACTTTAGAGCATCTGCCTCTTCACTTGTTAAATCTGGGTTGGCTGATTTAATAACAGCTGTAGGATTTACGCCGCCATCAAAATATCTAGCTGCATATTCATTTATAGCAATCTCTTTACCTAATGATTGTTTTGCAACAGCTAAGATGCCTCTACCAACAAGATCACCGGGCATTGTAAAATTTTTGATGTGAAATATCTCTGATCGGTCATAAACCTTTTCATCAATGCGATAAACAATTTTACCTTTGTCTCTTGACACTTGCACCCGGTCAGGAGCGACTGGATAAAGACTGTCTGGATAACCATTAGCACCTGGCTCACCCAGCACTGCAATGTAATTACCATCCATCAATAAACCTGCAGCCATAGCTGCAATAGTTTCCATTCTTGTCTCTGTTGGATTAGGTCTAGCCAAGATGTTTGGTTTAGGTATTACTTCTCTGCCATTGCGATATGCACAAAGCTCAAGTGCGCCTATTGCATCTGCAATTAAAGAGATACCTCTAAAGATTGCAGGTATGCCAAGTGCAGTGCGACCATCTACATAGGTGCCTGCGTAGTTGCCTTCAAAAAATCTACCGACTCTACCAAGAGAGTCCACATAACCACTAGATGTATAAACAAGGCCGGGTTGTATCTGTCTCTTGAGTAGCTTGCCAAGCATTATTTACCTCTAACCTCTAAAGCAATGCCGAATAAAATTAAAAATACGCCGCCCAATAATACTCCAGA
>Ga0315909_10003507_pt1 | contig 19033 bp, 18 predicted proteins | sample LakEriMetagenome_11_FD_203527 | JGI IMG/M metagenome (GOLD analysis project Ga0315909, IMG submission 203527) | Freshwater fungal communities from buoy surface, Lake Erie, Ohio, United States - Buoy 2 MA125 | ecosystem: Environmental > Aquatic > Freshwater > Lake | place: USA: Lake Erie, Ohio... | reverse complement strand
ATTGGCAAGGGCGTGGGGCAGTATGTTGCTGGCGGAGGCAACGTAGACCTTGGTAGCCTTCTTGTTAATCAAGGTGTAGGCGTTGCAACAAACGCAGTCCTTGGCGAGATTCCCGGGTTTGATGGTCTAAACGCTACTGAGAAAAAGTTTATCACCAACATTGTGTCGTCCACTTTAAATGATGGCAAGCTATCTCCCAACGAGGCAATGAGTGCGGCAATTGCTGCTGGCCGTCAAGCCGCTCAAGCTACAGGCAAAACCACTAAAGTTGCAGATGCCGGTACGGATGATGAGTTTCAACTGCCGGGCGGCACTCAGGTGGCTGGCTCATACTCAATAGATGTTGCCGGTGTTCCTTTGTTTCAAGAATCTGTACCTAAAGGTTTTACGCCGCCTGCCGGTCTGCGTTTGCTTAGTGTAGCCGATGATGTTAGAGACGTTTATGACTCAGAAGGAAAGTTTCTCAAGGAGACTAAGCCTGCAGGTTCTTATATAGATTACTCTCTTCTTCCGGGCAAAGGGGTTTGGGTTGTCAAAGAAGATGCTGTGCAAAAGTTTGATACGGGCAAGTTTGCAGACGATATTGCCATGTTCTACCAAAACCAAGGCGACTTGGACAAGATTGCACAGGGCACACCCAGCACATTTGACGATGAGTTGGCCGATCTATTGAAATATAGAGGTATCAAAAGTACCGGAGACCTTAGCGCCAGCAAGTTAACAGGCGATGACCTAATTAACTTGTTTAACTCTTCGGTTGGAGAGTTTGGCGACTTGTCGGCTGGTGGCAAAAACCTTAAGGGCAACAATATTGACAGCCTAGATATCACAGGCAAACGCATACCGGGCACTATCGGCGAGCTAGACACCACCAAAAAAGACGACAAAAAAGGCGACAAAATCGGCGATGACAAAAAAGACGATGAGATAGACGAGCTTATTATTAAAGACAAAAAAGACGACGACATAAAAGTTGATGATGATAAAAAGAAAGACTGCCCCGAAGGGTATGTCCGTGACGCAGAAACCGGTCAATGTGTCCTGCCCACAACCACTAAACCTCCGCCGATCAAATGCGGCGAAGGGTTTAAACTCAGTGCCGACGGCAAGTCTTGCGTCCCGATTGTTAAGACTGACAAACCGATTAAATGCACCGAAGGCTTTGAATTAAGTGCAGACGGCAAAAGCTGTGTGCCTATCAAGAAGAAAACCGCAGAACAAACTGCGGCTCAGGGGCAAAATGCCCCTAGCCAAGACCCATATGCCAATATAAAATTGATGGAAGAATTGTTTGGCGGGGATATCGCTTACAAGCTACGTGATCTTGGAGCACCTAAAAACTTGGCATCTGCTGATATAGATGCCCTTGCACGATTATTAAGGGGTTGAACATGGATGAGTTCTCTACAAGCGATTTTGATGATACCGAACCCGGTGGCAGTACGTTGGGGCTATCTAATTTAACCAATTCAAATACCGACTACAACCAACTTGAGAGCGATGCTTTCAACAACCCAGCGGGCAGTACAAACTTCAACTATGTGATGCCGGATGCTTACAGCTATAGCTCTGATCCCGGCTTGATGGACAAGTTGGCAGGGTTCGCCAAGAATCTTTACACCACCAATGGCGCTTTAGATTTTCGCAAAATTGCCACATTGCTTGGCGGTACAGTGGCTGCGTTTAATGCAAACCAAGGCAATCAAGGCGGTTCCGGCGCAGGCTACCAAGGCGGCATTCCAACGCTGTACGCCGGTCGCAACATGATTACCGCACCTCCTAAAATGATTGGCGGCAAGCCCCGTCGTGCTGGCGGCCAAGGCATTAACTACGGTGGCGATGTAACGTACTTCAACACCAAAAAAGAAGTAGATGAGCTTAAAGCTATTGAGGATGCTCGTGCTGCGGGACTTGCTGCTTTAAACGCTCAAAACACCGGCACTACCGGCGCAAATACAGTGGTTACGGGGAATACAGGCAATACCGGCAATACGGGGAACACTGCTGCGGATGCTGCGTTTAAAGCAACATACCTTGGCAGTAACACTGCGGCAGGTGCTAACGGTTTAACACCTCAGATTGCCAACTTCTTGATGTACAAGTCTATGTCTGGTGGCGGCGCAAAAACTGCTGACTTTGATAAATATGGCGGCTATGCTGCTGTAAAAGCTCTTGCTGAAGCCAACGGCATGACAACAACCCCCGAGTGGATTGCCAACTATGAAAAAGCTGCTGGTTTGGCGGCTACCCGTGATGCATCTGGCGCTACTCTTCCAAATACCAACAAAGCAGTTGCCACCAACACTGCGGCTGTTAATACAGGGCCAAGTCTTGAGGCTACACTTAAAGCCATCCGCGAGGAACAGCAAGCAGCTATTAAAGATTATTTAAAAACGCCAAATTTAACGGATAAACAAATTGCAGATCAAGCCGCTAAAAATAATTGGTTTACATCTAATCTTTCTGCTGTGACGGGCTTAGATCAAAAAACAATTAATGACCGGATTGCTTTAGCAAATGCACCTGTGGTCAATAACACTAATACCAATGCAGGCATCAATAATTTGGCTACAAACAATGCTGCAACCAACAACGTTGCAACTAATAACGTAGTCAACAATGCGGCTGTAAACACTCCTACATCTTATTACGATGAAGGCGCAGGCATGGAGCTTTTGTACCCCCAAGCAAGTTCTTTGCAAAAGTTGGGTCTAGATGACTACAGCTCTATGCAATTTGCCGAAGGCGGTATGGCTAAAGGCCGCTACCTCCAAGGCGAAACAGACGGCATGGCAGATGAACTTCCCGCTAAGATTGGTGCAGATCAACCCGCAGCTTTAAGCCACGGAGAGTTTGTTATTCCTGCGGATGTAGTATCCCACATGGGTAACGGCAACTCTGATGCCGGTGCGAAGAAGCTCTACCAAATGATGGACAAAATTCGTATGGCACGTACAGGCAACAAGAAGCAAGGCAAGAAGATCAACCCCGACAAGTTTATGCCCGGTGGTTTGGCGGCGGCTTATGCGGCTGGCGGCAAGGTAAAGCATTTTGAAACGGGTGGCACTACAGGCTCCTCAGCCAGCAAGCTTGCGGGCTTGGGCATTACAGGCACAGAGTCAAACCTTTCTAATTGGGCAGGCCCATATGTAACCAACATGCTTGGTCAAGGCCAAGCCTTGGCTAACATGCCTTATCAAGCGTACACAGGTGATTTGACTGCGGGCACAACTCCCCTCCTTGCGTCTGCGTTTACCAACGCCACCAACTTGTCTACCCCTGCAAGTATTGGTAATGCGGCCACTACGGCTGGCAGTATTGCCACCAAAGCTAAAGATTTAGCTTACACCCCAACAACAACATCGTTTGATTCTACGCAGCTTACAAATTACATGAATCCGTATCTTGACAAGATATTGACTCCTCAGTTGGAAGCCGCCCGTCGTCAATCTGAAATTACGCAACAGCAGAACGCAGGCCAAATGACCAAGGCTGGCGCTTATGGCGGTGGCCGTCAAGCCATCATGGACACGGAAACACAGCGTAATTTGGCTGATGTACAGGCCGGAATCACAGGCAAAGGCTACGACACAGCGTTTACCAATGCTATGGCTCAGTTCAACGCAGACCAAGCCCGTAAGGCGCAAGAAGCGCAGTTTGGTGCAAATTATGGACTCCAAGGTTTAAACACAGGCTTGCAAGCAGCAACTGCTCAAGGCGGCTTAGGCGTACAACAAAACCAAGTTGGTTTGGCAAACTTGGCTCAACAACTTGCCGCCGGTACAGCAGAGCGTGGCATTGAGTCTGAAGGCATTGCAGCCGACAGAGCGCAGTTTGAAGAAGCCCGCGCTAACCCATATAAGATGTTGCAATTCCAACAATCTTTGTTGCAGGGTATGCCATTGGCTTCTCAGGCGTATAACACAGGCTCAGAGAGTGCAATCGTAGCAGCCGCTAAAGGTGCAAGAACGGTCAATGAATTGTTGGCAGCACTTGGCATTAAAACTCCCGCTTAAGGACATCTAAATGTTTACACAACCGTCCGTTAATCAAATTGCATCTACGTATGCAACGCAGCCTGCGCCGCTGGCTCGTAAGGTAGACCAAGACAAGAAGCAGAATGGCGGGATCCCCAAGGATCTGCGTCAGTTGATGGCTTTGAACGACATAGCGGAGGGCAAAGAAGCTATGGGCATTCAACAAGCCCTACAGATTCCTACAAACATGCCTACCGTGGCGCAAAATACTCAGCAACTTGCACAGCAAGCTTTGCAGGCTCGTATGATGCAGATGGCTCGTGAACAACAGCGTTTACAGCAGAAGCCCCCCATCCTGCCCGATGGCACACCACAGCCTAAAGAGCAACCCCAAGGCATTGACGCTTTATCCACTAACGTGGGTGAAGCTTATGCTGAAGGTGGAATCATTGGTCATACACAGCACTTCCAAAGCAAGGGTTCCGTCCAAGATCCGGAAGTTAAAAAAGAAGAAGAGGAAGCTACTTCTCCTGCTGGAGATTTGATGCGAGCAATTGCCAACGCGCTTAGTGGTGGCGTTCAACGTTCTATGGACTACGGCAAATTAAAACAAGAAAAAGAAGACCTAGAGGGTGGATTCTTAAATGCTTTTAGAGCGTATACACCTACGCAAAAAGCAGAGCGTCAAAAGAGGGCGGAGTTATTAACAAAACAAATGGAAGAAGTTGGCAGTACAGGCGAGATTGCGCCAACGTATCCCAAAGCAGGCGCACCTACGTTTAAAACGTATGCCGCTGATACACAGCCTGATGCCGCCGCAAAAGCCCTAGCCGCCGAGACTAGCAAGTTGTTTAACCTTGCCGCTACGCCCGGAGCGGAAGCAGTGCCGCCCACTAAGGTTTCTGCGCCTAGACCATCTACAACACAACAAACGCAATCGACTACTCGTGTAAACGCTGATAGCGCACCAATGCCCGGCGGCTTGAAAGAGTTGGCTGGTATGCCTTCTATGGGTGTTGGTCGCGCCTATGAGCGTGATCGTCTTAAAGAAGATCCTGCCAAAGCTATGGCTGATCTAAAGGCGCTGTACGACAAAGAAGTTGGCGCTCGTGACCTGTCTATCTATGACAGGACTGCCGCAGAGCTTGAGGCTCGTAAACAGAAGATAGCGCAACAAAGAGCGCCTAAATCCGGCTTTGAAGGCTTGATGGATTACCTTGACAACATCGCCGAAGCAGGCGGCACAACTTGGTATGACGCAGGTTCTAAAGCTGGTGCATTGCAGAAAAAGAAACGTCTGACTCTTGAAGAGCAAGAGAACGCTCTTATGGACAAGATCCTTGAGTTGGGCGCTAAGAAGTCTGATGCTCAGTATGCCGAGAAGAAGGGCATGTTTGAGCTTACGCAGGCCGAGAAAAATCGCATCATTACAGATAAGAAAGCGATTGCTCAGTCCCTTGGCTTGTCTGAGGATAAAGAGCGTGAGCTTATCCAAACGGCGCTTGAGAATGAAAAGAACCGTTTAAACGACCTCAAGAAGGCAGGCATTAGCGCATCTGCCGGTAACCGTGATGATCTGCTTGGACGTGCCCTCCTTATTAAGAAGGAAAATCCAACAATATCAATAGAGGACGCAATTAAACGTGCCGCTGTTGCTACATATGCGGGTCAAGCGGGTGTTGCTGAAGGCAAAAACGATGCAGCTACGGAGAAGGCAGTTGCGGCTATCCGAGCCAAATACGCTGGCACTATGAAGTTCCTCAGCCCTGACAGCCCGTTGTTTAAACGTCAAGCTGCAATGATGGAAAAAGATATTGCCGATGCCCGTGGCACAGGTGGCGCAGGGTTGCCTAGTGCGGTAACATCTGCACCTACAGGGAAAGTTAAATTCGTAGGTTATGAATAAGGTTTGCTGATATGCCCATAGCTCGTTTTCAGATGCCGGATGGCAGGATTGGTAGATTCGAAGTTCCGGCTGGTCTGACACCACAGCAGGCAGAGCAGTTAATCTCAGAACAAGTCTACGGCGCTAAAGCAGAACCTAAGACTGCCGCCTTTTCTACTAGAGATTTAGCCCTCTCCGCAGGCCAAGGTTTGGCCGGTGGTATTAAAGCTTTAACTGACCTTGCAGGCGCAGGCAATACAGCCTCTAAATTCCTTGGAGACATCCAACAAGCCGCCGGTGAGTCAATGACTCCCGAGCGTCAGGCTGAGATTGCTCGTCGCGAAGAGATTAAGAAAGCCGCAGAAGGCAATACTGTTGAAGAAATTAAAGCCGTCTTGGGTGGCTTGTCTGAAGCCCCCCTACAAGCCGGTATACAAGCTCTATTCTCTAGCGCACCTATTATTGCGGGTAGCTTTTTGGCTCCTCCTGCCGCCGCCGCCGCAACTGCGGGTCGTATTGGCATGGGCGCTAGAGCATTGTCTGCCGCTAAGAATCCCGCCACCGGTATCGGTGCGTTGATGGGTCTTGGCGGTCAGAAAGGCCAAGACTATGAAGTGGTTAAGCAAGAGTTGCTTGCCAAGGGCTTCTCTGAACCTGAAGCAGAACGCTTGGCTCAAAAAGCCGCAGAATACTCATTGCAGAATTTGCCACGTCAATTTGCTTCTACTGCCGTTGGTGGCTTAGAAGGCGCTCTTGGTATTGAGCGGGCGCTTGGCTCTCTTGGTCGTGCCGCTCCTAAAGTGGATAAAGCCGCTAAAGGTTTGCCTGAGCCTACATTCGGACAGGCTCTGCGTAGGAATACATTGGAAGAGGCGTTGCCAGAGGCACTACAAGCCTCTACAGGTCAGGTTGGCACTAACGTCGCCCTGACGCAGGCTGGCATCCCCACAGACTTACTGCAAGGCGTAGCTGCCCAAGCCATCAACGATGCCTTAATAGGCGGTGGATTAGGCGCAGTCACTTCCCCTGCCAAGCTTTCTTCTATGCGTAAGGAGTTTGTTGCCAATGAGATGGCTGGCAAACAAGAATACGAAAAAGAACAACGTGCAGCAATTGCGGCTGAGCAAGCCAAGCTTGATGCAACCAAAAAACAATTTGGCGTAGGCGAAGAATTGTTGGCCCTCCCTGCCCCTGCATCTACTATCACCAAGGAAGAAGAGGTTCCCCCTCTTCAGAACCCTATTGGCAACCTCACGCCTGATGAGCTTGGCCCTGAAGTTACAAGTTATCTCAATCAGTACCGCAAAGACAACGGACTGCCACGTCTTAAAACTTACTCTATTGAGGACGTAAAGGACGCAATGACTGCGGTCAACCCAGAGGGCGAGAAGGCCGCTTTGGACTCTATCCTTGCCGCCAAGACAGGTTACACCGGTGAGCAGAACTTTACGGCCAAGGACGTAGAGAATGCCGCTATTGAAAAGAACATTGCAACGGGAACCAAGGGGTTTAATGACTTCCTTGCCCGCACTACCGGTGTAGACAACCTGCAAGAAATGTCTGAGCCGCAGATATATGCTGCGTTTAAAGCATTGGCGGACATGCCTGCCAACCTGACCGGGCAGCAGATTGTTTTGCCAGAAGGCACTAACGCATCTAGGTTTAAACAGTCTCAGTACAACAACGCAGTCAAGATGGTTGGCTTGACGTTCGACGAGCGTGGCGGCAAACCCTTGTCAGTGGACACAATCCTTGAAGAGATCAAGGAAGCCACTAACCTTGAGACAGACCGTGATGCCCGTGCAGTACTTGATACTGCGATCAAGAGCGGTGACCTCACTGAAAGTAAACAGACCGTTTACAGAACATACAAGCCAGAGAACGACCAGCTTGTTTCAACGTACCCAACACGCGCCGCAGCGGATGCGGCTGCTAAAAAGCAAGGTTTAAACGTACGTGAAGCAACACTGACGCAAGTAGCTCCTAAAGCTGCGCCTGTTATTCCATCTAAGCCTCGTGCGGGTTTACCCGCAGGTTATGACATCACTGAGCGTCAGTTTAAAGAGGGTGAAGAGCCTGAAGGCTACCAAATTACTTCCGAAGCTGGCGGTAAACCGTTCCCCACTGTTTTGGATAAAGTGGCGGTGCAGGGCAAGATTGATCAGCTATCCGCAGACCGCCAAGAGATTGCCGCTGAAAAGCTTCAAGAGGTAATGAAGTACGAAGACACGGTCAATCAAGGCAAGCGTGAGCTTGAGAAGATGGAAGCCGCTGGAGATTTTGACAGCGACTTATACAAACAGAAGAGAACACGTCAAGCCGCCAAAGAAGATTTGCTTGGCAAGCGCATTGACGCTCTCTACAAAGAAATTGAAAACTTAACAGCCAAGCTTGTATCTAAGCCCGTTGGATCTAAACCTGTCGCCCGTACCGGCTACACCATCACCAAAGAAGGTAAAGAGACAGGCACATTCCCAACCCGTGAAGCGGCAGAGGAAAGCATTCTTGCAGACCTGTCAGACGAAGCCCTTGATGCTTTGGTGTCTGATAAGAAGTTTGGTGGCTTGGCTAACCGTGCGGCGGCTGAACAGAACCGTCGCCGCAGTGCTCCTCCCACTAAGGGCAAGAAAGTCTCTGAAGTCCTTGGCGCAATTGAGCAAGAGAAGCCTGTGCCTGAGACTGCTGAGTCCAAGAAAAAGGTTGCAGATCTGCGCAAGACGTTGGACAAGTTTGGTCTTGGCGACGTAGCTCTACAGATTGTCAAGGCTATTGATAACCAAGCCGACGGCTCCTATGCCGCCAAGGTTATTCAGCTTGCAGTCGATGCGCAGAACCCTATCCGCACTATGCGCCATGAGGCGCTACACGCCCTCAAAGAACTTGGCTTCTTCACTCCTCAGCAGTGGAAAGCTTTGCAACGCATGGCTAGGGAAGAATGGGTTAACAAGTACTTGAAGTCTAAGAAAGCTACGCTTGAAGACGGCACGGTTGTGACTCGTTATGAGGCATACCAAAAGCTTGGTCTTTCTGAGTTTGACATTCAGGAAGAGGCTATCGCTGATGCGTTTGGCGACTTTGATTCTTCCAAAGCTCCTGCGGGCATGTTGACTGCGCTCTTAAATAAGATGCGCAACTTCTTTGATGCCTTGAGTAACTACTTACATGGCCGTGGCTTCCAAAGCTACAAGGATATTTTTGGTCAAATTGAAGCCGGCAAACTTAAGGCTTCTCCCAAGAACATCCCATCCCAAGAGAACGCATGGAAAGCTTCAGTTGAAGATTTGGAGAAGGCTGACAAGTACGCCCTGAAGAACGGCATCCTGCCTTACGTGTCTGAAGGCCGTTTAGATCTGCCTTTAAACACACCCGCCACGAAGTTCTCCCTCAAGACCGCAGACAAGTACGGCATTGATCCTGTCCTTGGCATTCCTTTGAACAAGGATGGCACAGTCACGGTGTATTACCACACCACCAAGGACAACGCAGTCAAGCTTAACGCCTCCAAAAAGATCCTTGCAGAAGGCCGCTCACGCATCTATCTGACCAACGAATCGAACGGTGGCAAGATTGTCAATAATTCCGGCAACTTTGACCAAGAATTTGACGGCAGCACAGTGCTTTTAAACATCAACCCGTCCCTGCTTCAGATTGATGACGTGGAATATAAAGACGGTCGTAAAGACTTCTATGTGCCAATCGCACAGGGAGAGTTCTTCAACCGCAAGATGAATCTGTCTAGTATTCAGAAGTCCCGCAAGGAAGGCATTGTTGACACATTCTCTGACGCAGACATGGCCCAACGTATGGGTGATGCTGTGGCTGAGTACAACGACATGTCCCCAGCAGACCAGAAGGCTCGTTTAAAGCAAGTACGCGGGCTGCTCAAGCGAGAGCACAACATCGGCACACTGCTCAGCGAGAACGGTAAGCTTGAGAAGACCCGTGTAGGCGACTACGGCTTGACCAAAGGCGACAAGAGCGTTGCCTCTATGGGTCTTGGTTTGGCTTCTGCCCAACAGATTACTGACAAGCTTAGCTCTTGCCCACAGTCTGCAATTTGCGAAGGCTTGTGCCTTGGCGAAACATCCGGTGGCAACTTCCTGTATGGCGGTGCGGCATCAGAAGATGCTCAGGGTATTGCGAAGAGTGCCTTCCGTGCAGGCCCGCGCATGATGCAGTACCTCAAGACTGAAGCGTTGGTCGTTCACCCTGAAGAGTTTGCTGTTCTGCTTAACCACGAAATCTCTATGTTTGAGAAGTGGGCGGCTAAGGAAACTGAGCGCAAGAAGAACAAAGAAACAGGCTCAATGGAAACCCTTGAGAAAGAAGTCTATCAGCCTGCTATCCGTTTAAACGTTACATCAGACTTCCGTCCAAAGATGTGGTTGCCTATTTTTGAGGCACATCCTGACACGATGTTCTATGACTACACCAAGCTAAACGGTGACAAGGTTGCTGACAACCACCACTTGACATATAGCTCTACAGGTGTGGGTCAGATCATTGATGGCGAGAAGGTATCCCACAAGACCAACAATTGGAACTCCATGCGTGGTCGCTTGGATCGTGGCGACAACGTGGCTATGGCGTTCTCTAGCAAGAGCGCCCTGCCTGACACGGTTGTGGACGAAGAAACCGGCAAGACGTACCAAGTTTGGGACGGTGATAACTACGATGCCCGGTTCTTAGATCCTAAACCCGGTGAAGATGGCAACCTGTTTAAACAGGGCATGATCATTGGCCTGCGTAACAAAGCGTCTACTTTGAAGGAGAAGACTGCGTCCAAAGAGACTGAAGGCTTCTTTGTTGAGTACGATCCCAAGCGGGACGGCAACTCTGTCACCATCTTAGATCAAGCGCAGTTTGGGTTTAAATCTTCCAAGAAGGTTATCCCCATCGCCAAGATGAGCCTGCGTGAAGCTCCTGATACACCTGAGTTTAAATCATGGTTTGGCAAAAGCAAGATTGTCAATTCTGACGGTACGCCCAAGGTCATGTACCACGGCACTGCCCGTGACATCTCTGTGTTTAAACCTAAGCAAGCAAAAGCTATTTTCTTGACAGATGATCCTAATTTTGCCCAAGATTTTTCAGGCGCTTCTGAAGCATACATCCAAAAAGAATTGCTATACACATTACCGGAAGACGAGCAAAAACGTTTGGTTAAAGCAGCTATCAAACTTGCCCTCGATAATCAAGAAATAACCCAAATAGAATTTAAAAGACTCAACACAAGTACAGTTAATGAAGCGTTAACCACTGCGGCTGTTCAAGATAATGTCAGCGCAGTTTTAAAAGATCGAATGACGACGGGACAAAACATCATGCCCGTGTATGTCAGCGCAGAAAAACCTTTTGATTATGAAAATCCTGCCCACGTACAGCAAGTTGTTGACGAATTAAACAATAGTACCGACAGCTATGGCCGCAAGATTGGCAATAAAGAAAAAGGTAGTATTCGAACCGGTAATTGGGATCTGATTGAAAGCCGCACTGTACAGCAAGCTATTCACAAGTTAGGTTTTGATGGCTTCTATGTCCGTGAAGGCGGCATCAAAAACCTTGCAGTCTATTACCCAACGCAGATTAAATCTGCTACAGGCAATGTAGGAACCTTTGACAGATACAACCCTGACATCCGTTACAGCCTGCGTGATGCCACCGAAAACTTTGATCCCGCTGTGGTAGCAGATGCTTCTGAGCAAGGATATAAATCCAAAGAGAAGCTTGTCAGTATGCCCATCACCGACTTCTTGAAGTTGGCTGAATTTGGTCACTCCAAGCGCAAGCAGGATGATGCCGAACAGCGCGTTAAATCCGGCACTAAATTCACGACTATCCCATACCTTGAGGTATATGAGAAATACGAGGATGGTCTGCGTGTGACGGGTCATGAGGGAAGACACCGTGCCCGTGCCTTGCTTGCTGAAGGCAAAGAGACAATGCCCGTCATCTTAAGGGGTGACATTCGTTGGTCTGAACAGAATGACCCTGATAAATTTGACTATGTGGAGCAGTGGCCTGAACGTATCTACGCTCAAAGGGGTGCGATCAACGAGTACGCATCCATCCCCATGCCCGTTACACGCGAAGAAAGCGTGGAAGACTATCAAGTCAAGCCACTGCCAACTCTCAAGTACAGCGTACGCAACATTGAAGACGAGGTCAGCAAGCTGCCAAACGGTGCTGCTTTAAACGCAGCCATTGACCGCCTTGCAACTAAGCGGGAGCAGAAGGGCTTCATTGAACGCATCTTCCAAGCGTTTACACCTGACACTGTAGATGCGCTGCGCCAGCAATGGCTCAACCGTTATCAGCGTTTAAGCACATATGACAAGCGCCTTGCGGAAGAGATGGGTGGCCCTGCCCTCCTAGCTGATGCAAGCGCAGAGTCTGCGGCTTTGATGTCTGACAACGCTAATGCAATTGCGTCTCAAGCCATCGGCATGAGCGGAGAAGGTGGTATCCCCGTCTTCAAGAACGGTTACACAACCATCGACACATCCGTCAAAGGCCCGTTAGAACTTCTCAAGCCATTGGCCGCTACAGGCGACCCACGTATTTACCAGACATATCAGTTTTGGGCTGGTGCTAAGCGTGGTTCCCGTCTGTTGGCTAGTGGACGTGACCACACCTATACGCCCGCTGAAATTGCGTATGCAAAATCACTCTGCGACGTGGATGCCAAGGGCAACGTTACCGGTAAGTTTCCGGAGTTTGCACAGGTACAGGCAGATTGGATTAAATACAACGACGGCCTTGTAGCCTATCAAGTTGCCACAGGTGTTCTGTCGCCTGAACGTGCCGCAGAGTACACAAGGTACTCAGACTACATTCCGTTCTACCGTCAGTTTGAAGGCCAAGATACCCTCGGCCCGAAGATTTTCCAAAGTATTTCTGGTGTTAAGCCACCCAAGAAGCTCAAGGGCATCAAGGAAGAGCAAGAAGCCCCGTTGGCAGACTTCCTTGAAACAATTGTTCGCAACACTCAAGCCGCAGTACAAGCCGGCATGAAGAACACTGCCGCTCAAAGAGCGATTGGTATTGCCGTCCAACTTGATGAAGCTGTGCGTTTAGACAAGCAAACTGCCCGTCCCGGAACTGTGACCGTGTTGGAGAATGGCAAGCCCGTGTCCTACGAAGTTGCCGATCAATTGTTTGTTGACGCTGTTAAGAGTTTAAACATACCTGAGCTTCCGTTCCTGAGCATCCTGTCTGCGCCTGCAAATGCACTGCGTAACTTGGTGACCAAAGACCCCGGCTTCATGATGGCTAACTTGATGCGTGACTCCCTGTCTGCATGGGTGACTAGCGGTCATAAGATGACCCCCGTGGCTTCAACTATCTCCAACTTTGCCTCTGCGATTGGCGGTAAAGACCCCGCTTTCCTAGCTTTGAAGAGAGCCGGTGTCATCGGTGGTTATGAGTTTGCTCAGGACGTAGAGACCAGCGGTGACTTGATTGGCAAGAGACTGCGTAGAGCGACAGGCACACAGACAGGTGTAGAGAAGGGTCTGCGTCCATTCAATTCCCTGTGGGAAGGCTTGGAGCGTGGTACTGAGGCATCTGATGCCGCTACCCGTATGGCCGTCTACAAGTCTGTCATGGAGCGTACAGGCAACGAAGCCGAAGCCATCTACCGTGCGATGGAAGTGATGAACTTTAACCGCAAGGGTAACTTGGCAATCGTTCGCATCTTGACAGCCGCTGTTCCGTTCTTGAACGCTCGTATGCAGGGCTTGGATGTGTTCTACCGTGCCGGTGTCAGCCCAACAATCCGCAAGCTTTTCTTTGGAGAGAGTCCTACAGACCAACAGAAAGCCTTGCAGAAAACCTTCTTCATCCGTGGCGCAACTTTGACGGCCTTGACAACCATGTATTGGTTCCTGACTCACGACGATGAAGAGTACATCCGTCAAGAGCAAGAGGTGCGGGATAACAATTGGCTACTCCCTGCCGCTGGTATCCGTGTGCCCATCCCGTTCGAGGTGGGTGTGCTGTTTAAAGTCATACCTGAGCGGATCTTGGAGTACTCGTTTGGCGATGACACGGGTAAAGACTTGTCCGAGTCTATGGGTCGTGCGCTTAAGTCAACCTTTGCGTTTAACCCTATACCTCAGACCTTCCTGCCGTTGGAAGAGGCTCGTACAAACTACTCGTTCTTTACCGGTCGCCCCATCGTCGGTCAGGGTATGGAGGGTGTAGCCCCTGAGTTTCAAGTTGGGCCAAGTACAACAAAGATTGCGCAGTCGATTGGCAACAGTCTAGGCGTATCCCCCATGAAGGTTGATCACGTCATTCAAGGCTACACGGGAACGATGGGTATGTACCTTGTGGACGCGATTGACTCTATCCTTAGCTCTAACGATGCATCACCCAAGGCTGATAAACGCTTTGAGCAGATGCCGATCATCAAGAGGTTTGCGGTGGATAAAGCGGCCAAGGGTACAGTGTCTGCGTACTATGACCTGAAGAACTCTGTGGATGAAGTTGTCCGTACAGTTAATCTGTTAGAGCGTACAGGCAAGATTGAGGACATTGAGGCGTACATGACCAAGAATGCCCCGATGTTTGCCGCCCAAGACTACGTCAAGGCTATTGAGTCTGAGATGAAGGCTCTGCGTGAGGCGTTGGTTCAGGTGCGTAGTTCTGACATGACAGGCGCAGAGAAGAAGGACGCAATCAGTGAGCTGACTGAGGCGCAGAACCAACTGACATCTCAGATCAAGCTCTTCAAGAAAGAGATTTCTAAGTCACAGTAAGATGACCCCTCTCAAAAAGCCACCCAATGGTTTTGAGATGGGCCTCATCCCAAGCTTTAAACTTAGCGCCCTTTGACCATTCGTAGCCCTGATCCATCTTGGCGTGGCAGGTGTAGCACAAGGCCGCAATACGGTAGTCGTGGGCCTTGAGTCCCATACCCTTGCCGTCGCGTTGTTGGTTGGAATGAGCGGCTACCACCGTGCCATCTTGCGCACCGCAGATCTGACAGGGTGATTCCCGCACAATCTCAAGTAGCTTCTTATTTCGGTACATCTTGACTGACCCCGTTTGATCTTGCCAAGAAGTTAACGTAGCGAGCAATCTCATGGCCGGTATAGTCAATGTCTCCATAACCAGCAAACCTTGCTGCAAGACGTTTAAACACAGCATCCTGCGCTGCTGTCCAAACCTCGTAGCTCCAGCCTCCGTCGTCTTCAAAAGCCTTGCTGCCGATGAATTCGCAGTACTCGCGTTTACACTCGTTCATAGCAACGCCTGAAACTCTGAAAGCTTGTGGGCGTAGTGACGGGCTTTCTCGGAGTCATGAGAGCCTTCCTTATGTCCCGACCGCATGGCGTACTTGATGATGTTTCCTTTAAGAAACCCAACAAACTCCTCGGGTGTAAGCACTGCCTCCATTACATCCCACGGTTGCATCTCCATGTCTTTGTAATGGCGGCCATCTATTTGATAATCGTCTGCTCTTTGGATCATGATTTCTCCTGTTGTTTAAACTCATAGTGTTGCAGCGGGAACTTTGCTTTCTTTTTCACATACTTGCGGAGCCAATCAGCCCCGCCAAGTTCTTGAAACATTAGCCACTCAACATCAGACATCCGCATGTTGCGGCCTTTGAGTGGTGATGGTGGTTTGGGTCTAGGCATTATTTCTCCTTAAAGTTAAAGTGGGGGGTTAGTAGATTCGTCTATGCCCCCCGTCATAGGCTGGAATATGGAGTAAGAAGGTCGTAATACCGCATAGCCAAGTCCTTCCAACCCCGTTGCTCTACAGTCACATCTACAAGGCTAGTACAAGCAACTTAAACCGACACTTGGCTAGGAATTCTTTGGTCTTCTTGAAGCTCGTAATGCCCAACAAGGGGCACAGTACCACTTGGTAGGATTCATCTGAATACCACCCTCCGGTGGTTTGCTGGCTGCGCATTTATTGCAGTGTTTAAACTTATGTGTTGGTTGCTTGCTACCGATCTCAAGCTGTTGCTGTGCAAACCCGTTCATTTCTTCATACCTCTGACGTAGGCGGCAAAGCTTGCCGAGGTGTCGCCACCGTTTTTCATTTGGTCAAACTCCTTGGCTATTTCTTCCAAGACATTGTTTCTAATTTGGTTGGTTACAGGATCAAGTTGCTTGATGATCATCTGCCGCTTGCGCCAGCCAAGCGCCCGCTCCCATACGTTTAAAGCATAGTTAGATTCAATCTTTTTTACGTCTTCGGGTGTGTGAGTTCTCATTTCTTCCCTTTGGTTTTCTTTGTTAATAATTCACATGAAGCCCAGCCTGAGTCGTAGCCATCTTTGAAACCGCTTTCCCAAGCGCGACTCCATGCTTGACACCACAGTTCGTAGTAGCCACCATACAGTGGAAAGCCTTTGTCAAATAAGCCATGCTTAACTAGATGCTTTACATCCTTGCGTTTGATAAACGCCTCCCACGCCTTGTCACGGGCAATGTTGTAGATCGGTATATCGTCAAGGAATCCTTTGCTCATCCGTTCTTCTCCTTGAGTTTGGCTTCAATGGCTCTGGCAAAGTGGATGTCCGTGTGTTGATGAGAAGACGCACAATCAGCAGAGATTGAGAGAATCTCATCCTCTGTCAGCCCAATCCATGTGCGCTGTGGTGGGGTGGTGTAGAGGGGTTCCCAATTACCATCCATTGGTTTGCCAACAATCTTAATTGAAAGCTTTCCGTCAGGCAGTGTGGAAAACCACGCCACAGGCTCCTGCTCTTGATTTGTGTACAAAGGCCACACCTGACCAAGCGGTGTAAACAAAGGGCTGTCTTTGTCTGTGCTGACCATGCCGTTAGTTGGGTCGTACCATGCTATTTGTTTCATGCCTTCTCCTTCAGCACTACCTCTAGCGCATCAAGAGCCTTGTCCCATGAGTCATAGTCAATACTGTTGCTGAATGCTTTCATCACAAGCCGAGCCGAACTTTCAATTTTCTTGAGCCTACGAATCTCCGCCTCTAGGTCTGCAATGTTTAAATCCATCTCTCTCTCCTCGTTTGTCATTCTCCTAGCTCCTCAAATATTTGGTCTGTTAAATCACGTACTCGGTCAAGGACTGCGTTTAAATCAGCCTTGGTGTGGAAACTACCGGTCACCGCCATCTTGATGTTGGTTAAAGCTTTGTACATCTCCGGCCCTCTAAGTGCAAACAGTAGCCTGTCCTCGTCATCGGGGTAGTGAAACTCAAGAATTACTTTGGGTTGCATCAAGTCTCCCTATTGGTTTGGCAACCAACCAATGATTCCCCAATCGCAGGACTGCACGTACCCACTTGCGTTGGTTGTGTCGATTGACATGTTCGGGAACCATGTCGTTGTTGTATAAGCAACGGGCTTTCTTGCGTAGCTTTTCAGTCATCATCATCTTGACTCCTTGGTGTGTATGAATCTTCAGAACGTTTCTTGGTAATCCAAAATCCATCCTTGTTTAAACTGCATCCTAGAGCCAGAAGCTCTTCGGGAGTTCTGCATCTTCGGCTAACGCCATGCTTGCCCGTGCGGTGTTTATCAAACGCTCCAACGCTATTGAAGTATTCTTTACACGCCTGACATTGATTGCGCTGACCGTTAAGCAGTTTCATTGGGAACCTCGCGGATGCGGTGTTGCATGATCTCGTCGGTCATGATCTCTGCGAATGATTTGCCTGATGGGAAACGCATCTGAGCGGCAGTGTTAGCCGACATCAGACCCATAGCCTTATCAAGACCGTCATTGAAGCCGGTCATGTAAGGGTTTTCCTCAGCCATCCGCATGATCAATCCCTCACGCAGAACCCTAGCCATAGTGACCTTCTTAGACTTGGCAAAGCGTTTAAGCTTGACGTAGTCATGGTCATCCATGTAGGTCATGAAGGGTTTAAGTTTCTTAGAAAGGGTCATCGATTACTTTCGTGTCTGAATAGGATGCCACCAACCTGTCAAATATTATCTTGGCGTTGGCATTCCCATTGAGTTCTGTTCTTGATTCGATACCGCAGTGTTTACACAGCTTGTCAGCCGCAGCATCTTCGTTGTCAACTCCTAGAAAGAATTGAAAGTCTTGATCCCGACATAGCATCCCCGCCTTCTTAACTCGGTTGTCGTACTCCATCGGTGATTCATCATCATTGATGCGAACCACCGCACAGGCGTACCGTGTCCCGACAAAGTCACGGAGGATCTCCTCCGGAACATCGTCAGGATGCATGGCAAGCGTCAAAATAAAACCTGTACGGTCTTGCTTCAACGCAACTTTACGGGCTTCAAACTGTAACGCCATCAAGTCGTCCTTGTAAATAGGAGATTACCGCACGGTAGCCAATGATGTCGCTCTTCAACTGCTCAATCTCAGCCGCATGTTGGGCAATGATGCTGTCATTCACGTCATCAAGGATGTCCAAGTTTGCAATCTCTGCGTGTAAACGATCAATCTCTTCACGCAGTACTTGCTGACCTTGTGTAGGCTCGGCCTTTGAATACAACTCTTCCGGATGTTGAATCTTGAAATCTTCAAAGTTAATCGCTTCCTGCTTGGCAATCACGGGGATCTCATGTCCGATATCAAACGGATCCTCAATGATCCGACGTGTTGGCTCGGGCAAGTGAACGAGGTTGTGTTTTTTAAACAACGAATAGATGGATGCACGGGTACGTTTAAACCTTTCTGCAATTTCGTCAAACGTAGCGTCGGGGTGGGCGATACGATACTTCAAGATGGGCAAGCTTTTGTTATGTGCTTTTTTAAAATCAACTCTCATGGTGGTCTCCTTAAAAGGGAATGTCGCTATCGTCAGCGGGTTGTTGGGATTGGTCTTCGTAACGTCCACCACCTTGTTGTTGTGGCACAAAACGATCAACGGCCAAGGACAGGAAGGTCTTGCCGTTCTTGGCAACCTTCTTCCAACCTGAGATCTTGATCACGGTCAGGCCGTTCTCAGACTTGATGTTGGTCAGGTCTTTGAGGTTGATATGGAACGTCCCAAAGTAGTCGGGAGACTTGGGGGTCTTCTTGCTTTGGGTTGCGAACATGGAGCCGGAATCCGGCTTTGCTTGGTACTCATTACTCATTTAGTTTCTCCGTTAGAAAAGGATTTTTTAAGTTCTTGGAACTTGGTTAAGACCCCTTGATAGAGGTCAGGGTGCGTCACCTTCAGCGAGTCAAGCTGAAGTTGATTGCTCT
>Ga0315909_10003506_pt1 | contig 19037 bp, 15 predicted proteins | sample LakEriMetagenome_11_FD_203527 | JGI IMG/M metagenome (GOLD analysis project Ga0315909, IMG submission 203527) | Freshwater fungal communities from buoy surface, Lake Erie, Ohio, United States - Buoy 2 MA125 | ecosystem: Environmental > Aquatic > Freshwater > Lake | place: USA: Lake Erie, Ohio... | reverse complement strand
TTGTACCTTCAATGCAGGAACCGTCAATGGGGGGGGGGGTGACCCGGGTGGGAAATGACAATTTGTTCATGGCCTATGTGCATTTGGCGCACGACTGCCAAATTGGCAGCCACACCATTTTCGCCAACAATTCCCAACTGGCAGGCCATGTTCATGTTGGGGACTGGGTCATTTTGGGTGGCTTCACTGTCGTACGCCAGTTTCTTCGTTTGGGTGCGCACAGTTTTACGGCCATGTGCACCCTGCTTTTTGCCGATTTGCCACCCTATGTCACTTGTCAGGGGCAACCTGCTTCCGCACGCACTGTGAATGCCGAGGGCTTGCGCCGTCGAGGGTTTTCTGCGGCCAGAATCGCCACTGTGCGCGCCATGCACAAGGCTTTGTACCGTGAGAATTTGACTTTTGATGCGTCCAAAGAGCGGATCTTGCAAATTGCCCAAGATAAGCCGGAGTCTCAACAGGATGTGGCCATGATGCTCGACTTTTTGGCAGCGGTTTCACCCAAGGTCGGTATTGTTCGTTCAAGTCGTCGATCAGTTGATTGAAAATTGAGTGGGCTGGGGGATTTTTTTCCTCGCCCCTGCATGAAAGGAGGGCCCCGTGGCCCTGTTGCGTTGCGCCGTTGTAGGCGTTGGTTATCTGGGTAAATTCCATGCTCAAAAATACGCCAAGATCGCCGAATGCGAACTTGTCGCTGTGGTGGACAGTCGTCAAGAACAGGCCGCTGAAGTCGCTGCACCTTTGAACTGCGCTGCCTTGACCGATTACCGAGAATTACTCGGCAAGGTAGATGCCGTCAGCATCGTTGTGCCCACCCAGGGGCATTACGAGGTTTGTGCCGAGTTTTTGCGTGCAGGGGTCCATGTGTTGGTCGAAAAACCCATGACCACCACGCTGGAGCAAGCCGATGAACTGATCCGCCTTGCAAAAGAAAACCAATGCGTTTTGGCTGTGGGCCACCTGGAGCGCTTCAACCCGGCCGCGTTGGCCTTGGAGCCTTTGCTGTCCGATCCCCGATTCATTGACAGTTCCAGACTGGCACCTTTCAAGCCCAGGGCCACCGATGTGAGCGTTTTACTGGACTTGATGATTCATGACGTTGATCTGATCTTGTCCTTGGTTGACAGTGAGCTTGAAAGTGTGGATTGCTCGGGTGCGCGGGTGCTGACGAACGATATTGACATCGCCAACGCCCGAATTCGTTTCGCCAACGGTTGTGTGGCCAACGTCACGGCCAGCCGTGTCAGTGCCAAGAGCGAGAGAAAGATGCGTGTATTTCAAGCGCAAGCTTGCCATTCGCTCGATTTCCAGTCCCGCACCTTGACCACCTACCGGGGGGCAACCGACCCGATGGTCGATCCGGAGCAGGCCATTACCCGTCAAGAGCAGTCGTTTGGTGAGGCGGATCCATTATTCGCAGAGATCGTTGATTTTGTGGACAGCATTCGCCATCAACGTCCACCCAAGGTGAGCGGTGAATCCGGACGCCGGGCTTTGGAAGCCGTGCAGCGCATCACCGAAGCCACCCGGCTGATTTCTTGATTTGTAAAAAAATTGAAACGTTGAAAGGTACGTCATGCGTATTCCCATGGTCGATCTGGTCGCGCAATACCGCGATCTCCAGCCCCAACTGGAACCCGCATTTCTGAGTGCCCTGAATGCGGCGCAATTTATTCTTGGCCCGAATGTTCAAGCATTTGAAAAGCAAGCTGCAGATTATCTGGGGGTCAAGCATGCCATCACTTGTGCCAACGGCACGGATGCTTTGCACTTGGCCTTGTTGGCAGCCGATATCGGCCCCGGTGATGAAGTCATCACCTCGCCCTTTACTTTTATAGCCACGGCAGAGGCAATTGCTTATGTCGGTGCCAAAGCGGTGTTTGTAGACATTGATCCCCGCACCTTCAATCTCGACGTCGATAAAACCCGCAAAGCCATCACAGACAAAACCAAGGCGCTGCTTCCGGTTCATTTGTTTGGCCAGCCAGCGGATTTGTTGCCGCTCATGGCATTGGCCGAAGCGCATGGACTTCAGTTGGTCGAGGATTGCGCCCAGTCTTTTGGCGCAGATATTGGTGGCCGTAAAACGGGTGCGATAGGTGATGTGGCGGCGTTCAGTTTCTTTCCAAGTAAAAACTTGGGGTGTTATGGCGATGGTGGCATGGTCACCACGCAGTCTGACGACATGGCCGAAAAATTGCGCATGCTGCGTAACCATGGCAGCAAAGTGCGCTACTACCACGACATCATTGGTTACAACAGCCGTTTGGATGAACTCCAAGCGGTGGTGTTATGCGCCAAGATGCCGATGATTGATCACTACAACCAACAGCGGCGCCGAGTGGCTCATCGGTACAACGCTGGTTTGGCGGGGCTTGATTTGTTGACGCCTCTTGAGGACGGCGTCGGGCTGCACGTTTATCACCAGTACACCTTGCTGACGAATCAGCGTGCTGCCATCCAGCAAGCTTTAACCGAGCAAAAGATTGCCAGCGCTATTTATTACCCGGTCCCCTTGCACCAGCAAAAAGTATTTGCTTCTATTGCTGCCGGTTCCAGTTTCCCTGTTACCGAGTCGGTTTCCGAGCGCTGCCTGTCGTTGCCCATTTATCCAGAGCTGAGCGACAGTGCTGTGGATGAGATTTGCGGCGTGATTCGTCAAGCCCTTAAGGCATGCTGACAAGGTCAGGCGATCCATCGCTTAACCCGGTTGAGGCCTCTCAAGGCTTGAAACTGTGCATGGTCGCAGCCGAGCGCTCGGGCGACATGTTGGCCGGCTTGTTACTCCAAGGTATGCAAGCCCACTGGCCCCAGCTCGTTGCATCGGGCATTGGGGGCCCGCAAATGGATGCGCAAGGTTTTGTGTCTGGCTGGTCTTGCGATGAATTGTCCGTGCGGGGGCTGGTGGAGGCGTTGTGGCGGTATCGACACATCAATGGCATCAGACAGACCCTGATTCAGCAATTGTTGCACTCGCCGCCTGACTTGTTTGTGGGGGTAGATGCTTCAGATTTCAATTTGCCCGTGGAGCGCTTACTGCGACAAAAAGGCGTACCGACCGTGCAGTTGGTTTGTCCTTCCATTTGGGCATGGCGTCCGGAGCGTGTGGCGAAAATTCGCGACAGTGTGGACCATGTTTTATGTATCTATCCTTTTGAGCCTGCTTTGCTTGAGCAGCATGGCATCGAGGGAACCTTCGTGGGCCATCCTGTGGCCGATGTGATTCCCATGCTGCCCGACCGAAAGGGTGCCCAAGAATCCTTGGGCCTGTCTTCAGATGCCAGCCTTGTGGCCTTACTCCCAGGAAGTCGGCTGTCCGAGGTGAAAGCTTTGGCTTTGCCGTTTCTTCAGGCCGCGAAACTAATGCGCCAGCAAAGACCAGGGTTGCAGTTTGTTTTGCCAACCCACGCCCTTTTGAAGCCGATGATTGAGGCGACCATTGCCAGCCTTGGGCTGGCGCAAGTTGTTCATGTGGTCTTGGGGCGTTCTCATGAAGTTCAGGCGGCCTGTGATGTGGCTTTGGTGGCCAGTGGCACGGCGACGCTAGAAACCGCGCTGCACAAACGCCCGATGGTGATTGCCTACAAAATGCAATGGCTTTCTTGGCAAATCGCCAACCGAAAGCGTTTGCTTCCCTGGGTCGGTTTGCCCAATATTCTGTCTAACGAGTCTTTGGTGCCCGAATTTTTGCAAGAGCAAGTGCAGCCCCAATTGCTGGCGGATGCTGTATTGAAGTGGTTGGATGATCCTTCGGCAGTGGCCAAAATTCAGCAGCGCTTTGCTGATTTGCACCTTCAATTGCGCCAAGATATGCCCAAGGTGGCAACTTATGCGATCCAAAAAGTCCTTTCTCGGTGATCAAAAATCCCTGAACTGGGACATCGTGGGCCTGGTCGCGGGGGTGGACGAGGCCGGGCGCGGCCCATTGGCCGGGCCGGTGGTGGCGGCAGCTGTCATCTTGGATGATTTGCAACCCATCGCAGGATTGAACGATTCAAAAAAGCTTTCTGCCAAACGCAGAGAGCGTTTATTTGACGAAATCAGAGCCAGGTCATTGTGTTTTTCGATCGCCGAAGCCAATGTGCAGGAAATCGATCAGCTCAACATTTTGCAGGCCACCCTGTTGGCCATGCGGCGTGCTGTTGAAGGCCTGAGGCTCAAACCTCAAATGGTCTTGGTGGATGGCAATCGTTTGCCCCCATTGGCCATTCGGGCCGAAGCTGTGGTGCAAGGGGATGCGCTGATACCCGCCATCTCCGCCGCCTCCATTTTGGCCAAGGTTCACCGTGACCGTTTGTGTCAAGTGATGCACGAGCGCTACCCTCTGTATGGGTTTGACCAACACAAAGGTTATGGCACGGCACAGCATTTAGCCGCATTGCAAGCCCATGGCCCGGCCGATTGCCACAGGCTGACTTTTGCCCCGGTGGCCAGGAGCGTGCGATGAAATTGATCACCTCACGCGATAACCCGCAGCTTAAAACTTGGCGACGTTTGGCCCAGGAGACCACGGCTTATCGGAAAGTTGGTCAATTTTGGCTGGAAGGCGATCACCTGTGCCGTGCGGCAGTTGAGCGCGGCATGCAACCTTTACAGGTCGTGATGTGCGAGACTTTTTTTGAGGAACAAGGACCTCGATGGGAGAGTTTGTCAGCCCCCTTGTTTGTCCTGCCCGATGCATTATTTGCAAGCTTGAGTGGCTTGGAGTCGCCTGCTCGAATGGGGTTTGTGATGCCATGGACAACTGCAAAGAGTGTTTTGCCAGACCTTATGACCGTGGTTTTGGACCGTTTACAGGATGCCGGTAACGTGGGCACTATTTTGCGTTGCGCCTCAGCTTTTGGATTCCGACAGGTTTTGGCCATCAAAGGTACGGCGGCACTTTGGTCGCCCAAGGTGCTGAGAGCCGGTATGGGCGCACATTTTGGCTTGCATCTGGTCGAATCGGTCAGTGAGGCCGATGTGGCAACTTTGCGAATCCCCGTGTTGACAACCAGTTCGCACGAGGGGCCTTTTTTGCACGAGTTACAGAAAAATGGTGATTTGCCACGGCTTTGTGCCTGGGTTTTCGGGCATGAAGGGCAGGGGGTCAGTGATTCCCTCATGAATTTGGCGAGCCACCGAGTCAGAATTTCTCAGCCCGGAGGGGAGGAATCCTTGAACGTGGGGACTGCCGCTGCCATCTGTCTGCATGCCAGCGCCACCACTCTTTTTTGATTTTTCGCCCCCCTTAAAACGGCATGCTTGGCGCAAATCGGTCAGGGTTTTCAGGCGGTACTCAGCTATAATGAGAGGCTTTCCCGCATCAACCTGTACGCCACAGTCCATCCCAGGCCCAATCCTCGAACAAGCAGCCAAAAAGAGATCAAATCTCTGGTGAGTGCTGAGGCGTACCCGAACTATTCCGGAGAACCCAGTGCTTTTGTCTCTTCAGGGAACCTTCCCGCCCGCCATTTTGGCGCTTGCAGACGGCACGGTCTTTATCGGCAACTCGATTGGAGCCCCTGGCATCACCGTTGGCGAAGTGGTGTTCAACACCGCGCTCACCGGTTACCAGGAAATCCTCACTGACCCCAGTTATTGCCAGCAGATTGTCACCCTGACGTATCCGCACATTGGTAACTACGGTGTCAGTGTGGAAGACATCGAAGCCGACAAAGTCCATGCTGCAGGCCTGATCATCAAAGACTTGCCTTTAATTGCAAGCAATTTCCGCTCAAACCAAACGCTCGCTTCTTATTTGGCAGATGCAGGTACTGTCGCCATTGCCAACATTGATACACGGCAATTGACCCGAATTCTGCGCTCCAAAGGTGCTCAAAATGGCGCTGTCTTGGGCTTAGCCCAAGGCCAGCAAGTCACTCAAGAATTGATCAACCAAGCACTTGCTGCGGCACGTTCCGCTCCAAGCATGTCGGGGCTGGATCTGGCGCAAAAGGTCACGGTGACCCAGCCTTACGAGTGGACTCAAACCGAATGGCGTTTGGGCACGGGTTACGGTCAGCAGGAATCCCCAAAATTCCATGTGGTGGCTTATGACTATGGCGTCAAGAAAAACATCTTGCGCATGTTGGCCGAACGCGGGTGCCGTGTCACGGTGGTGCCCGCCAAGACCCCGGCCGCCGAAGTCCTCCGGCACAAGCCTGACGGTATCTTTTTATCCAATGGACCCGGCGATCCGGAACCTTGCGATTACGCCATTGCCGCAGCTGCCGAGCTGATTGAAACCGGTATTCCAACTTTCGGTATTTGCTTGGGGCATCAGATCATGGCTTTGGCCAGCGGTGCAAAAACTTTCAAAATGAAGTTTGGGCACCACGGTGCCAACCACCCAGTGAAAGACCTTGATACAGGCCGCGTCTCCATCACCAGTCAGAACCATGGCTTTGCCGTGGACGAAAAATCATTACCTGCCAACCTGCGTGCCACCCATGTGTCTTTGTTCGACGGCACCTTGCAAGGTCTGTCGCGCACGGACAAACCTGCGTTTTGCTTCCAAGGGCATCCTGAAGCGTCGCCAGGCCCCCACGATATTGCTTACCTATTTGACCGCTTCATCCACTTGATGGAGGCGAAATAACATGCCAAAGCGCAACGACTTAAAAAGTATTCTCATCATTGGGGCGGGCCCGATCATCATTGGTCAGGCATGCGAGTTCGACTATTCCGGCGTGCAGGCTTGCAAAGCACTGCGTGAAGAAGGTTACAAGGTCATTTTGATCAACAGCAACCCTGCGACGATCATGACCGACCCGGATACGGCCGATGTGACCTACATTGAGCCCATCACTTGGCAAACCGTTGAAAAAATCATCGCCAAAGAGCGCCCTGACGCCATTTTGCCCACCATGGGTGGCCAAACGGCGCTGAATTGCGCCCTTGACTTGTGGCACAACGGTGTGCTGGACAAGTACAAAGTGGAGTTGATCGGGGCGACCCCCGAAGCCATTGACAAGGCCGAAGACCGCCTCAAGTTCAAAGATGCCATGACCAAGATTGGTCTGGGCTCTGCCCGTTCGGGCATTGCACACAGCATGGAAGAAGCCTGGGATGTGCAAAAGACCCTGGGGTTTCCCACAGTGATTCGCCCCAGTTTTACCTTGGGTGGCACAGGTGGAGGCATCGCCTACAACCCTGAAGAATTTGAAGTCATTTGCAAACGCGGCCTAGAGGCATCGCCCACCACCGAGCTGTTGATTGAAGAGTCTTTGCTTGGCTGGAAAGAATACGAGATGGAAGTGGTGCGCGACAAAGCGGACAACTGCATCATCGTTTGCTCGATTGAAAACCTAGATCCCATGGGGGTGCACACAGGTGACTCGATCACGGTGGCACCGGCTCAAACCCTGACCGACAAGGAATACCAGATTTTGCGCAATGCCTCACTGGCTGTTTTGCGTGAAATCGGTGTGGACACGGGCGGATCGAATGTCCAGTTCTCCATCAACCCCAAAGATGGGCGCATGGTGGTGATCGAGATGAACCCCCGGGTCTCCCGTTCTTCGGCCTTGGCCTCCAAGGCAACAGGATTTCCGATTGCCAAAGTTGCCGCGAAATTGGCAGTGGGCTACACCCTTGATGAGTTGAGAAATGACATCACGGGTGGCGCGACCCCGGCCAGCTTTGAGCCCAGCATCGACTATGTGGTCACCAAAATACCGCGGTTTGCATTCGAAAAATTTCCAACGGCCGACAGTCGCTTGACCACCCAGATGAAATCCGTGGGAGAAGTGATGGCGATGGGCCGAACCTTCCAAGAATCATTTCAGAAAGCCTTGCGTGGCCTCGAAGTCGGGGTCGACGGGATGAATGAGAAGACGCAAGACCGTGAAGTGCTTGAAAAGGAACTGGGTGAACCGGGTCCCGAGCGCATTTGGTACGTGGGCGACGCCTTTGCCATGGGTTTAAGCGTGGACGAAGTCTTCGCTCTGACCAAGATCGATCCTTGGTTCTTGGTTCAAATTGAAGAAATTGTCAAAATTGAGCTTGAACTCGAAACCACCACCCTTGAAGCCATCACCTCTGAAGAGTTGCGTGCACTCAAGAAAAAGGGTTTTTCGGATCGCCGATTGGCCAAATTACTCAAGACGACTGAGCACGTCGTGCGCGCTCGCCGCCATGCCTTGAACATACGTCCCGTTTACAAACGCGTGGACACCTGTGCCGCCGAGTTTGCAACCGACACCGCCTACATGTACTCATGTTACGAGGGCAATGGCGACGGTGAATGCGAAGCTGACCCGACCAACAAAAAGAAAATCATCGTGCTGGGCGGTGGCCCTAACCGCATCGGGCAAGGCATCGAGTTTGACTACTGCTGCGTGCACGCGGCGCTGGCCATGCGTGAAGATGGTTATGAAACCATCATGGTCAACTGCAACCCTGAGACCGTCTCTACCGACTACGACACCTCTGATCGCTTGTACTTTGAGCCCGTCACATTGGAGGATGTGCTGGAGATTGTGGACAAAGAAAAGCCTACAGGCGTCATTGTTCAATACGGCGGACAGACCCCTTTGAAGTTGGCGCTCGATTTGGAAGCCGCAGGCGTGCCCATCATCGGCACCAGCCCTGACATGATTGATGCCGCTGAAGACCGTGAGCGTTTTCAGAAGCTTTTGCAAACCTTGGGACTGCGTCAACCGCCCAACGCCACGGCCCGCACCGAACCAGAAGCACTCGAAAAAGCGGCTGCGCTGGGTTATCCGTTGGTCGTGCGGCCCAGCTATGTGCTGGGCGGGCGGGCGATGGAGATCGTGCATGAGCAACGTGACCTTGAACGCTATATGCGTGAAGCGGTCAAGGTGTCGCACGATTCCCCCGTATTGCTGGATCGTTTTTTGAACGATGCGATCGAATGCGATGTGGATTGTTTGCGCGACCCCGAAGGTAAAACCTTCATCGGAGGGGTGATGGAACACATTGAACAAGCGGGGGTCCACAGTGGCGACTCAGCCTGCTCCTTGCCGCCTTACTCCTTGTCTGCAGAGACCGTGAATGAGCTGAAACGCCAATCGGCGGCCATGGCCGGGGCCTTGAACGTGGTCGGGTTGATGAATGTGCAGTTTGCAATTCAGCATGTCGATGGCAAAGATGTGATTTATGTGCTCGAAGTCAATCCCCGCGCCTCGCGCACCGTGCCTTATGTGTCCAAAGCCACTGGCATTCAGTTGGCCAAGGTTGCTGCACGCTGCATGGCAGGACAGACCTTGGCAGCGCAAGGCATCACCCAAGAGGTTACGCCCCCTTATTTCAGTGTGAAAGAGGCGGTCTTCCCGTTTGTGAAATTCCCCGGTGTGGACACCATCCTCGGACCCGAGATGAAGTCCACTGGCGAGGTCATGGGGGTTGGCAAAACCTTTGGCGAGGCGTTTGTCAAGAGTCAATTGGGGGCCGGAACCAAACTTCCCCGTCCTCAAAAGGCAGATGGCTCAGCTTCCGGCAAGGTTTTTATTTCTGTCAAGAACAACGACAAGACCCGAGCCATTGAGGTTGCCCGTCAATTGGTGGCACAAGGCTTCGAATTGATCGCCACCAAAGGTACGGCGCTTGCAATCAATGCGGCAGGCGTGGCTTGTGCCACAGTGAACAAGGTCACTGAGGGCCGTCCACATATTGTGGACATGATCAAAAACAACGAAGTCGTGCTGGTGATCAATACGGTCGAAGAGCGCCGCAATGCCATTGCCGATTCACGTCACATACGGACTTCGGCCTTGCTTAACCGTGTGACCACATTTACGACCATTGCTGGTGCTGAAGCCGCGGTGGAGGGCATGAAGTACATGGACCACCTTGATGTCATATCCATCCAGGAAATGCACGCCCAACTTGCGCATTGATCCCGGTGCCTTGCGTTTTGCTGCAAGGCATAATGTGTTTATTGACCGCCGAGTTTGACCACTCGGCGGTTTGCTTTTTGGAGAATTGAACATGTCAACCATCCCGATCACAAAACGTGGGGCTGAAAAGCTCAAGGACGAATTGCACCGCCTTAAAACAGTGGACAGGCCTGGCGTGATTCAAGCCATTGCAGAAGCCCGGGCACAAGGCGACTTGAGCGAAAACGCTGAATACGACGCAGCCAAAGACCGCCAGGGCTTCATTGAGGGCCGGATTCAGGAAATTGAAGGCAAGTTGTCTGCGGCGCAAATCATCGACCCGACCTCGGTGGATGCCGGGGGGCGGGTTGTCTTTGGGACGACCGTGGAACTGGAAGATGAAAGCACGGGCGAAGCCGTGACCTACCAAATTGTGGGTGAAGACGAGGCCGATTTGAAATTGGGGCTGATCAACATCAGCAGCCCAATTGCCCGCGCATTGATCGGAAAAGAAGAGGGCGATGTGGCCGAGGTACAAGCGCCCGGTGGTGTCCGGCGCTATGAAATCGTAGGTGTTTCTTACATCTGAAAGTCAATCAAGGCCGGATTGACCGGCCTTGAAAGTGACTGTGATCGCTGCGCTTGCAATTTGAAATTAATCCAATCGGCCTTTTTTGATCGATTTTTGCTTTGGTTTGGCGCGTTTGATTTGACCCCCGGCAGCCAGGCGCTGGTTGCCCAAAACGCGAACAGTTTTGACCTCTGGGCGTTGACCCCCGCGTGAGCTGTATTTCAGAATTTTGAAGTCGCGAGGACCCGCTTTTCGGTCTTCATCGGTGACCTTGACTTTTTCGGGCTGTGGACGCCAGAGAATCAGTAATTTACCGATGTGCTGGATTGGCGCTGCATTGAGTTGGTCAGCCAGTTGGGCAAAAATGGCTTCGCGCGCTGTGCGGTCGTCGCCCAGAACCCTGATCTTGATCAGGCCATGGGCATTCAGGGCGGCTTCTGTTTCCTTGACGACAGCAGGGGTCAGGCCATCGCCTCCGATCATGACGACCGGATCCAAGTGGTGAGCATCGGCGCGAAAAACTTTGCGCTCGGAAGGTGTAAGTTGTATTTGGGGCATCCCCGTATTATCCCCGCAAGGACGCATAAGAATGAAAGTCAAAACTAAAAGTAAGAAAGTCAACAAGGCTTGGTTGAATGACCATGTCAACGACACTTACGTCAAACTGGCCTTGCGAGAGGGCTACAGGGCACGCGCCGCCTATAAATTAAAGGAAATTGACGAAACCTTCGGGTTGATTCGACCCGGCGATTTGGTGGTTGATTTGGGCTCAGCTCCGGGGGCTTGGAGCCAGTACCTGAGGCGTCGCTTGTCTCCTTCGGGTGCGGCAGTCGGCGCCCTGAATGGCACCATTATTGCCCTCGACCTGCTGCCTATGGAGCCTGTTGAGGGGGTCCATTTTATTCAGGGCGACTTTCGTGAGAACGAAGTTGCAGCCCTCCTAGAGGCTGCATTGCAAGGTCGTTCCGCCGACGTGGTGGTGTCCGACATGGCCCCCAACTTGTCGGGCATTGAGTCCTCCGACGCGGCACGGATCACACATTTGATCGAGTTGGCGATCGAATTTGCCCAAAATCACCTCAAACCGCAAGGCGCATTGGTGGTCAAAGTCTTTCATGGCAGTGGGTACAGCCAAATTGTGAAGATGTTCAAGGAAACCTTCAAAGTGGTGAAGCCCATCAAGCCAAAGTCATCCCGTGACAAGTCGTCTGAGACTTTTTTGGTGGGGATGGGGCTTATCACCCCCTTAGCCGTTGCTAATTCCTCTCTTTTCGAGGGCTAAACTTCATTTTTGTCAGTTTGGTACGGGTCACAGGCCTAGAATGAGAACAGTCATTTTTTTCGATTGGAGCGTCTCTTGAATAACCCTTGGTTTTCCAAAATTGCCGTTTGGATGGTGATTGCCATGGTGCTGTTCACCTTGTTCAAGCAGTTTGACAACCGTGGCGTCGCAGGTGCGAATGCCATTGGTTATTCGGATTTTCTGGAAGAGGTGCGTGGCAACCGGATCAAGAGCGCCACTATTTCCGAGAGCCCCGGAGGCACGGAAATTCTGGCCATTACCAACGACGATCGTCGCATCAAAACAACGGCCACATACCTTGACCGTGGTTTGGTGGGTGATCTGATCAACAGCGGTGTCAAGTTTGACGTCAAGCCCCGCGAAGAAGGTTCCCTACTGATGACTTTGCTGGTCAGTTGGGGCCCCATGCTCCTCTTGATTGGGGTTTGGGTGTACTTCATGCGCCAGATGCAAGGCGGAGGCAAAGGTGGCGCTTTCAGTTTTGGCAAATCCAAAGCCCGAATGCTCGACGAAAACAACAACCAAGTTACTTTTGCCGATGTTGCTGGTTGCGATGAAGCCAAAGAAGAAGTTAAAGAGGTGGTTGATTTTCTGAAGGATCCGCAAAAATTCCAGAAACTAGGGGGACGCATACCTCGAGGACTTTTGCTGGTGGGTCCTCCAGGAACTGGTAAAACGCTTTTGGCCAAGGGCATTGCCGGTGAAGCCAAGGTGCCGTTTTTCAGTATTTCAGGTTCGGATTTCGTCGAAATGTTCGTTGGCGTGGGGGCTGCCCGGGTCCGTGACATGTTCGAAAATGCCAAAAAGAACGCCCCATGCATCATTTTCATCGATGAAATTGATGCCGTGGGTCGTCAGCGTGGTGCTGGTTTGGGCGGCGGAAACGACGAACGTGAGCAAACCCTCAACCAGATGCTGGTTGAAATGGATGGTTTCGAAACCAATCTGGGCGTGATCGTGGTGGCGGCCACCAACCGGCCTGACATTCTTGACGCTGCTTTGCTGCGCCCAGGTCGTTTCGACCGACAGGTTTACGTCACATTGCCTGATATTCGTGGTCGCGAGCAGATCCTGAATGTTCACATGAGAAAAGTGCCAATTGGCCAGGATGTGAAAGCCGATTTGATCGCTCGGGGAACACCCGGCATGAGCGGCGCTGACTTGGCCAACCTTTGTAACGAGGCGGCACTTATGGCCGCACGTCGCAACGCCCGTGTGGTTGAAATGCAGGACTTTGAGAAAGCCAAAGATAAAATCTTGATGGGGCCAGAGCGTAAAAGTATGGTCATGCCTGAAGAAGAACGTCGCAACACGGCCTACCATGAAGCTGGGCATGCTTTGATTGGTAAGTTGTTGCCCAAATGCGATCCCGTGCACAAGGTCACCATCATTCCCCGTGGCCGTGCCTTGGGTGTCACGATGAGTCTCCCCGAGAAGGATCGTTATAGTTACGACAAGGAATTCATGCTGAACCAGATCAGCATGCTCTTTGGTGGCCGGATTGCTGAAGAAGTGTTCATGCACCAGATGACCACGGGTGCCAGCAACGACTTTGAGCGTGCAACTTCCATTGCGCGGGATATGGTCATGCGCTACGGAATGACCGATGCCTTGGGCCCTATGGTCTACGCCGAAAACGAAGGTGAAGTGTTTTTGGGTCGTTCGGTCACCAAGACCACTAATATGAGCGAATCCACCATGCAAAAGGTGGACATGGAAGTTCGGCGCATCATTGACGAGCAATATAAATTGGCCAGGGGTTTGATTGAAGAGCACAGCGCTCAAATGCATGCCATGGCCAAGGCGTTGCTCGAATGGGAAACCATCGACAAAGACCAAATTGACGACATCATGGCCGGCCGCGATCCCTTGCCTCCCAAGGACTGGACTCCTCGCACGCCTCCATCGGGTGGCGGAAGTGGTGGTGGCACTCCGGTAGTTCAGCCGGAACCAGCAACCACTGCTGCTTGAAGTTCAAGCGCTGCAGCAAGACGACGGGGCCTATGGCCCCGTTTTCCATGTTGCGTTGCATGAATGCCCTCTCTTTCAATTGGAAAGTTTATGCGCTGGAAAACCACGCGTTTTGACCTGGATTTGTCGAGCCCTCTTGTCATGGGGATTGTCAACATCACGCCTGATTCTTTTTCGGACGGCGGCCACCATCAGCATCTCAATGCTGCACTGCAACATGCTGAACGGTTGCTCAAGGATGGCGCTGATATTTTGGATGTGGGTGGCGAATCGACAAGACCTGGCGCCGAACCCCTTTCCTTGGCTCAAGAGTTGGCTCGTGTGCTTCCTTTTGTCCAAGAGGCTGTGCGTTGGCAGGTCCCAATTTCTGTGGATACCTATAAGCCCGAGGTAATGCAAGCTGTTCTGGATAGGGAGGTGGATATCATTAACGATGTCTGGGCGTTACGCCAACCCGGAGCAGAGCAGGTGATTGCGGGCCATGGCGGTTGTGGTGTGTGCCTCATGCACATGCAAGGCGACCCTAAAACCATGCAAACAAAGCGCATGAGTGGCGATGTTTTGATCGAGGTCGCAGCATTTTTAAGAGAACGATCTCTGGCCCTCCTTGATTTAGGGGTCGACAGCCAGAGGCTCTTGCTGGACCCGGGCATTGGATTTGGCAAGTCCATTGAGCAAAACTTCCAACTTTTAGCCCGGCAGGCTGAGTTATTGCGACTGGGTTTCCCGCTGTTGGCAGGGTGGTCTCGTAAATCTTCTTTAGGACAAGTATTGGCTATCGATGGGCATGTGCCTGAACCCCAGCAGCGTCAGGTGGCCAGTGTGGCGGCTGCCGTGTTGGCGGTCGATCGTGGCGCTAGTGTCGTGCGTGTGCACGATGTCAAGGAAACTGTGGAGGCACTTAAAGTCTGGCGGGCGATGAGTGCTCAGCTGAGACCCATTTAACAAACATTTGCTTTGGTTCTGTCAGATTTCCGAATTGTTATGAGCGCTAAAATTAATGCCTCTATGATAAAAATAAGGATACTTTCATGGCGCGTCATTACTTCGGCACGGACGGTATTCGGGGCACGGTAGGTCAGTCGCCCATTACGCCTGATTTCATTCTGCGTTTGGCGCATGCCGTGGGGCGCGTTTTAAAAACCAAAGAGGCGCACCCTACGGTCTTGATTGGCAAAGACACCCGTATTTCTGGTTACATGCTGGAGAGCGCCCTGGAGTCTGGGTTTAACTCGGCTGGGGTCGATGTTGTCTTGCTAGGCCCTGTGCCGACGCCTGCGGTAGCGTATCTGACCCGTACGCAGCGGGCATCGTTGGGTGTGGTTATCAGTGCCAGTCACAACCCATTTGCTGACAACGGCATCAAGTTTTTCAGTGCCCAAGGTAAAAAATTGTCGGATGCATGGGAAGAGACCGTCGAGTCGACATTGCTCGAGGACCCGGTCTGGGTCGATTCTGCTTCGCTGGGTAAAACCCGTCGTTTGAATGATGCAGCTGGTCGGTACATTGAGTTTTGCAAGAGCACTTTTTCCAATGATCTGACCCTTAAAGGGCTGAAAATAGTGGTGGATGGCGCGCACGGCGCAGCGTATCAAATTGCACCCAAAGTTTTTCATGAGTTGGGTGCCGAGGTTTTTGCCATAGGTTGTGCGCCCGATGGCCTGAACATCAACAAAGGCGTGGGGGCAACCCACCCGGAGGCCTTGGTTCAGGCCGTCAAAGACCAAGGGGCGCACTATGGCATTGCCCTGGATGGCGATGCAGACAGACTGCAAGTGGTGGATGCCTCAGGACGCCTTTTCAATGGCGATGAGTTACTTTATTTGATGGTTTCAGACCGATTGGCCCGTGACGAGGCCGTGCCCGGTGTCGTGGGAACCTTGATGACCAATTTGGCTGTTGAAGTAGCCATCAAGCAGCGTGGCGTTCAATTTGCCCGTGCCAAGGTCGGTGACCGCTACGTGCTGGAGGTGCTGCACGAAAAAGGCTGGTTGCTGGGCGGCGAGGGCTCTGGACATTTGCTGGCATTGGACAAACACACCACCGGTGATGGCTTGGTGAGTGCGTTGCAGGTGTTGCAAGCCGTTGTGGGCAGTGGGCAAACTTTGGCGCAACTGCTTGGCGGCATCACGTTGTATCCCCAAACTTTGATCAACGTTCGTTTGTCCGCTGGTTTTGACTGGCAAGGGCATCAGCCACTTTGGGATGCTACAAAGGCTGTGGAAAATGAGTTGGGCGAAACCGGTCGCGTGTTGATCAGGGCCAGTGGCACCGAGCCTTTGGTGCGCGTCATGGTTGAAGCTTGCGATGCCTTGCAAGCTCGACAATGCGCCGAAAGAATCGCTGCAACTCTGTCATGAGTTTTCCATATTTGCAGTTTAGGGCGCTGGCATACAGCAGGCCGCGCAGCCAAGTGTTCAATAAATCAAACGATCAGGCTTGATTTCCTGCAGGATGGTGGTGGCAATTTCTTCGATTGATTTGGTCGTTGTGGAAAGCCAACGTATGCCCGAACGGCGCATCATGGCTTCACCTTCTGAAACCTCCATGCGGCAATTTTCAATGCTCGCGTAGCGCGAATTGGGTCTGCGTTCGGTGCGGATTTCTGCCAGCCTATCGGGGTGAATGCTTAAGCCGAAGATTTTTTTTCTGTGTGGCACCAGGGCTGGAGGGAGTTGGCGGCGGTCAAAATCTTCAGGTATCAAGGGGTAGTTCGCCGCTTTCAGGCCATGTTGCATGGCCAAATAAAGGCTGGTGGGGGTTTTGCCGCTGCGACTCACGCCCACCAAAATCACATCTGCAGACTCCAAATCGCGGTTTGACTGACCATCATCGTGTGCCAACGAGAAGTTGATGGCTTCAATCCGATCGTGGTATTCCTTACTTTTGCTCACGTCTGAAAAGCGCCCAACACGATGATGCGACTTGATGCCCAGTTCGTCCTCCAGAGGGTTGACGAACGTGCCGAACATGTCCAGCAACATGCCTTGACAATGCTCTTTCAAGACCCTGAGAACTTCCATGTTCACAAGGGTCGTGAACACAATGGGTTTGTTGCCTTCGGTTTCAGCCGTGTGATTGATGAGACGTACCGCCTGGTGAGCTTTATCGATGGTGTCGGTGAAGGGCAGGCGGACGTGCCTGGTTTTCATGTCGAATTGGGCCAGGATGGCATTGCCAAAAGTTTCGGCAGTAATGCCTGTGCCATCAGAAACAAAAAAAACAGTGCGTTTGGACATGGATGCAAAAATTTCAAATGCCGGGAGCAACAAGCCCCCTAAAATGATTTGATTATCCATGGCCCTCCTGTTTGTTGGTTGTATGACAAGAACAACAAAAACCTCAAACTTCTGCCCTGGAGCCCGGTTTTAACTTTGGAGCTTTGTATGTCTGATCTTTTCAGTGAGACCGCTTTGGTCGTTCCGTTTGAGCAACTGCGCATGACGGATGTGGAGTCTGTGGGGGGTAAGAATGCCAGTTTGGGTGAAATGATCTCGCAACTGCCCTCGGGCGTTCGGGTGCCCACCGGCTTTGCAACGACGGCCCATGCTTTTCGGCAGTTTTTGAATTTTGACGGGTTGACCGGCAAGATCAATGCCCTTTTGGACGCATTGGACACCGAGGATGTCCGCAGTTTGGCAATCGTGGGGGCTCAAATCAGGGCCATGGTGGAGGCCCAGCCTTTTCCAGCCGACCTTGAAAAAGCCATTCGTGAGGCGTTTTTGCGATTGCAGGGTGAGCATCCGGACGCCTCTTTTGCGGTGCGATCTTCCGCCACGGCCGAAGACTTACCCGATGCCTCATTTGCCGGTCAGCAAGAAACTTTTCTGAATGTGGTGGGGATTGAGGACGTTTTGCACAAGATGAAAGAGGTTTTTGCTTCCCTCTACAACGACCGCGCTATAAGTTACCGTGTCCACAAGGGCTTTGCACATGCCGATGTGGCCTTGTCTGCCGGGATTCAACGCATGGTGCGTTCTGATTTGGGTGCCGCAGGGGTCATGTTCACGATCGACACCGAGTCAGGCTTTGAGGATGTCGTTTTTATCACCTCCAGCTACGGCTTGGGCGAAACGGTGGTGCAGGGGGCCGTTAACCCGGACGAATTTTATGTACACAAACCGATGCTCGCAGCAGGCAACAGGAGTGTGATTCGCCGGAATTTGGGTTCTAAGCTGATCGAAATGGTTTTTTCTACGTCGGCAGAAAAAAAGGCCTCAGGCAAGTTGGTCAAAACCACCGATGTGCCTGCCGAACTGCGCAACCGCTACAGCCTGAACGATGCCGAGGTGGAGCAATTGGCCAGATATGCCGTCATCATTGAGCAGCATTACGGGCGTCCCATGGACATCGAATGGGGCAAAGATGGCATTGATGGCCATCTTTACATCCTCCAGGCGCGTCCGGAAACCGTAAAAAGTCAGGCCAAAGGCACCCCTGAATTGCGTTACAAGCTCAAAGGTAAAAGTACGGTGTTGGCAGAGGGGCGGGCCATTGGTCAAAAAATTGGTACCGGGCCCGTGCGCTTGGTGCACAACATCAGTGAGATGGACAAGGTTCAACCCGGCGATGTGCTGGTGACCGATATGACCGATCCCAACTGGGAACCGGTGATGAAACGGGCCAGTGCTATCGTGACCAACCGGGGTGGACGCACCTGCCATGCCGCGATCATTGCCCGCGAGTTGGGTATTCCGGCGGTCGTGGGTTGCGGCGATGCCACTGAAAAGCTCTCAGAGGGCACTTTGGTAACCGTCAGCTGCGCTGAGGGCGATACGGGATACATCTACGATGGCTTGCTAGAAACCGAAATCAGTGAGATTCAACGCGGAAAGTTGCCCGAAATCAAAACCAAAATCATGATGAATGTGGGGAATCCCCAGTTGGCTTTTGACTTTGCCCAGCTGCCTAATGAGGGCGTTGGCTTGGCCCGTTTGGAATTCATCATCAACAACAACATCGGGGTTCACCCCAAAGCGATTCTTGACTATCCCGCGATTGATGCTGACCTTAAAAAAGCAGTGGAATCCGTGGCGCGGGGTCATGCATCTCCCCGCGCTTTTTACGTCGACAAAGTGGCCGAGGGTGTGGCCAGCATCGCCGCTGCTTTTTGGCCCAAGCCCGTCATTGTTCGGTTGTCCGATTTCAAGAGCAATGAATATCGCAAATTGATTGGTGGCAGCAGATATGAACCTGAAGAAGAAAATCCGATGCTGGGTTTCAGGGGAGCTGCGCGTTACATCAGTGAAGATTTTGGCGAAGCCTTTGCAATGGAGTGCGAGGCCCTGAAACGTGTGCGAGGCGAGATGGGCTTGACCAATGTGCAAGTCATGGTGCCTTTTGTCCGCACTTTGGGGCAAGCCGAAAAGGT
>Ga0315909_10003505_pt1 | contig 19039 bp, 16 predicted proteins | sample LakEriMetagenome_11_FD_203527 | JGI IMG/M metagenome (GOLD analysis project Ga0315909, IMG submission 203527) | Freshwater fungal communities from buoy surface, Lake Erie, Ohio, United States - Buoy 2 MA125 | ecosystem: Environmental > Aquatic > Freshwater > Lake | place: USA: Lake Erie, Ohio... | reverse complement strand
GCAGCAGCTAAGAAGGCAGCTCCAAAGAAGCGCAAGAAGGCAGCAGCTAAGAAGGCAGCTCCAAAGAAGCGTCGCAAGAAGGCAGCAGCTCCAGCAGCAGCTCCAAAGAAGCGTCGCAAGAAGGCAGCTAAGAAGGCTAAGTAAAGCCCTCAAGCATATTAAAAAACCCGCCACTCTATGTGGCGGGTTTTTTTATATCTGTTTTACTTCTAATTCATTTCTTCATTCGCAGCATCTTTGCGAAGTGACTCTTCAATGCGTTCAAAAATTTCCGCCAAAGTTTGCTGATCACTTTTTGATAAGTGATCCATAAATCGATTACGAACACTTTCGACATGATCAGGTGCGGCAGCAACTATCGCCTTCCAACCTTTCGGGGTCATCACCGCGTAATAGCCACGTTTATCACCTGGGCATGGCTCTCGGCGGACCCAGCCCTCTTTCTCCATAACCTTCATTCGGTGCGATAACCGCGATCGTGACAACAAAGCCTGAGCAGCCAAATCGCTCATTCTCATACTGCGATCTGGTGCGTCACTGAGTTGGGCCAAAATTTCATAATCTGCCATCGATAAATCATGGGCATCAAGGTCAGAATCCAGGGCCTCAATCAACCGTCGACTAGCGATTATGTAACGTCGCCAAGCCTTCATTTCGGTGGGGTTGAGCCACCTTGGTGCGGTAGCGTTTTCACGTGCCATAAGTTCAGTCTACGGCAAAGGTTGAAGCTTCAACTACTTTTAATTGAAGGAGAGTTTCATGAGTTCCAGTAAAGAAGGCTTGTCCGCTGCAGGTTTAGATTTTTCCCACCAGGATCAAACAGTCAGGCCACAAGATGATCTCTATCGTCACTTCAATGGAAGTTGGCTAAAGACCGCTGTTATCCCTGCAGACCGTGCCACCGATGGAGCATTTATGGCGCTGCGTGTTCAATCCGAGGCTAGGGTTCGCGAAATCATCGAAGGTGCAACTGGTTCAGATGAGGCGACCAAGATCGCCCATATTTATAAATCATTTATGGATGTGGATGCGGTTAACGCCAAGGGCGGATCTCCCATTGCTGCAGAGCTGGCACAGGTTGATTCCATTGCATCACTGACCGACTTCATTTCGACTCTTTCACAGTTAGAAGCTCGAGGAACCTCTGGAATCTTTGGAACCTTTATCTATGCCGATATGAAGGATGCTTCAACTAACATCATGTACCTGCAACAGGGCGGGATTTCACTGCCTGACGAGGCCTACTATCGCGATGAAAAGTATGCAGACATTCGCTCCGCCTATGTTTCACATGTACAGGCAATGTTTGCCTTGGCAGGAGTTTCTGATCCTGCAGGAAACGCTGCCAAGGTCATGGCACTTGAAACCAGCATTGCAAGCAATCATTGGGATCAGGTCAAAGATCGCGATGCGACGCTGACTTATAACAAGATGAACCGCGCAGAAGTTAAGGCTTTGATGCCTGCTTTTGATTGGGAACTTTACTTAACAGATGGCGAAATTCCAGCAATAGTTCTTGATTCTGTAATTGTTCAACAGCCATCATTTTTTGAAGGTCTCGGAACAATCCTGGCTAGCTTTGATGCAGATGCCTGGAAGGCCTGGTTGAAGTGGCACATCATCAGTGGAGCTGCTCCATATCTATCTGATGATTTCACCAATGAGAACTTTGCATTCTTTGGTAAGACTCTTAGCGGAACCCCTGAACTTCGCGAGCGCTGGAAGCGCGCTGTTTCTATGATCGAAGGCTCATTGGGCGAAGCCGTTGGAAAGGTTTACGTTCAAAAGTACTTTCCAGCCGAAGCAAAGGCTCGTATGGAAAAGCTGGTAGCAAATCTGATCGAGGCCTACCGAATCAGCATCAATGAGCTGGCCTGGATGAGCCCTGATACCAAGGTGAAGGCGCTAGAAAAACTGGGCAAGTTCCGCCCCAAGATTGGCTACCCAGATAGGTGGCGCGACTACAGCGCACTGCAAACAACCCCCGATGACCTGTACGGAAATGTGGGCCGCGTTGTGAAATTCCAGAGAGATCACGAACTTTCAAAGATTGGTAAGCCGGTCGATCGCGATGAATGGCATATGGCGCCTCAGACCGTTAACGCTTATTACAACCCTGTTATGAATGAGATCGTTTTCCCGGCTGCGATTTTGCAGGCACCGTTTTTTGGTTTAGATCATGATGACGCGGTTAACTACGGAGGTATTGGCGCAGTCATTGGCCACGAAATCGGACACGGCTTTGATGATCAGGGCTCTAAGTACGATGGCGATGGAGCCCTAAATAACTGGTGGACCGATGCAGATCGCGCCGCCTTTGAAGAACGTACAAAAGCTTTGATTGCACAATACGATGCCTTGATCCCGGAAGAGGCACCAGATGTAAATGTCAACGGCGCTCTAACTATTGGTGAAAACATCGGTGATCTTGGTGGATTAACCATCGCATTCAAGGCCTACCAAATTTCACTGCAAGGAAAGCCTTCCCCTGTTATCGAGGGCATGAGCGGTGAAAAACGATTGATGCTTTCATGGGCACAAATTTGGCGGGCCAAGGTTCGTCCAGAAGAGATGCGCCGCCGAATTGCGACTGATCCGCACTCGCCTGCTGAATTTCGATGCAATCAAATCCTTAAGAACTTCACACCGTTCTACCAAGAATTCGGCGTCACCGAAAAAGATGCTCTGTGGCTAGAGGAACAAGCTCGAGTTCAGATTTGGTAATGCATTGAGTTTTTCATTTGATATCAAGCATGCTGAAAGTGGCTCACTTGCACGTGTTGGAACGATTAACACACCGCATGGACCAATTCAGACCCCTGCATTTATTCCGGTAGGTACCAAGGCCACAGTTAAATCTGTGCTGCCAGAAGCCATGAAGGATTTAGGGTCGCAAGCCTTGCTATCAAATGCTTATCACTTGTACTTACAACCGGGCTCTGATGTCTTAGATGAGGCTGGCGGGCTGGCCAAATTCATGAACTGGCCAGGACCAACATTTACTGACTCTGGCGGTTTTCAGGTTTTGTCTTTGGGTGTTGGTTTCAAAAAAGTCTTAGCGATGGATGCCCAAACTTTCAGGCGAGATGATGTAATCGCAGGAAATAAAGATCGACTGGCACATGTCGATGACGAGGGCGTGACCTTTAAATCTCACCTTGATGGATCGATGCATCGATTTACTCCAGAAGTATCCATGCAGGTGCAACATCAAATCGGTGCCGACATTATGTTCGCATTTGATGAGTGCACGACCTTGCACAACACCCGCCCATATCAAGAGCTAGCTATGGACCGCACCTATGCCTGGGCTATCCGATGCCTTGATGAACACAAGCGACTTACCGAAGAGCGAACCGGCAAGCCTTACCAAGCCTTATTCGGAGTAATCCAGGGTGCCCAATACCAAGACCTGCGCAAGAAAGCGGCTACAGATCTTGGAACTTTGGAATCTAGTGGCCAATCCTTTGATGGTTTTGGAATTGGCGGGGCGCTAGACAAGGGGCAGCTGGGAACAATCGTTTCCTGGGTCAATGAGATTTTGCCAGAAGACAAGCCCCGACATTTATTGGGGATTGGCGCACCTGAAGATCTATTTGTTGGCGTCGAAAATGGTTGTGACACCTTTGATTGCGTCTTAGCGAGCAGAATTGCACGCACTAGCGCTGTGTACACGATGGAGGGGCGTTTTAACCTATCTAACAGCCGTTTTAAGCGGGATTTCACGCCCATTGATAGCGAATGCGACTGTTATACGTGTACCCACTACACACGGGCTTATATGCACCATGTATTCCGCGGGAAAGAAATCATTAGCGCAACCTTGGCGACGATTCATAATGAAAGATTTATTGTTCGATTGGTTGATCAGATGCGCCAGGCACTTTTGGATGGAAACTTTGCCGATATGAAGGCGGATTTCTTGGGCCGTTACGCCCACCGAAGTGGGCAGTCGCGGGATTAAGGGTTTTTTACAATCTTAGGCAGATTCCAGTTGTACTTGATTGAAAGCTCGCGGACCAACACAACAACTAGCCCCGCCAATGCAACGACCAATGCTTCATTAAGGTCTAAGGCATCCAAGGCCAAGTAAACAATTGCCCCAGAAAGGCATGCGGTTCCAATTGTTTCCCGGTGCAGCAGCACAGGTTCTGTCTGGCACATGATGTCTCGGAACAAGCCACCCGACACCGCACCGATTAATCCAAGTACTGCAGCTCCCACAAGTGGTGCATCATTTGAAAGTGCGAATTGAACACTTGAAACCGTAGCAACGGCTAACCCCAAGGTATCAAGGGATAGTGCAAAACGACCAACATCTTGGGTTTTACCCATTGCAATGGTGATTAAAAATGCAGCGATGATGGGTGCGAACAGCCACGGATATTGAATCCATGGTGGTTGCTGACCCATAAACAAGTTGCGCAATGTTCCGCCCGAAATGGATGCAATTGCTGCGATGAAGAGAATGCCACCAAAATCTAAACCTTTGCTGGCCGCAACCCGTGCTCCAACCAAAGCAAATGCAAAGGTTGAAACCAGGTCAAGACCAAAGACCAAAAGGTCTAGATCCATGCAGGATTACTTCTTGTCGGCTAAACGAGCCTCGCGACGAACTTTCTGTTCCGCTGGATCTGGAACAGGAACCGCTGAAATGAGCATTTTGGTGTATTCATGTCGAGGGTTTTTCAAGATTTGATCCCGGTCGCCAACTTCAACAAGGAAACCATTTTGCATCACTGCAATTCGGTGCGACAAAATGTCAACAACTGCTAAATCGTGAGAGATAAACAAGCAAGCAAAGTTCAACTTGCCTTGTAACTCTTGCAAAAGATCTAAGAATCGAGCTTGAACAGAAACGTCCAATGCAGATGTTGGTTCATCTGCGATCAGTAGATCTGGTGTTAATGCAAGAGCACGTGCAATACCTACGCGCTGGCGTTGTCCACCTGAAAGCTCGTGTGGGTAACGGTTTCGGTAGCTACGTGGAAGTTCAACCTGATCTAGAAGCTCTTCAACCGCTTTGTCTAACGCAGCACCTTTGGCATCACCTGAAAGGAATAGCGGTTCGCCAATACTTTCACCAATAGGCAAACGAGGATTGAGTGAGCTTGCTGGATCTTGGAACACAATTCCTGTGTGTTTGCGAATTTCGCGCAACTCTTTGTCGGTGGGCTTAGAAATATCTCGCCCAACAATTTCGATACTTCCCTCGACAGCTGGCAAAAGTCCGATAGCTGCGCGACCAACTGTGGTCTTACCTGAACCTGACTCACCAACTAGGCCAACGATTTCTCCTGGGTAAATTTCTAGACTGAAGTCCGTAACAGCGCGGAATGCGGGAATGCGACCATTTTTTGGATATTCAATAGAGACATTCTTCAAGCGAAGAACTGGCTCTTGACTCTTTTGCTCTTTAGACAGTGTTCGCACCGCCACTGAACCAAGCTTTGGCACAGCTGCAAGAAGTTGTTGTGTGTATGGGTGTGCAGGGCGGTTGAAAATCTGATCAGCCGTTCCCTTCTCGACACACAGTCCATCTTTCATAACCAAAATGTCATCAGCAAGATCTGCGACAACTCCCATGTCATGTGTAATCAGCAGAATAGCTGAGTTAAGTCGGTCCTTTAGCCCGCGGATTAAATCCAAAATTTCAGCTTGGACAGTAACGTCAAGAGCGGTCGTTGGCTCATCTGCAACCAGAAGAGCTGGATCACACGCAAGTGATTGCGCGATCATTGCACGCTGACGCTGACCACCAGAAAGTTGATGAGGATACTTCTGGAAAGAACCTTCAGGATTTGGAATCTCTACCATTGTAAGAAGTTCGATGGCACGAGTCTTGGCCTCGTTTGGACCCATATCGAAGTGGTTGCGAAGAGTTTCAACAATCTGGAAGCCAATTGTGTACACAGGATTAAGAGCGGTCATCGGCTCTTGGAATATATATGCAACATCTCGTCCGCGAATTTTGCGAAGCAGGGCTTTCTTAGCCCCGATCATCTCTTCTCCACGGACTTTCACGCTTCCTGAAACTCGCGCATTCGAAGCTAGTAGGTCCATTAACCCCATTGCTGTCGTTGATTTACCTGAACCAGATTCACCTACGATTGCAAGCACTTTTCCTGCCTGCACCTGAAATTTCATATCTATTGCAGCGGGATACCAGACTCCATCAACCCAAAAGTCAACGCTGTAGTTATCTACCTCTAGAACCGCCTGTGAGGATGTCGGGTAACTGGTATTGATCTGTGTCATTGGGATTCTCCTGCAATAATGGGGGTATGTATGAAACTTTTCGTCCCAGAAGTAATTTTGCGTGGGCTGGCATTTCGATTCTGCTGATATGTCTTTTTGCCCTTAACAGTTTTGCTGTTAATGACAGCGCTCTTAAGATCTCCGTTGAATTGGCGATTTGCGCTGCGTTGATCGCAATTGCCGGTGCAATCTGGATCAAACCCAAACTTGTTTTCGGCGATGAAGCTCTTGAGGTTGTAAACCCATTTAGAACTACCTCCATCGCCTATAAGGATGTGCTCGAACTTGAGACTCAATGGGCTCTCACTATTACCCACACTGGAGGTAAAACCACCGTTTGGGTTGCCCCAGCTAGTGGAAAGCGAAAGTGGATTGCTGAACAAAGATTTGGCATGTTGGGTAGCAATGTTCCTCTTTCCAAATCCCGTCATACCCAATCCGAAACCATGAGCGGAAGTATGGACAGTTTTAGCGGACAGGCCGCTTACATGATTCGAGAGCGAATTAAGCGTCTTCACTAGCTGCTCTTCCCGCTAAGTTCTTTAGCCTTTATGCGATCTTTGAAGGATAGATGTCTGCGTTGACGTGGATCAAAGGCATCACGAAGTCCATCACCAATAAAGTTAACGCACAAGGCAATTGTAACAATGAGCGAACCTGGCCACCAGAACAACCAAGGGCTAATGGTGAATGTGTCCTGATACTGACTAATTAACAATCCAAGTGAAACATCAGGTGGCTTAACACCGAATCCAAGGTAGCTAAGGGCTGATTCGGCAAGAATAGCTCCTGACATTAACAAGGTTCCAGAAACAATGATCACACCAATTGAATTAGGAAGAATGTGCTTGAAGATGATTCGTCGATTTGATGCTCCTGCAACTCTGGCTGCATCAACAAACTCTCGCTCTCGCAAGGAAAGGAACTCTGATCGAACAAATCGCGCCAGACCCATCCATGCAAAGAATCCAAGGAGTAAGGCCAGCGGAATCACACCAAAACTTCCGAATCTAAATCCGATTACTGAACCAATGATGATTGTTGGAGTAACCAAGAACATGTCTGTAAGTCGCATTAAAACCGCATCAACAATGCCGCCATAGAATCCAGCAATTGCACCAATTATTGTGCCGATGCTAACGCCCAAAAGGCCCACAATTAACATCACTAAAATGGATTGTTGCGCACCGCGCATTACAAGTGCAAAGTAATCGGTTCCGATAATGTCAGTTCCAAACGGATGTTGACCAATCTGTATTCCGTCACCATCCATAAATGAGGGTGCAAGGTCCAAAGTGGGACAGCCATTTACGCCACCGTTACAAGCAGCCGCAACCGCGCCCTCGGGATCAATATCGGTAATTGAATATGGCCACCATCCAGAGATATTTACCGTGCCTGCGTTTTTCCCCAATTGAAATCCAGTTGCAGTGAATACGAAAATGACAATAGAAACAAGGAGAATAAGAGAGCCCATTGCAGCTTTGTGCTTAACAAATTTCTTAAGAATAATTTGTCTTTGGGTAAGTCCAATAGTGTCTCGATTTGCGATCTCATTTTCATTTTTTTCATTAGCGAGATCTGATTCGCGATTCATATCAGCCATTGCACTTACTTCCTTATCCGTATTCTAGGATCAACAACACCGTAAAGTAGATCTGCGACAAAGTTAGCGAAAACTGTTAAAAACGCTGAGATCAAAAATACACCCATAAAAAGGTTGAGGTCGTAATTTCTGATAGCACTGTTAAACACTTGCCCCATGCCTTTCCAGGCAAATACACCTTCAGTAATGATCGCTCCACCAAACAATCCAGCAAAGTCATTTACTAAGATTGTTGTCAATGGCAACATGGCATTACGCATGCCGTGACGAACAATCACTGTTCGTTCGCTTAGTCCCTTAGCGCGGGCGGTACGGATGTAATCCATGTTCAAAACTTCTAGCAAGCTTCCGCGAGAGAATCTGACATAGCCAGCAAATGAAATCAAGGTTAAAGCAATAGTTGGTAACAGTAGATGTGTCGCAACATCTAAGCCCGAAATCCAAAAATTCGCGAGCTGTTCCTCCGTAAGTAGGTCATTGCCTTGACCCAAGGTTGGAATAGGTCTGCGATTAATGGCATCGGAGTTCATATATCCCGCAAACTCGCGCAAAAACCTGTCAACAATAATCGGCAGGGTTGATAGCAGGGCGGTGAAAACTCCGATCCTTATATAAACGCGTCGATCTATTGGGCTATTGAAATAACCAATCGCGATACCTGTTCCGATAGTTATTACAAACAGGGCGATGACATTTAGGAATGAAGAATTGGCAGGCATCAGAGCCTGCAATGGGTAGTAAAGAATTGCTACTGCAATTGCCGTTAGGAAACCTGCGCGCAATCCCTTTTTGTTGTCTAGCCCAGAAATTAGCTGAATCACGATTGCCGCATTTGTTAATGCTAAGAAAGTGACACCAAAGATTCCAAGCGATGGTTCCAAGAACCACTTGGATGAACTAACGTAAGTAAGCATACCGCCTGCAAATATTGCTGCACCCGCAATGACAGAGAAGAAGTTTGCTCTGGTTCCACCAACAAAACCTGCGATAACAAACCCAAAGATGAGGGCAACAATAAGTATTACTTGGGGCGGAATTGTGGGATCTGCCAAAAAGTCATTGAACTGAATCGCCATGAACTCTTTGAGAAGTACTGCCACCCAAAAAATTGGCAATGAAAACAACAGGAAAGAAATAAATGTCATGACATAGTCAAAACGGCTGTACTGACGTATTGCGGTAATCATTCCTACGGTTACACCCAGAATAATGGCGAGGAAAGTTGAGGTGATGACAAGTCGCACAGTCACTGGGATAGCTTGAGCAATAATCTCTGAAACAGGAATATTTATGGTACTCATTCCTAGATCTAAATCGCCCCACAGCCCTGAAATAATTCCGCGCAACCACGAGAAGTATCTGAGCGGAGGAGGAACATCCAGCTGCAGATCTCTAATCATTTTTTGAATTAGAAAATCCTTATTGACCGCAGTGCTCTCACCAAATGCCGAAAGAGGATTAGAAGAGTATGCCTGAAGGTTGTAGGCAAAAAAACTTGATCCAAATACGACCACAAGCATCATGCCAAAGCGTCGTGAAATATATGCAAACAATTATTTATCCTGCCTTCGGCCCTGAAGTAAATGTATTAACTGCACTTGATAATGCACTGGACGTGGGGAATCGTAGCATTAAAACAATGGCGGGCGTGCCCCTAAGAGCACACCCGCCAGTGTTTTCACTGCTTTTTAGTACTTGTTAATTAAATGACCACTCGAAGAAGTTCCAAGTGATGGTGTTTCCGATTGGTGCGATCTTGATGCCCTTTAGCTCTTTGCTGTATGAAGAAAGCGTTGAGTTTGCAAAGAGAGGAAGACCAATAGCATTGTCGATGATGATCTTATCTGCAGCTAATCGCTTTGCTGTGATTTCTGCAGGAGTAAGGATGTCACCTTCAAGGCTTTCCAGAATTGTATCAAGTTCTGGATAGTTCCAACCGAATACATTGTTTGTACCGGTGGACTTGTAGTTACCAGTTGCACTTGACTGACTGACTGAGGTCAATTGGTAACCGTACATAAATCCATCGTACTTAGAGTTCTGGTTATCCTTCAAGCCGAATAGATCTGGACTTGCATTGTCTTTGAATTCAAATCCAGCTTTTTCAATTTCTGCTTGCATCAACTTGGCGATGCCGTTTCGCAATGTTGTGTTTGCGTGCATGAAATTGATTACAGGTCCTGGGTTTGTTGCAGAAGCAGTTGGATAATACTTCCTAACAAGTGCCAGTGCCTTTGCAGTGCGTTGTGCTTGAGTTCCCTCAGTAAATTCTGATACACCAGATCCAGCTGTGATTGTCTTGTATGCCGATGTTCCTTGGAAAATGAACTGAGTATCCAAGGTCGATGCATCTGACTTAATAGGCTTGACGAATGTGTCAACAATTTGCTGACGAGGAGTTGCAAGCAAAAATGCCTTGCGAAGATCCTTTGCCTTCTGGCTATTACCAGCAAAAATACCGGTGTAAGGGGCTCCGCCAGGGGCTGGTGCAACACGAAGTGAAACGTGTGAATAGACTCCGCCACCCGCTGCTCGCGTTACTGTATTAGGTAGAGCTTCTAGTGCCAGCTTGTCGTTTACAGTTGGATTAGAGTTGTAATACACATCTATGTCACCGTTACGAAGAGCCTGAACCATCGCTGTGTTGTCGTTGATGATCTTGATAACAACAGTGTTGACTGGGTTAACAGTTTGCATCGCTGGACCTGATGAGTACTTAGGGTTTCTGACCAAAGTCATTGAGTCACCGTAAGTGAACTTCGAGATAATGAATCCACCGTTGCTGACAAGAAGTAGAGGGTTTGTTGATGCATCTACCTTTGTTACATCGTAGGACTTCGTGAAGATCTTTCCTACTGTTTCAAGCTTAGGATTCTTCTGTAGGAACCAGCTTTTGAATCTGTTCTTAGCAGCAATGTTTGCTGATACAGATTGCAAGCCCTTTTTACCTTCAGCCAAATGAACCATTGCGTGTACTGGTGATGGTCCTGGAGCCAATAGCTCCCAGTCTGGAAGTGGCTTGTCGAATCGAACAGTAAGGCTCAAGCGATCTGCGCTAACTACTGGATTACCTACAACGTGTTCGTCGTATGTGCCGCCATAGCCCACGCTATCGAATGCTGGGACTACATTAGCGACTCGTGGGTCACCCAATCCAGCCGCTGCAGAGTACTCAGATGATGAAATTATGTGAGTTAGAAGAAGATCGTTGGCATCGATTGGTGTGCCATCAGACCATTGCTGTCCAGGTGCAATTGTGTACTTAATTCGGAAATCCTTTGGAGTCTTTTTTACAATCTGCATTTTTCCGAACTTTGTATTCATTACAAGTTCTGTATCATCGTTGTAATAAGTAAATCCCATGCCAGTTAATGAGGCTGGCATACTGTTATAAGTAGTATTTCCATCTTGTGTAGATGAGTTCAGCGATGTGATGTCTCCTGCTGAACTCAGAATGATCGTCGAACGAGTTGCAGCTTGAGCAGGTGTTAGCAGTGTGAACGCTAACGCCGCTGAAGCCGCTGTTGCAAGCGCAAACTTTGCGCTACGTGTGAACTTCATAGATCCTCCTTGAGGGTTTAAGAAAAGCGTCTGTGGAGAGTCGACCTACCCCAAAGGCGCTTTTGGTGGGTGAAGTCTGCCCTAATTAAGGGCAAATGAGCAAGAAGTGAACAGCGGGAATGAGCCTATTTTGGTAACAACTTTGTAACCCTTGACTGAGAAAAACTACGGCTTCACCCGCGGTAGGGGTGAGAGATGGGCTACTGGGTCGCTTCCACCCGACCAGCAATACTCATGAAAAACTTGATGGAACTAATCGCTATAACCGAGGCGATAACCCCGCCAACATACATAGGAAGACGCAAGCTGAAATGTGCCAGGACTCCCCCAAGTAAAGATCCGATCGGCATCATTCCCCACACCAATGTGCGGCGAGTGCCATGAATTCTTCCGTAGAGATCATTAGGAATAACTGTTTGATAGGTAGCCATGAGCAAAATATTCCACTGTGAGATAGCAAATCCTCCAAATGTTGCAAGGGCGACGAAGATATAAATATTTGGTGCAAACCCTTGAAGCATCAAAACGACAGAACTGCTGGTGATACCCAAAGTCATCATGATGCTGCGGCCAAACTTCTTTGAAGCTTTAGGCGCAACGATGGCGCCTAAAACGGCGCCGACTCCTTGGATCGAAAGCACAACGCCAAAGTATCGAGGCGAAAGTTCAAGCTCTTTAATGATGAACAAAACCATGGTTGCAGTACCTGCGGAATAGCAGACACCGATAGTTGCTGTTGTTAGTACTAAGCGTCGCAACACTTTTTGGTTATACAAATACTTGATTCCGAATTTGATGTCTTCTATATAGCTCGGCTTAGTCTCATTTAGACTGTCGGCTCGAACATCTTGCAGGTATTGGATTGGAATCAAAAGGGCAAAAAGTGTCGCAACAGCATAACCAATACTATTGATAAAAAAGGGTAACCAGATTGCAATCGCATAGAGAAATCCGCTCAGCGGGGAACCGATAAAGCCCTGAATTACTGTCTCTGAAATCTGAAGCCTTGAGTTACCTTTTTCATAATGTTCTTCATCCAGAATTTGAGGAATCAAAGATTGCGCCGTCGTATCAGTTGCAACCTCGCACACACCAATAATGAATGCAGAAAAAATCAACCAGTAAATAGTTACGTGGCCGGTAGCAATACCAAGAGCCATCGCGCCAATTACCCCGCTACGTATTGCGTTCGAGGCAGCCAAGATAAATCTGCGATCGACCCGGTCAACCATTACTCCGATTGGCATTGCAAAGAGCAACCAAGGCAACATCACCATTGCACCGATTACAGAGATTAAAACGGTGCTGTCAGTAAGGGTTATTGCCAGCAGAGGGGCTGCGGCAATAAGAACACCGTCAGCTAAGTTGGAAACTAAACTGCTAGCCCACAAACGATTAAAAGCGGGACCCATGGCTATAACCATAGTCCAACTTATGAATCAACGAGCAGTTTAATCTATTAGATTAAAAGAAGTTTTTTAGCTTTTTCCACGGCTGTATGGCGACCATCTACACCTAACTTTCTATACACATTTCGAAGGTGCGTCTTCATTGTGTTCTGCGAAATATGTAACTGCTTTGCAATTGCACTTAGAGGTATGCCAGTAGTCAGGTGCTTGAGAATTTCAAGTTCTCTAGAAGTTAATTTCTCTTCCAGTGCTCCAGTGTCACTATTCATTGCCTGGATTCGCTCAGTCATTTCATGAACCACACTTTCTCTAAAGACGGTGGGTTGAGCGGCTGCTGCTTTCACCATGATCGGATACAGACGGTGTTGCCTTACAAAATACTCGTGATACCCAACTTCTGCGCCTACTTCTAGTGCTTTATTGAGATACCCCAAAGCAATGTTTTCACTCTCTACATTGATGGTTGCCTGGTAAAGAAATTTGTTGACCTTTTCACGGGGAGTGTTTTCTGGAAAAGCATCAACTAAGGCAGGAATCTTCTTAGGGTCACTTTGGAACTTAACATTCAAATCAATCTGGCGGACCATTTCAATTCTAGGCATCCGACGCAGTAGTTCTTCCGCCCTTTCCCAGTCATCTAGGACAAAACGCAAAAAGACTTCAGTAATGTCTATCAGCCAGTTCAGTTCATGAGGTGACTTTAATGTTGCCAATCTTTCACGTTGTTGCTTCACTATCTCCATCATCTGAGGGATTTGGCCCTTTGTGATGTTAATTCGCGCACGCGTTCCTTCAGCCATCAGCGCCCAGGGCCAGATGTTTGATTCAGAGGATTTTTCAAAAATTAATGACGATGTTTCGACCGCTTTATCCAACTGTGAAAGCTCTAATTGGCAGCGGGCCAACACCATGTAGGCATCTAGCGGTGCGCTAATCGATGCATATCCTGCAATTGAGGCCTGATTGATTGCGATAGTGGCATGTTCTGCCGCTTCAAAAAAGCGACCTTCACACCATAATGACATCGAAGTGATGCAGGTAATGTAATAAGGAGCGTTAACTACATTTCCTGAACCCAAAAGGGATCGGGCTCGCTTTAAGCACTCATTGACCTCGTCGGGTTGATCATAGAGAAAGTGAATTCCAGCCTTTACCCGAAGCAACGCGATGCGATCGGTGTTTTCGATGGATTCGTAGGGGGAATTACTTGCCAGAGCTCTATCAATCATTGCAAGCGAGCGCGTGAATTCTCCTCGGGCAAAGTAGATATGAGCAAAAGCCATAGATGTAAGTTGGGTAAGAAATTCAAGTTCCTTACTTTGTTCAGAAATTATCTCAAGTTCGGTTGCCAGAGCTTCTGCTCGAGCAAATTCAAGATTTACAAGATGACCAACAACTTTGATGGTCTTTTTCATTACTTCACCCTGTGGCGTTGAATCACCTGAATAATCAGACCACTTCAAAAGCTGGTCCCCTCGACCAATAACAGCCATATGTCGAATGCTGGTGTCTAAATAGACTTGAAACTTTTTTTGATCACCAGACTTAAAAACATGATCGAGAGCTTTTCCATAATCCCCTTTGTCCCAAAAATGCGAGGCAAGTTTTTCATGGATTTTTCTGACCTCTTTAGGATCTATGAACTCTTGTTGCGACAAAACTTCGTAAACGATGTCATTGAATCTATACATCCGGTTAAGCCCTGAAGAAACCTTTACATAAAGACCATCTGTGGCTAATTTATTAATATAAGTTTCCGAGAAATCTTCTCCCAGTACTATCGCCGCGGTTTCTAGGTCAAACTCTGACAGTAAAACTAGCCGTGAAATCTTTGATTTATTCTCTGGGTTGAGCGAATTGATAGTTTCTAGCGCCAAAACCGCAAGTGGACTAGAACCGGATTCAATTTCAAATTGTAAATTTTGATTTCCTCGTGCAAGCGAGCGAGTAATCATCTGAACCGCCGCCGGCCAGCCATCACACTTTTTCAGCAAATCGCGCGAATGGTCGTTGTCGATGTCAGCGCCATTTAGGTCGGCGATTCGAGCAACTTCTTCAGGTGAGAACTTCAAATCCTGACTCGTTATTAGACTGAGATTTCCAAGACTGGCATACCTTGCTAGTGAAGTCGTTGGCGTGACACGTCGAATGATTACTAAGTGGACATTATCTGGAAGATGATCAATCAACGCCTGAGAAAAATCTGCAACCTCTGCGTTATCTGTAGCTGCGTTATTGAGTACAAAATTGAACCCACTCTTTATCGCACCAGCTGCGGTTGTTAGTTTTTTGATGTTGTGTAAGGCGTTGGGGCTAGGTTCGTTTTCAAAATCAGAGGCAAAGCCTGGGAAAACAATTCGTATGGATTCCAAGACATGAGCAAAAAAAGTTTGCATGGAATCCTGAGGATTTATAGAAAACCAAACGGTCGGACGTTCGACAGATTGAGCCCATTGAGATACCAATGAACTCTTTCCAAAACCAGCAGGGGCTGCAACTACAGTTACACCTGGCAGGTCAGTTTCAAAAAGATGGAAAAGGTGTTTACGGGAAATTGAGCTGGCCGGGATCGCCGGAGGTACCAAGCGCGAGTGATCAACCGAAGGGGTGAGAATCTCTTTGCCGCTCATGGGTTAAGGGTGATGCCTGAGCGTGCAGCAATCAAGGGGACATCACCCTATATAGGGTTAGATATACGGGTTAAATACTTAAGCGAAGGTTCCGGTTACCAAAAAATACACACGACGAGCAACTGATACCGCATGGTCTGCGTAGCGCTCGTAGTAGCGACCAAGCAAGGTTAGGTCAATCGCGGTTTCAACACTCAAGCCGCTGCCTTCATTAATGATTGTTGAGATCACCTTCTTGTGGAGGTCATCCATTTCATCATCATCTTTTTCTACCTGCATGGCCATTTCAGTATCGCGGGTTGTAATAACACCTGCCACCATGATGGATAGCTTTTCAGCAACATGGCCCATCTCGGTAAATGGCAAAAGTAGGGCTTCTGGAATTGCGCAGTCTGGATGGCGAAGACGGGCAACCTTTGCAATGTGGTGGGCCAAATCGCCCATTCTCTCAAGATCAGCGCTCATGCGCAAAGCTGTTACCAGTGCACGCAAGTCTGAAGCAACAGGTTGCTGACGCGCAATGATGTCAATGATTCGTGCATCTAATTCATGTTGGAAATCATCAATTTTCACATCTGCAGCGATGACCTCCTCGGCCAAAGCCAGGTCTGCCGACTGAACCGCTTTAGATGCTTTAACGACGGATGCGGTGACCATATTTGTAAGGTCTACAAGGGACTGCGAGACACCATCCAGTTCATCTTGATATGCGGAGCGAATAAGTGCCATGTGCAAAAGGTAGAGGTAGTTGCTGAACATAAGCAAGCCAATTGGTTAACGGAAGGTTAACTCGTGTTTTGTACCGATAGAGTTTCTATATGAGGTTTAAGCGCCAGGCTGATCAATCACCTGCGCCTGCCGGAGTGCCAGATTTGCTTCTTCATACCCTCGAAAACCTTGATGGAGACTCGTTAATTCTCGCTCCAGGTGATGTTGCCTTTTTCAAGACCGCAGGCGTCGATAAATTAGGCCTACTAAGGGATGGACGGCTTGAAAATCCAGAACTTTTAGCAACGGTGCGAGTAGTTCGCCGATCAAACACAAAGCAGACCGGGCGAATCGATTTGCCTCGTGGACCAATTGGCGAAGGCAAGCACGAGTTAACTGTCAATGTTCTACCTCTAACTGAAAATCAATATGTTCTTGTTTTGATTTCAGATGAGAGTGAGGCTCAGAGAATTCATGATGTCCGCCGAGACTTTGTTGCAAACATTTCTCATGAGTTAAAGACTCCGATTGGCGCGCTTTCCTTACTCAGTGAAGCGGTTCTAGGTGCAAAAGATGAGCCAGAGGCGGTAGTTAAGTTCGCTACACGTATGCAATCTGAAGCCAAGAGGCTTACAGATTTGGTTCAGGAAATTATCAATCTTTCGCGACTTCAAGACTCAGACCCATTGCAAGAAGCTCAAGAAGTTTCAGTTTCTTATCTTGTCAAAGAGGCCATTGACCAATCTCAAATCAGCGCTGATAGCCGCGGAATTACAGTTACATACAATGAAGAATCACCTGCAAACATCTTGGGAGATCGCGACCAACTAACTATGGCGATCCAGAACTTAATTGAAAATGCAATCAACTATTCACCTGAAAATACAAAGGTAGCTGTTACTAGCCGAATCAAAGATGGAATTGTTGAGATTTCCATTACGGATCAAGGGATTGGAATTCCTGAAGAAGATCTAGCCAGAATTTTCGAACGTTTTTATCGGGTGGATCCTGCGCGGTCTCGCCAAACCGGCGGAACAGGACTTGGTCTATCGATTGTGAAACACGTCGCCGCCAAACATGGTGGAGATATAAAGGTATGGAGTGCAGAAAATGTGGGAAGTACCTTCACATTTATGTTGCCTCTTTACACAGGAGCATCGGAGATAACGCTATGACTCGCATTTTAATTGTTGAGGATGAGGCTTCATTCTCAGAGGCGCTCGCATTCCTGCTTACAAAAGAGGGATTTGAGATTTCAGTAGCCGAAGATGGTCGCAAGGCTTTAGACATGTTTAACGCACAAGGTGCAGATCTAGTTTTGTTAGATTTAATGATCCCTGTTGTTTCAGGTGTCGAAGTTTGTCGCAGCATTAGAACCCAGTCCCAGGTACCAATCATTATGCTGACCGCAAAGGATGCAGAAATCGACAAGGTTGTGGGTCTAGAACTTGGCGCAGATGATTACGTTACAAAGCCATATTCATCACGTGAGTTAATCGCACGAATTAAAGCTGTTTTGCGACGCGGAATTCCAGATGAAGGTTCTGTTCAAGATCAAGATCTAATCGAAGTTGGACCAATCCGACTCAACACCGGCAAGCACCAAGTGTTTGTTAATGGAAACCCTGTGGCTTTACCCCTCAAGGAGTTCGAATTACTTGAATTCTTAATGAGAAATTCAGGTCGAGTCTTAACTCGTTCACAACTTATTGATCGCGTGTGGGGTGGGGATTACTACGGCGATACTAAAACTCTTGATGTACACATCAAGCGCTTGCGCTCAAAGATTGAAGTAGATCCGGCAAATCCAGTTTTGATTCAAACTATTCGCGGTCTCGGCTACAAGTTAGAAAACGCTTAAACAACGCTCTTTCGAATCATCCTCTGGTAAAACATTCCGGGCTTACGAGTACTTTCTGTGTCCTCGCCCATCTTTACAAACCCAAGTTTTTCATAAGCGGCAATCGCGTTGTAGTTGTCGGTCCAAACACCTAAGCCTTGAATCTTCCAATCTTTATCCTGCTGATCAATGAAGTTAAACATTGCACGCATTAAACCTTTTCCACGAAACCGTGGATCACTCCAGCATCCGCCAATCCAACAGGTTGCTCCAAAATCCCCATTAAGAACCTCTATGTACATCATCGCTCCATCAACACCATCTACCGATGCGATCAAGAAATCATTTTTTTCAAATTTACTGCGCCAAACTGTTTCGTCGTCTGCGCTTTCCACTTCATAAGTTCCACCAAAGGCATGTCCGCTTTCAGTAAGCGCTAGTAAACGAATCGATCGCAGGCGCTGCCAATCATTAGGCTCTAAGAGTTCAACAACGACTGGGTTGCTCATGGGTTAATTGTGTCACGTGAAATACGTTCGCGAGCAACCTGCATTGCAGGCGGTCCTGGCCCAAGAATTGCCAAGAAAATATCTAAGCTAACTCGTGAAATCTTTAGCCAAATCTTTGATCGAGATTTCAATCCCAGTAGATCTAATTCGCGTTGATCTAGCGTGGCAATTGCAGCGTTTGCAATCACTTTGTAAAAGAATTTACCTGCTCCCCCGAATGGTGGATTCAAGATAAATCGAACTACATCATCAGTTCGCTGCGCATGCATTAAGTCATTAGCTCTGAAATCATCCAAAGTTGCTTCTAGTTCTGCAACTGACATCGGTGCATCAGTTAAACCAAGTGGAATCGCACTCTTGCTCCATTCGGCAACATAAGCATCTGCGCCTTTATCTATCGGATACCCAAGTGCAAGATGAGCCTTTAAGAATGAATCGGTGAACGCGCAATGCACCCAAAGTAAAAAGCGGGGATCTTTAGCTTCATAACTTTGAGACTCACCATGTTTATCAGTGAA
>Ga0315909_10003504_pt1 | contig 19039 bp, 25 predicted proteins | sample LakEriMetagenome_11_FD_203527 | JGI IMG/M metagenome (GOLD analysis project Ga0315909, IMG submission 203527) | Freshwater fungal communities from buoy surface, Lake Erie, Ohio, United States - Buoy 2 MA125 | ecosystem: Environmental > Aquatic > Freshwater > Lake | place: USA: Lake Erie, Ohio... | reverse complement strand
GCTGTGCAGCTCCTTGAGCAGGAGATCCGCCTCACCGCACTTCCCCTGCATCTCCTCCGGATTCAACACCCACCACTTCGCCGCGTGCGTGATCGCCAGATCATCCGTCAGCGAGTCCAGCATCGCCGCCGCCAGAATCCACTCGCTGTCGTTGATCGTCATCATCTCCCCCGCCTGCGCGCCCGTCATGCGCTCAGCATTCGCTATCGGCAGTTCATGATGCCGACCGCTCAACGCGCCCACCGGCAGCACCGTCAGCCCATCACCCCTAACCCCTAACCCATCACCACGCTTAACACTCATGGCCTGCCTCCTTTCTCAACCAAGAAGGGAGCGCGGACACTCCTGTCCGCTGCCTCCACCTCCATCACGCGCTTCGCCAGGATCGCCGTAATGACCACCCACCCCAGCCAGCACGCCCCCAGCCAAACACACAGCAGCATCAAATAATCCCCAAAGCGCTGCGTCCGCCGATACCTCGTCATCGGCTGTGAAAAAAACGACTCTCTCGCCTTCATGCGCGACCTCCTTCCACCTTGACCCGATTGATATTCACCGGCAGCGCCGAGGCCTCCGTCAGCACCATCACCGAGCGCCCTTCAATAAACGCCGCGCCCGCCGTCCGCGTGCGGATCGTGCCCTCCGTCGTGCCCTCCGTCGGCAGCAGCAGCACCGGCGTCCCCGGCGGTGCCACGTGGTTGAACCCGGCTTCCGCCGAGTAAAGATCATGCAAGTAATCCGTCATCATACTGTGTCTCCTGTTGGTTGTCTGGTTGTCTCCCTACCTGAAAAAGTCCCGTCGCTTCCCCGGCGGGTGGTAGCTGCGTCTGGTGCTCGCCCGCCTCGCGGGTTCTCGTCCCGCGTGTCATCCGGTCGCTGTGTCCGCGCCTGGTGCCTCGACCCCGGCTGCCCGCCGGGAGGGAAAATCACGCACGGCTTGGCAGTTGCAGCAGGCGCACCGCTCCGATCTCCCGCCGCTCCAGCAGCAGACGGATCATACCCTGCCGCAGCAGATCGCTGATCGAGATGCCCGTCTCAGCGACGAGAGTTTCCGCTTCATTGTTCAGCGCCGCCGGCAGCGAGACCGTCGTGCGTGTGGCTTTGTTTTTACGAGTTGCTTTGCTCATGCGTTAACATTGTTAACACGGTTAACCCACCGCGCAAGCGCATTTTGCTGACTTTGTTAACTTTTTGATGTAAACTGAGGCATGAGCACCAAAAACGCCCGCACCCTCGGCATCCGTCTCGACGAGACAGACGCCCAACGCTTAGCCCATTTCGAGGCTACCACCCAGATCGAGGCAGTCAGCCTCGCCCGAGCAGCCCTGAAGGCCGCTTTGAACACATTCGACGAGCATGGCACACTCACATTGCCACTCTACATCGTGACGCAAAATCCGGCCTCCAAGCCGGAGTTTTTAGCAGCCGAGCACGCGTCCAATGTCGTCACCTTGCCACCTCCATCCGTGGTCGCCACCTTGCTACACGACACCATTGCCGAGACCAGCCACAGCCCGCCCATCACCGAACCACGCTACAAACGCCCCCGTCGGAGCGGAGAAGATTAAAACGCAAACGCACCCTCAACAAAAAAGGCCGCTCATTGAGCGGCCTTTTTCATGTCCTATTCCCTGCGCAGTCGGCGCAGCTCCTCAAGCTGACGCTCCATCAGCAGCACCATGCGCCACATCTTGTCATTCATCATCACCACAACGAGCGGCATCACCAGTGTTGCCACGGCAATCAGCAGCACCGCCAGTAAACACTCGCACCGCTTCACCAACATCAGGAGCTTCATTCGCATTCATACCCCCAACCAAGAACCAAGAACAAGCCACCGTCAACACTATCACTTCATAACCCTTAACCCCTAACCCCTAACCCTTAACCCCTAACTCACCCCCCCGCCGGCATCAGCGCAAAAAACCTCTCAGCCTCGCTCCTCGTCTTCAACGCGCGGTAATTCGTATGCAGCACATCCGCCGACCGCTGCCCCAAGATCGCCTGCAAGGCCGCCTCATCTTGATGCATCGCGTAGTGCATCGAGGCGAACGTATGCCGCAGCCCGTTGTGCGGCCAGCGTGAAAGCCCCGCTTGTTTCCAAAACTTCGGCCAGAGCACCTTCAGATTCGATGGAGCCACCGGCCCCGTCTGCATTTTATCTTCCGTCCATCCCGCCGCCGAGATCCACGCGCGCATCTGCGGCGTGAGCTCCATCACGCGACGCCTCCGCGTCTTCACCTTCGCCGCGCTCGCGATCACCGATCCACTCTCCAGATTGATCTCCTCCCACCGCAACCGCTCCAGCTCCGAGCGCCGCATTCCCCGAAACAAACCAAGAACCAAGAACGGCATAAACCGCGGCACTTTAAGCCCCGTCATCAGCAAGGCCTCACAGGACCGCAGCGAAAGCACCTCCACCTCCGCCGGCGAAACCGTCACCTCCTCCAGCCCTTCACACGGATCGAGTCCCGCATGCTTCTCCGCGATCGCCCACTTGAACAAGCCTCGCACATGCCCCATCGCCTTATTCTGCGTCGCCGGACTCCATCCCTGCGACCGCCGCCACGCCTTCAGATCCTCCCGCGTCATCTCATGCGCATGGCGAAGCGGAAACGCCCGAGCCAAAGCCCGCAGCACATGCCGGTAGGTTTGAATCGTCCGCACATCCCGCCCCAGCTCGATGCGACTCCAGATAAAATCTTCCACCAGCGCCGGCATCAACTTTGGATGCCGCACCTTCAAACCATGCTCCATGAAAAATTCCACCGCCTCCAGGATCGAAGCCCCACAGCTCCGCAACCTCTCCCTCACCGCCAAAAACTCCGCCATCTCCAACGGCGACGCCGTGAGGCCCAAGGCCCCCAGCCGTCGTTTGGTTCCATTCGCACTGGCCAGAGCCGCCTGAGCTTCCTGCTCCGTATCAAAAACCACCTGCCGCCTCCGGCCTTCCACCAGCCCATAATCCAACGCCCACTTTTTAGTTCCCGACGGATATTTTCGCTCACGAATGATCATGGTTTGCAATGCCCCGTTTGAAATTGAATTGGCGCTTCGCCATTGTGAGGCGGTTGCAGTTTTTTAATCCACCAAGACTCCATCTCAAAGCATTCCTGTGGAGCATACGGAATGACAAAAACGACGGAGAACGGAATCACACCGCGCTGCCGATGCCGAGCCACCCTGGCTGGAATATCCTGCGACATTCCCACGTAGAGAATCCTGCTGACTTCATCGCAGAGAAAATACACTCCTGACGTTGCGTGTGGCAGTTCAAAAACATGCGGATGGTCACGCAACTCACTGGGGCAAACAGCACCTGCTCGATAAGCACGCAGACGCACAATTTCACACTGAAGCTCGCCTAGTTTTTTGCTTTGCTCAGCCACGAGCTCACGCAGGCGCTCTTTTTCGCGGTCAATTTCCTCGATCGAAGCGTTGCGTCGAACATACCCGACCATGTTGGCTTTTTGCGCCTCCTCCTTTGTTCGGAAGGATTTTAAAATCCTTTTTCCATTCACAATTCCAAAATCAACCTGCCAAGAAATAGAACCTGACCGATTACGACGGCGGCGCATCGTCACCCCATGCGAATTCTTCATGCGCAAAACAGACCAGATAAAAAACTGGCGTCAATTGAAAACTCGTAACGCTGGTGACGTCTAGACCGTCTTTTCGCGTCCTTTCGAGTCCTTTCTAGCCCTCTTCTGCCCTCTCCACTCTCTAGTGAGAGTGGCGACCCCTACGAGAATCGAAGATTAGTTGATGTCTTGTTTTTCAAGGGCCTCGGCGCAGAGGTGGCTTTTGAGTGACGGCGTGGCGGGTCACTGAGTGGCTTGGAAATGCATGCTATCGCGGCCCCAAAAGGCACCGGCGGAGAGCCAGCCTTCGCGGCTGAAGGCTTCTATGACCTCGATCGGCATGGTGGCGGCGACGGGCCAGGCGATGTGATTGCCGTTGGTGTCGGGGTCGAGATCAACGGCGGCACCGCGGGCGTGGAGGCTGGGGAGTCTGCCGCCGCGCATGGGACGATTGTTGTAGCATCCAGCGTATTGAGCGAGGACGGACCGGGCGGGGCCCACCGCGATCTGTTCCATCACGCGGCGGAGGCTTGCGCCGACTTTGCCGTGGCAGCGGATGATGCGGACGGGTTTGCCGTCGTATTTGAGGCCGAGGTCGGCGACGTCAATGGGAACGAGTTTGGATTCGTCACCCGCAGCGCCAAAGAATTTCGTCAGGCTGGCTTGATCGGATTTCGGCCACGGGTTTTTCGTTGGCATGAAGCTGCGCAGGTATTGTTGGCAGGCGGCGATGCTGGCGGGGCCCCAAAAGCCGTCGGGCTCGGCGCCGATGCGTTCTTGGAGGGCGCGGATGTCTTTAGTGTTCATGGGGGCAGGGGGAAGGTTAGGGGTTAGGGGTTATGAGTTAAGGTGTAGGAGTTAGGGGTTAGGGGAGGATGCGTTGGGGTTGTTTGGCGCTGGTGACGGGGCGGCGGAGGGCTTGGGCGGCAGCGGCGAGTTCGGGGCGGCCGGTGAGGGTCGCGGCGGTGGCGTAGAGGGTGAGGCGGTCGTTGAGGGAGATACCGGCGATGTCGTTGGAGCAGGAGGCCAGGAATGACGAAACGATGATGAGAAATGAGGAATAAATGCGTTTCATGCGTAGCCTTGTTTTTTGGCGGGCGAGTTGTTCCAGGCGATGAAGCCGACGGCGCGGAGGGTGTAGTAGCGCACGGTGGCGCGCCATTTGGGGAGGCCTTTGGCGACGATGAGCTCGTGATAGACGGCGTCGGCATCGGCGCGGGAGACGGGGATGCGGACGCCGGTCATGGTGTGGAAGCCGTGGTTGCGGTAGAGGTAATCATGGACGCAGGCCCCGCGCTTGCTTTGACCGAAGGGCGGGACGAGCCATTGCAGGGCGAGCGGGATGCTTTCGCCGTCGAATTTGAAACCGCTCGGCACGGTGATGATGCTGTCGAGATGAGCCGAGTAAACCTGGAACGGCTCCAGGAGTTCCAGCTTGTTGATCTCGCGTCCTTCGCTGATGTCGGCGACGCGGAATTCGGAGAGGAAGCAGGCTTCGCGGCTCATGCCTTGCGCGACGAGTCAATCGCCGCTTGCGGGGTCATTTCCCCTGCGTGGCGTCGCGGAGTGCGGAAAGGCTGATCTCTTCGAGCTTTTCGACGCGTCTAGTTTGGAGCTGGCAGAGTTCTTCCATCTTCGCGGTGAGGCGTTCTTGCGCGTCGCTGAAACGGTTCACGGTGTCGATGCCGCGGCCCCATACGGCACGGAGGATCAGGACGATGAAGGTGGCTAGCGCGATGATGAAGCCGATGAGGACGACGTGGAGCGGCTGAATGGCGAGCTCGTCGGGCTCGATGACGGCGAGGTGATGGATGGCCCCGATGATGGCGGTGGCGCAGGTGCCGACGGCGCTCACGAATGCCCCGGCGATGCAGAGCGCGAGCTGAACGGGCATGTCGTGAGAGTGGAGCATGGTGGGCGGTGATGGGTTAGGGGTTAGGGGCTAAGGGTTAGGAGTGATGAGTTAGGGGGTGAGCTTTTGGAGTTCGGCTTGTTTGGCGGCGATTTCGGCGGCGAGGGCTTCGCGTTTGAGTTCGGCGTCGGATTTTTGGGATTCGGCGATGAGTTTGCGGAGGAGTTCGGCCTTGGGGCCGTCGCCGGTTTTGAGTTCCTCGGTGAGCATGGTGTTCAGGACGGTGGAGATGCGGGCCTTGAGCGCGTTGCGTTCAGCCTCAGCGGTGGCTTTGTCGGCAGTGAGATCGGCGGCCCATTTTTCGAGGGCGAGCTGAATGGCAGGGGCGAGCTGCTTGTTGTTGGCGATGGCGTCGGCGGGCTTGCCGTAGTCCACGCCGTTCACGAGGACGCTGGTGGCGCTGGTGATGGTGACGGTGTCCGCCGCGGTGGCGGCGAATGTCGAAATGAGAATGAGGAATAAGGAAAGGAGGGACTTCATGTTATGAGCAAGCGTTAAGGGTGATGAGTGAAGTGTTAGTGTTGGATCACGGTGGCGCGGTAGGTGGCGGAGGCGGGGTCGATCGGGGCGGCGGTGGTGTTGGTGGCGCGGATGGTGACCGTGTTGGCGCTGGTGACGATGGCGTTGAAGACGACGCCGGCAGAGGCGGTGGCAGGAAGTCCCATCATGACGGCTTCGCCAGCAGCCGCGCCGGTGACGGTGATGGTGAGATCGGCACTGGATTGCGCGGCGATGCTGCCAAAGTCGAGCGTGGCGGTGGCGGTGATGACGCGAGAAATGGCGCTGCCACCGCTGCTGCCGATCGTCAAGCCTGCGGAGGTGATGCGGGCTCGCTCGGTGAGGGATTGCGCGGTTGTGCCGGTGGAGAGTGCGGCCGGTGTTGAAAAAATGAGCGCGGAGGCCGCGCCCGCGCCGGTGCCGCGTCCGCTGGCGAGGGTGAGGTCGGCACCGCTGCGATCCGTGCCGGTAATGCCGTCGGCGGCTTTGAATGTTTGGTCGGTGGCGTCGGCGTTGGTGTCTTGTCCGACTTGCAAGGTTGCAGCGGCATCACGGCCGACAATGAGATCTTGAGTTCCGGTGTCAGAGCGGTTTGTGCTTTGAAAGGTAATGATGCCTTGCGCACCCAGTTTAAAATGCGCCGGGCCGCCGCTGCCGGTTGAATCACCGATCAAGGAATAATGCTGCCCCAACAGGTTCGAGCTGTATTGCAGAATTGCCGACGCAGTGCCGCCTATCGTTAAAATGTCATTAGCAGAACTTGAATGTCGAATGGTGACAACTCCAGCAGGAGTTATGTGAAAGCGGTCAACGCTGCCGACCTGCAGCAAAAGAAGCCGTGTGCTGGCTCCGCTTGCAGTGTTCGTGACATTGAGTTTGATGACCGCTGGCGAGCCTGTCGTGTTCAGGGTGCCAACGAGGTCAAGCATGCTAGTCTCATTCGAGCCGGTGAGCGAGTAGCCCGCCGATGCGATAATGCCGGTGTTGGCATTTGCCTGCGTGATGGTTTGCAGCGTGGTGTAGGTGTTCGCCCCCAGTGTCGCCGTCGTCACACTGCCGCCAAGACTGATCGCAGAGCCATTGATCGTGATGCTGCTGTTTGCGAGTTTGGTGTTGCTCACCGCGCCATTGTCAATCGTCCAGGTGGCACCCGTGCCGCTGACGGTGATGTCGCCGTAATCGCCATCCGCGACGCCGCCGCTGACGGTCTGCCAGGTGCCGTCCCCGCGCAGGTATTTGGTGCTGACACTGGTCCCGGTGCCAAGGTAGGCAGGAGCGATGATGGAGCCCTGCCAGGTGCCGCTGGTGATCGTGCCGACTGTGGTGATGGCGGTGAGGTTGCCGGTGCCGATGAGCGTGCCGCCGACAGTCGGCAGCGTGAAGGTTTGAAAGGAGCCCATACCATCGCTCGGCGAGAGGACAGCCTGCACGTTGTCGGCGGATTCGAGCTGCAACACGCCGGGCAGCCACCCGCCGCTGTTGATGCGGTGGATGGTGAGAGCACGCGAGATGTCGGCCTCGCCAAAGCTGCCAAAGATCATCACCTTGCCGCCATCGGTCGTGCCATTGCTGCCTGCGCTGGTCGCCAAAGTCGCGGCGGCACCGAGTCCGAGATTGGTGCGGGCCGTCGCTGCGTTGGCGAGGTCGGAGAGGTTGCTGGTGGTGGTGAGGCCGTCCGTGATGCCGTAGCCGCTGAGGGTGGTTGGTTTGCCGCTCAGATCAGAGAACGCCCCGCCGAAGGGCGTGATGGCGGCGGGGATGCCGGCGGTTTGGCCGATGACTTGGCCGTTGCTCAGGGTGACGCCGTAGCTGGTGAAGCCGGAGGCACCGCGTTTGCGGATTTCGTATTGGCCGACGGTTTGGGCGGCGGCGAAGGTGGAAAGAAGGAGGAGTGAAAGGAGAAGGCGGCTCATCATGGAGTGATGGGTGATGAGGTTAGTGGTGAAGGGTTAAGAGTTAAGTGTGATGAGTTATGAGTGAGAGGTTAGGCGGGAGGTTCGCCGGTGTTGAGGCCGATGTGGAAAACGGTGCCGGAGGTGTTCACGAGGCGGAGGTAGCCGCTGGCGGTGATGGAGGCGGCGAAGGGTTGAAAGTCGGGCGCGGCGTCGGCGGTGCGCAGCCAGGCGTTTTCAATGGTGACGGGGATGGTGACGCGCTCGACGGTGGCGCTGATCGTCCACTCGATCTCCAGAGCGGCCTCGACGCTGTCGTTGTCGTCGAGCAGGGTGCGCAGGGCGGTGGAGTCCACGCTGGCCCACTCGAACTCGTAGTAGTCCGCACCGGTGGCGGTGGCGGCGGAGAGGAGGGCGAGGACGGAGCCGCTGGGCTCGTATTTGTCCTTGAGCGCGACGCGGAAAGTCGGCGAGCCGCTCAGAAGCGCGGGATCGTCACCGGGTGCGAAGAAGTAAACGCGCAGGCGCAGGTGCGTCTGGAGGCGCGGTGTGATGACCGGCACGGCGACGCCGGTGGCGGAGGCGAGGGCGACCTTCGTGGTCGTGTTGACATAAACGTCGTATTCCACGCGGGGGAGCGCGTGTCAATAAGGCCAGAAGAGCCGCTCGGCGGCGATGCCGCGGAGCACCTCATCGACCGCGACGTCAATGGCAAGATGCATGGTGCTGGGTCCCATCTCGTAGTCTTCATCGTAAGGGGTGCCGCCGAGTCCGTCGTCAAACGTGGCGATGATGCGCACCGGCACGGGCACGACTTTGAGATAGATGTCGAAGGTGTTCGGGCCCGTGATGGCGGTGCCGCCGGGGAGGGCGGCCTGGGGCGCGCCCTTTTCCGGCACAAGGCCGATCTGCACACCATCGCCGACGTCTCCCGCGGCATCCTCCAACACGCCTGCGCGATAATACGGCGCGACTTGTTGCAAAGCCCCGTTCGTCTGCTCCGGCGGCGGGATCACCGTGGCGTCGCGATAGTTGACCGGAGCAGGGACCGTCATGGCTTACGAGATCCAAAAATTAGCAGCGACATCGCCTGCCGTGGCGTCCTTTTGATTGAACTGGAAACTGAACGGAAACCACGCGTAACGCTCTTCGAGGCCGCCGCCGTCGCCATTCCAGGTGGCGAGGAGGATGTAGGCGGCGGTGTTCGTGTTCACGGGGCAGCCGGTGGTGTTGATGTTGATCACCCCGCTACTGATGCTGCCGCCGACGACGTAGCCGTCCACGGTGGACGCGGTGAAGTTGACCTGAAGGTAGATGTAGTAGAGCGTGTCGTTCGGCGCGTTCAGCGTGGCCTCGGGCACGACATGCGCGCCGAGGCTGTCGTAAATGGTGCCGCCGCTGACGACGACGGTGTTGTCATCACCCGCGCTCGGGGACCAGTTCCCGCGAAAGGTGCCGCCCATGCCGCCGCCCTTGGTGATCGTCTCCAGCGCGAATCCGCCCGTGCGCGGCACGACGCGGATGGATGGCGAGGAGATCGGCGTGCGGTCCCGGATCGCCTCCGACAGCGCGGTGATGTGCGCCGCGGCGATGGTCTCGCCGGAGCGCGGTCGGGGGAGAGGGGAGGAGAGGGACATTGAGGGGTTAGGGGGTGATGAGTTAGGAATAGAGGGTGGGTTCCCAGGGGGCGCGGCCACCGCTGCTTTCCCACTCGGTCATGAGCTCGACCCATTTGTTGCCGGCGTATTTGCCGCGTGCGCCGACAAGGAGCCAGTTTTCACCCGCAGGTAGTGAAGGCGCAGGTGCGCCTGGGGCGTCGATGCGGCCGACGTTGGTCGGAGGGTTGTCGCTGGTGTTGTAGCGGGCGCGGCGCACGCTGAAGATGGGATATTCCACCGAGATCACGCCGGACTCGATGAAGTCGGCGCATTGTGAGGCGAGGGGCGATGACGAAAGAAAACGGCGCGTTTCGTTGCCCTCGGTGTCGATGAGTCCGAACTGCAGCATGGCTGAAAGGACGCGTTTGTCCGACTGCGAAAGACCGCTGTATTTTTGATGACGCAGGATGGAAACAGGACGCAGCTTCACGTCCAGCTCCCAGCTTTCACTGCTGCCGCCGATGCCGACGGCGCCGGTGAGGTCGCCGGGGTTGACTTGGGTGTTGTCGGTGCCGCCGCTGTAGGTGTATTGCACCTCGGCGAGCTCGCCGGGCAGGTAGCGGATCTCGATGTTCGAGAGGGTCGTGGTGATGTCGTTGACGGTCTTGAACTCGCCGAGCAGGCGCAGATTGCCGCGATCCTGCGCATCCTCGCGCTTCATCGTCACGGTCTCAATGTGCGAGATGGTCTCGCGGGAGATTGAGGTCGTGGCTTCAGCTTGGAGGGTGGCGACGGTGCCGCGGTGGGTGGCGGGCATGGGTGGGAGTTAGAGGTTAAGAGTTAAGGGTTATGGGTTAGGGGTGATGGGTTATGAGTATTTGGGGATGAGGTTGAGGCGGCGGATGGTGGCGTCGATGGACTGAAGGAGGCTGGTTTGTTTGTCGCCGGTTTGGGCGACGCGGCGGAGGGCGGCGGTCTGGCGGGCCATTTCGCTTAGCTGCTTGCTGCCGTCGGCACGCAGCGGATTGAAGGCGCTGCGGCCGGTGCTGGTGTCCATGTCGCCGCGCAGGCCGCCGAGGGCTCCGGCAAAGGCCTGCGTGCGGGAGAGGCTCTGTTGCGCGCGCTCTTTGAAACGGTTTGAGATGGCGTCGATGGTCGGGGCCATTTGGGTCATCGCCGCGCCAAAAAAGCCGGTGACTCGGCCGAGGAGATTTGGGCCGGTGGGGACGACGGGTTTGCCCGCTTCGCTGCGGGCGATGGCGGCGGTGGAGAGCAGACCGCGCGTTGTATCCGAGATGTTAAGACCACCAATGCGCGCAAGTTCGCGAGCCAGGTCTAGCTGCCGCTGCATTTCATCAGCTTTTTCCTTTTCCCCTGCAATGCGCATCCGGCTGACTTGGATCTCTTGAATGGCAACACTTGCAATTTGCGACTCAATGCGCTGGCGAGCTTCTGCAGCAGCAAAAGCCTGCTCTTCGGCTTGTTGCATTCTCTCGCTTAATGAGGGACCGCCGAAAACTTGAGCGATAGCATCAGTCAAAGTGCCACCAGCGGCGACTTTGTTGAGGTCCATTTGCTTCGATGAACGACGATCCACCACTGTTTCCAGTGATTGAGCCAAACTCGAAACATCCGCGCCCACAAGATCGCGGTTGAGTTTGGTGAAAAAAGCCGTTTCAGCGGCCTCCGCGTCTGCAAACGCCTTCTTGGCGTTTTCAGCCATGGTAAAAAACGCGCCACCAATAGCGATGACACCACCCGCAATCGCGCCACCGGCCCCAAACGCGGACAAAAGCTGCGAGCCCTGCTGAGCGAGCACCCTGGTCACACTTGTGCCCATCTGGAGCTGCACGGCGATGTCCTGCACCTGCATGGAGACACCGCCGAGGCTGCGCATGAGGCCGCCGTTCGCGCGGGTCATCTGCTGGGACGAGCGCGCGACTTTGTCGGGGAGTGTGGCGACGACGGCGTCGAACTGCGTGACATCGGCACCGATTTGGACTTGGACGGACATCTAGGGAGGGAGGGGAGTCAAAGGGGAGGGTTAGGAGTTAAGGGTTATGAGTGATGAGTTTTAGAGGTAGTCGTCGAGTTCGGATAGCAGGTTATCGGACTTGGCTTTGAGATCGGCCAGGCTGACTTGCGGGCGGTTGGTGAAGTAGCATTTGACGCCGTTGCGGCGGAGGTCGGCGTGGATGAAGCGGAGGAGTCGCAGGAAGGGCCATGACCACGAGACAACGTCGGGGTCATGCCCGCAGCGAACGGCGGCCCATGTGAGCGACTCGAGCCAGGGCGGATCGTCCGAGTCGTCTAGGCCAAAGGGACATCGCCGGAGTCAGTGGTGACGAAGGCGGCGTTCACGGCGGTGAGCGATTCATTGATCACGGTGAAGACGGGGGCGAGGTCGGAGGGGGAAACGTGCCACAAGTCCACCTTGGCCTGCTTTGCGAGATCCTCGGGCGTGATGGCAGTGACGACGTCCAGCGAGGCCGAATGAACGATGCGCCACATGACCGCCGCGTGGAAACGGTCGCGCTGGTCGTTGCTGACGAGCAGGGTGAAGAAGCCTGCGCGTTGGAGGAGGTCGTAGGAGGCGGCGGAGAGGGAGCGCATGGAATGCGTGAAGGGTTAGGGGTTAGGAGTGATGAGTTAGATGTGGTATTCGATCATGCTGGCGGCGTGCGGGAGCATGGCGTGCTGGTGGAAGTGACTGAGGTAGGAGGCGAGGCGGGCGGCGGCGGGGCGGGTGAGGATGAGGTCACGGGTGCGTGTGTCGCGAGGCCAGAGGGTGACGACGGGGGAGCCGTGGGCGTGCGAGAGCTGCCACTGGTGCTCGCGACCGTCGTAAAAGTCGATGCCGGTGGAGTGATCGCCTGCATGCACGACGGTGAGGTGAGGGTGGAGAGGGGACGCATGGGGGTGATGCGTTAGGGGTGAAGGGTTAGTGGTTAGACGCGGAGAATCTGATGGTCTCATGGCCTGATTGTCTCCTTGTCTCATGGTCCCACTCTTCACCGCAGCGCGTTCACGAAGGCGGTGTGATGCCGGCGGATCTCGGCGCGGGCGGCGGCGGCTCCGGCGTGCCAGATGGCGGAGGCGAGGCAGACGTCGGTGTCGTGGTCGGGTATGCTGACGCAGATGTCGGGAAAGTCCTTCAGCGTGAACTGTTGGAATCCGCGCAGGTCGGCGTCTTCGCCGAGGGACTCGAAGCCGAGGGCGTCGAGGAGTTCTTTGGTGGTTTCGTTCATGAGCCGAACCTCTTTGAGTGAAGGGTTAGGGGTTAGGAGTGATGGGTTGTGAAACCCGGCGCGGCCCCAACCAAAAGACCGCGCCGGGTGAACCACGCAGCAAGGGCATGCGCTGCGCTTGATCGGTTCAAAGTGTCAAAGGCTCCGGCGCGAGCGTGTTTTGCGCGTCGTGCCGGTAGGTGTGCAGGATGCGCGGGATGTGATGACCGCGCTGCGCATGCAGCCGGGCCTGCGCGACCCAGGCGAAATCCTCGCCGTAGTTGCTGTCGAGGAACTGGCAGTGCCTCACCTTGCTGCGTCGCCAGGCGCAGACGTGCCACGCGCCACGGGTGATGCGTTGATCATCGGGGCCGTCGAGGATGAGCTTTTCGTCCTTGGCACCGGATTGAAAAACGACGGTGAAGGGTTTGCCGTTGTAAAGCGCGGATTGCTCGAAGGTGATCACATCGGCCTCCGGTGCGGTGAGGATGGCGGTGACGAGGCTGCCGACGTAATCGGCGGACACATCATCGTCGTCGTCCACGAAGGCGATGAACTCGCCGCGGGCGGCATCGAGCAGGGACTGTCGCTTGAGTCCGATGGAGCGCGAGCGATTGTCCAGCAGCACTAGGTGCTCGACGGCACCGGGCAGATTCAGCTCGGCGATCTGCGCCTCGATCTTTTCCCGCAGCGCGTTGGTTTGCGCGGCACGAGTCCAGACGGACGGGGTGAGGATGGAGAGGTGGGGCACGGGGGAAGGGGTAGGGGTGAAGGGTTAGGGGTTATGGGTTAGGAGTTAAGGGTTATGAGTTAGGGGGCACGGTGCGGACTTTTTCGCCGGTGAGTTGTTCGTAGATGGCGGCACCTTCGGCGTAGCGTTCGGGGGAGTTGTGGGCGGCGTAGATTTCGTCCCAGCCTTGGCCGTTGTTGAAGAAGGGGTGGTGGTGATGAATGACGATGTGGCGCGCGTCGATGATGCAGTTGTCGCGGAAGGCGCAAAAAGAATGATAGTTGTCCGAGAACACCGATTTGAACTTCGGATGCAGTAAATAGCCCTGTTGTTTGTAGCGGGCGCGGTTCATGACAGCGAGGCACAAGAGGTCGTCGGTGCGGTGGCCGTCGCTCACACGCAGAACAGCGGGGTCTTTGCATCCACCAAACGCGTCGATGAGCATGCGGTCCCAATGCACCGGTGGATCGAAGTCGTCGTTTAGCTGGACGAGAATCTTCCCATGCGATGCCGCCGCGGCGAGATTCCACGCGCCGACGCTGTCACTGCGGTGGAACTGCACCACGTGCCGGTAGAGCACGAGCGCGCCGGATTTTTCATCGTCGGCATCCATGGCAAAGATGTGCTCGATGCTGTCAGGATCTGCGGCGCGTTTCAGCCAAAGCGTGCGCGCACGGGCCGCCTGCTCCGGCCTGCCGCGCGTGGCATGCAGCAGTGAAATCGCCGCGCCGTGACGTTTGAGGTGATTGATCTCATGCACATCACCGCCGACATTGTCCCCGTTCGCCCGCAGTGCCATGGCGTGCAGATTCACACCGCACCAGCCGTAATACATCTCGCGTTGATTCCAGAGATAGCCCTCGGGGCGCGGCAGCGCGAGCATGGCGCGCGTCCACGCCAGCATCTGCACGGGACGATCAAGCGCGATCTCTGTGAGCGCCATCTCACCGTAAGCCTCCCGCCGCTCGGGACAAAGACCGATGGCCTGCAGCAGCAAATCCGCGCGGCCTTCCGGCTGCTGGTTCATCTGCGCGAGCGCGATCATGATCTCGTATTTTTCCGGCGGCTTCAGCTCGTTCGACCGCTGGGTCAGGGTCTCCACCGCCAGACGCGCGGCATCTGCCATGCGCCCCAAGGCGCGCCACGACTGGAACAAATGAAACGCCTGTCCCGTGGTGCGCTGGTCCGCCGGAATGGAATCCAGAATGCGCGCGTTGCGCTCGTCATTGGCCACACGACCGGCGCGCACATCAGGCCGGTGCTCAAACGTGGCACCGGGGATGCGCACGATCTTTTTCTGCGCATCGTCTCCAAACTCCAGGGCCTCATGGATCGGATAAATCCAGCGAGCCGAGCCGCGCCGGATGATGCGCTCTTTCCACACGCTGAGCCCGTCCTCGGGCACGTTGTAGTGCAGCGCATAGGCCACGACGGTATCCGGCGTTTTTTGGATGGCGCTCTTGATGGTGGCGATGCTGGCGTCGTCGATGATGTCGTCCGTGTCCGCCCACACGACCCACTCATGCGAGGCGGCGGCGAATGACTCATTCCGTGCGGCGGCGAAGTCGTCCACATGCGGCCACTCCGCATGCGCGGCCGAGTTGCGATATTCGCGCGAGATGAAGGGCAGGCCCAGCGCGTCACAAACGCCGGTGGCAATTTCCAATGTATGATCGGCCTGCTGGAAACCCACGGCGCGGACCATCACGACTTCATCGACCAAAGGAGCAAAGGACCGTATGAAACGCTCGATGTAGCGTTCGACATTTCCAGCGATGAAGCAAAGCGATAATTTCATGATCTTGGGCGAGTTGCTAAAATAAAAAACCCGCGCCGGTGGTGCTCCGAACGCGGGCGGGATTGCTCCCAGAGTGAAGGGACTGGCAGCCGCACCATGACTGCCAGTCCGTGAGTGAAGGTGTCGATTAAGGCACCGTGGCGATCTTCAGGCCGGGAGTGAGACCGGCGGCGTAGCCAAAGAGGCATTCGACGCTGGCATACACCTTGCCCGTGCCGCCGTCGTAGTAGCGACGGTAGCCCATCGAGATGCCGCTGGCGCGATCGGTCAGGGTTTCGAGTCCCTGATAGACGCCGTCAGGAACGACGGTGTTGATGTTGCGCATGGCGACCGCGATCGCATCCGGGTGGCACGCAAAAGCCGTGAGGCTGATCGAGTTGAGCGGGATGACGTTCGACTCATAGACATTGAAGCCCATGAGACGCGGGATGCGGCCCTCGCGAATCGCCTCGGCACCGCCATAAGCGTAAGCCTGGTTGATGGTGGAGTCGCCGAGCAGGGCGTCGTGCGTCTCGGTGTCGAGCACGAGCGAGACCTGTGAGAGATCCACATTGGACTGCGAGAGCTGCTTGCGCAGCGCGCGCACCTGCGTCTTGCTCCAGTTGGAGGCGGCGGTGGTCACCACGGCCGCGCCGAAATTCGTCGTGGTGATGACCGACCAGATGTCCTGCAGGACGATCTTGGCGAGCGCCTGCCCCTGCTGACGGGCGAAGTTTTCGATCTTCGCGGCAGAGCTGTTGAGCTGCTGCACGTCCGTGAGGTCGATGGTCTGGATGCGGTGCTTGTCCAGGCTGACGGTGATGGTGTTGACCGTGCCACCCGTGCCCGTGTAGGACTGGTTGAAGGTCGTGGCCGTCACGGCGTCGATGCGAGGCACGTAGACCGCGTTCCCGACGGCAGCGGTGGCACCGGAGAGATCACGGGAGAAAGCGCGCAAGGGCGCCAGAGTCGCGACGAAGGCGTTCAGCACGTCCTGCGCGTAGATGCCGTCATTAAAGTTCAGAGTCATGGTCGTTGGTGGATGAGTTTATTTCTTGTAGATTTCACGTTTGAGCTGCTCCTCGTTTTTGAGGTAGAAGGCGCGCTTTTCAGCGCCGTTCAGCGCATTGAATTGATCGAGCAGCGATGGCGCTTCTCCGACGGGCGCGGGGAGCGCGCCGAGCGCATCCGGGCGGAGCCCGTGGCTAGCGGCGATCTCGGCGGCGCGTGCGGCGAGCGTCTTGTCATCGGCTTCGAGCTTCGCGATCTCGGCGCGCAGTTGTGCGACCAGCTCAACGGAGGACCGGAGCGTGGTGTTGGCGGCTTCGAGTTCGGAAATTTTGGCGAGCGCGGCGTCGCGCTCGGCGGTGAGGGCTTCGACCTGCGCACGGGTGGCGCGGGCCTTTTTCAGCACGCCCGCAGCGGCGACGGCCAGAGCGGCATCGTTCATGCTTGCTTCGGGATCGGCGGTTTCTTCCGCAAGGTCGGGCGTTTCGGTGCTGGTTTCGACCGTGGTGGTCGTTCCCGTTGTGGATTCTGTCGTCGTGACTTCCACGGTGGTCTCGGTGGAGTCTTCAGTCGCGGCGACGGGGGTTTCTGGATTTTGCGTTTCCATGACAGGCGGTGGCGTGTCAAACAGCGCACGCGGCGCATGCGCGAAGCGGGAGCCAAAGGATGCGGAGGCGGCGAGGGCGAGTGTGTCGCTGACGCTGTCCACAAAACCCTTCGCGGCGGCTTCCTCGCCGGTGAGCCAGGTCTCGGCGTCCATCATTTCCTCGATCTCCTCGGGGTCGATGCCGGTGCGTTCGGTGTAGGCGGAGACGAGCGAGCCTTTGAGCTTGTCGAGCAGATCGGCCAGCTCGCGCATGTCGGCGCTGTCGCCAATGGCGACGCCGGATGGGTTGTGGATCATCAAATACGCATTGCGCGGCATGGTGACCGTGCGGCCAGCCATGGCGATCACGGAGGCCATGGAGGCCGCGAGGCCTGCGATGGTCACATCGACATTGCCGCGGGACTTGAGCGCGTTGTAAATGGCAAGACCGTCGAAAACCTCACCACCGGGAGAGTGGAGGGAGAGAGAGATCGCACGTGCAGCCGGGATGCTGGCGAGTTCGCCGAGGAACTGCTTCGCCGAGATGCCCCAGGCTCCGATCTCGTCATGGATCGAGACCTCGACGGGCGCGGAGTCGGATGCAGCGGCGCGGATGGCATACCAAGAACGTGGAGCGTGGGACATGCACGGGCGCGCATGTCAAAAAAGCGTCAAGGCATCGCCGCCGTGGCGGGCGCGGCCTTGGTGGACCAATCAGGCATGAGATCGGCGAGTCCGCCGGTGAGGCCTTTTTGCGCGGCGACGGCGGCGGCGTGGGCGATGATTTCGGCCTGCAGCTCGATGCGTTCTTCCCAGTCGTTCCCGGCCTCGGCGTAGAGATCCGCATGGGTGAGCGCGCCGACTTTGAGCGCGGCGATTTTTCCGCTGAGTTCACGGCCGCGATCGATGGTGAGGTCGCTGCATGGGATGGCGATGTGCGTCCACCACTCGGGATCATCCGGGAAAGGCAGCGCGCCGCGGGCCATGTCCGTCCCCATCACCCAGAAATAGTGCGCCTGGACGGCAGTGAGCAAATTCAGCAGCTCGATCTGAATCCACCGCTGAAGTTGTGCCATGTGGAAACGCACCTCGGGGCCACCGGCACCGAGGATGGAGAAGGTGACGGACGGCGGCAGGCCGATGCCGAGGCTGATTTTCGAGAGCAAGCTCTTGTTGAACTCGCGCTCGTTCGGGCCCGGTTGATCGGACTCGACGACGCCGAAGTCCTCGCCCTCCTCCAGCGAGCCGAGGCCGGTGCGCTCGGTCACGGCCTCGACGGAGACGAGATTTTGCTGCGCCGCGGTGCTGCCGTCGGCGTTCGTGCTGGTGACGCTGCTGCCGGTCTCGACGTGCGGGGCCTGATAGACGCCGAGGCCGAACGGTTGCGAGTTGGCCTTCTGGCGTTTGCGGTAGATGCCGACGAACTGGCGACGTTTGATGCCGAGTTTGGAGTCCAGGTCTATCTCGATGATGTCGTGCAAGTCATTGATCGCATGCGTGAGGCGCGGCATCGGCCGCACCTCGGCGCTGTCCTGAAAATCGCCATAGTAGATGGCATCAGAGGCACGAATGGTGGTGCCTTTTTCGCTGCCGTCGAACTTCGAGACGAGGTTGTAGCCGGTGTGCGCACGAAACTGGTCGTAATAGACGCCATCGTGGAAACCTTCTTTTTCCTCGCGTGAACCGCTGTCGATTTGATGCGATCCGTAGAGCAGCACCTGCCCTGCCCCGCTTTGCGCATAGGAGAGAGCCGTGAGGACATCGCCATCACGCAGCGCAGCACGGGAAAGCGCGATCTGCCAGCGTGCATGGTTCAGTTTGCGCGCCGCGTCGAACACGGCGGGCGACTTGATGCGGTTTTTCCAGTGCCGGTCGGCGATTTTGTTCCAGGCTTTGTCTTTCGTCGCAGGCTGCAGTGTGTAGTAGCCGATGAGGTTCGCGAGACCGTTCACCAGAAAACGCGCATAGCCGTCATTGTAGCAAAGCCAGCGCGACTTGCGCAGGACGGTTTTGCGATTGCCACCCGTGAGCACCGCACCTGGATCGAGCGGCGCGAAGTTCATCTGCCCGCGGTTCGGCGTCCACCGCGCGGCCTCGACGCCGAGGTAGTTCAGCACATCCGCCGGCCGCGAGGACGTGCCCGTGGCGCGATGCATGTGCATCTGCGCGGCGTGCTGGGACTCTAAGGCGCGGGCCTTGGCTCGCTGGCGGGATCGGTGGCTGGACACGG